>OLQB01001136.1_pt1 | contig 19381 bp, 10 predicted proteins | sample 1672681 | NCBI WGS metagenome assembly OLQB01 (sample SAMEA3136713, study PRJEB25190) | human gut metagenome | reverse complement strand
CGTGGTCATTGTAGATTACGGTTGCGTCGGGTCTTTCCCGCTTGGTGATGTGCGAGAGCAGTCCGGAACCGCCGAACAGGTCGACGAACACCGTCCTGTCGCTGAAACGCTTCAAGACTTTTCTGAACTCCGATGCGAACATGCGTTTCTGTCCCACAAAAGGAAGCGGGGCCTGGCTGTAATAGCACTTTTTCATTGCTGTAATCATTCTGTCGTGTAATTGAGTGTTTAAGTTTCGGATGCAAAGTTCATCTCTTCTCCCCATGAAAGCAAAAATTCCATTCTTTTCATACTGCATGGAACGTACATTCCTTTTTGAACCGCCCGAGAATCTCATACACCTTTCTTTCGGAAACGCCATGCCTGGCCGAGAGGAAGGCCACACAATACGTCACCTTTTCACCTTTGCGGCGCATTTGCTCGTACTCCTTGTACAGGTCGATATATTTATAGTCGTCCGGCTTGTAACCTGTCCCGGCCAGACGCTCCAGAAGCTCCCTATTAAAATTTAGAATCTCAAACAGTGTCATAGCAAATATTTTTCTATCTTTGCAGAGCCAATCATTCAACGACATATAAAAAGCGCACCCCGCGACGAAGGGTATTTGCCCCCAGTCGTGCGGTGGTGCGCATTTATATGTTAATGAGTGATTGGCGTTACTTTTTAACAGGCCGGGGGCTTTTTTCTTATCCTCCCCCGAAGGATTTATTCCACCCGGTACTTCTCCGGATCAAAAGCGTCTTTCTTCCTCCAGCCGTCAGACAGCGTGTCCTGAACATGCTTCATGGCTTTCGTGTAGAAATCGGTCAGTTCCTCCAGTGTGACGAACTCCCGATATTGGGGAACCTCATCCGTACCGAACTTGAATGTCACGGGAAGCGTAGCACCACCAGTCTGTACGGCCAGATCATATAATTGAACTGGTTTTCACTTGACAGCCATACCGGCATACCTTCATAGAGAAAACCGGAAAGTATCTCACGGTCAATTTGCTCATTACACCAGTCTGTAATGACGGACTTTATAGTATCCATGTGAGGTCTGCCGACAAAGCCTTCCTCCATGTAGGAGGCGGATCCGTCCTCACGTTCCTGTACATCCCAGCGGATGCGCCATCTGTTGCGTGCCGGGCTCACGCACTCGATCAGTTTTATCCCGGATGTTCCTTCTACCCGTTTCATGTAAATATGTATTTAGTTCGACCCTTGCCGAAGGTTTCCGTCTTGATGGTGGTCTCGAACGGGAAGCCGTCGGGCATATCCTTCACTTGCAAGAGGATGTTCTTCATCTCCTCGCTGTTGGTAAAGAACTTTTTCGGTTCACCGTTCATCTCAATGGCCACGATACAGCGGTCCTCGCCCTGTTCGGTCTTGATGCCCGTCTCGAAGTCCTTCACCACAATCGGTAAGTTCACCAGCTCCCGGATGCTTACCACCACCCCGGGAAAACGTTTCTTGCCGTCCTCCGGCTTGTAGGAAACGTTCAAGTCTTTAAATGATCTCATGTCTTTGCCTGTTAATTTTTTAAACAACGTATGACAGTCGGCGTGCTTGGCCATCCCGTAGAACGACGCTATCAGCTCACGCCTCCTCCTTCTCGATTTTACCTCGTGCATTTTTCGGGCGAACTTCTGCTTGATGCGCTTGCGAAGGCGGACATGGTCCGCACCGAAAGTCACATACCCCAGAAAGTCGATGCCCTCGCCCGGCGGGAACACGCGCTCGTTCCCCTTCACCAGGAGACCGGCACACTCCATGCGCCCGTGGACGGCATCACGAATCTTCCACAGTTCCGCTTTCGTTTTACCCAGTACGACGCCGTCATCACAATAGCGGTAGAAATGACGCACGGCATACCTGTCCTTCAGATAATGGTCCAGATACACAGACAAAAGCAAATTGCCCAGCCCCTGCGAGCTGCGCAGGCCGATACTCAGACCTTCAGGCATCAGGCGGATAAAGCTCTCCAGCATGGTCACGAGCTTTGCGTCCTTGAACACCCGGCTGACGCAATACATCACAAAATCCTGCTTCACGCTCTCGTAGAATTTGGTGATGTCAAACTTGTAACAGTAACGTGTACCATCAGGGTCTTCGGCCATGTCACGGCGGACATACGCCAGGAGGTCGTGCATCCCCCGTCTCTTGATACTGGCGGAGGTGGTACGGATGAAACGTTTCCGCAGATGGCGGTCCACCACCGCCATGATGGCATGCACGGCGATGCGGTCCTTCATCGGGATCACCTGAATGCGGCGTAGCTTGCCGCCCTCGATGATCTCGCGTTCACGGTAGTCCTTCACGCGGAAAGTACCGGATGCGATCTGCGCGACCAGCTCCTCCAACACCTCGGGCTTATGCGCGAGCAGATAGCACCCCTGGCGGCTGCGTTTACGCTTGCTGCCGCGAAGGACCTGCCGGAAGGAAGCCTCCATGTTGGAAGGCTCCACGATCTCCTCGATGATATACCCAACCCTGCGCATAAATTACTGTTTATTGCTTTTAATACGGGGCCTTCAATCCCCCGGGCCCGGCTTCTTCGAACCGTTTCCGGCCTACCAAACCCTACCCGACACTTTATTTTTCAGTTTTCCGGCCCTTACGGACCGCTGTTACTGCGGCTTGCCCCCCTCGGCACCACGGTGGGGACAAGTCCCCGGTGTTGTACGCCGATTAAAATTTCCTTTCGATTGTTGTTCAGACGAGAACCGATGTTCGTGTTCGTATTCGAGGAATCGTTGTTCGCATTCGACATCGAAACACCGCCATTCGGGTTCGCGTTGTTGTTGCCACGATAGACCACACGGCCTATGGGGAGGCGCCACCTTTCAAATGCAAAAGTACTATTTTCAAATTATTATTTAACAAACAGATACAAAACCTGACGTCAAAAAAATATTTTTCGACGGGCTGACGCCCGTAATGAACGGCGTTCCCCTGCTCGGGGAACACCGGATGTTTTGTCGCTTCGCTCCCGCTTTGACGCTTTACGCGGCCGATCATGCAACCTCGCTTATCGCTTTAAACGCCACGGCGCTCGACGCCTTAACGAGCCGGCCGCGGAAGGCCAGACGAGAACCGATGCTCGTGTGCGTATACGAGGAATCGTAGCTCGCATTCGACATCGAAACACCGCCATACGGGTACGCGCTGTAGAAGCCACGATGGACCACACGGCTGGAGGCAGTGGATATGTAGTAGATGTCGCAGTAATTTGTCGAGGAGGAACCCGAAACGGAACCCACCGGAATCACGTCCATATATTTGCCATGCGCCACGGCGGTAATCCAGATACCGGAGCTCACGGAACCCTTAACCAGGCGGGTACTGCCGTCAGGCATCCAGATGCGCCACTTCCCGGAATTGCCCGTGTCATTAGGAAGATCCACGCCGTCCATCATGTCATATTTATGACCATAGATGTCCTCGTAGCCAAGGCAGCAAATATTATTCACCTGCGTAACCGTGGCCCCGCCGTAGTCATCCTTCTCACGGTACCACGCATACTGGTGGACGGAGTTTTCTATCAGGCTGTTCGTCACATTAGGGTTGATTGAGGAGGCTTCCTCGTAGCCGATCGTGTCCGTCATACCGCGGCTGGCAGTACCACCCGTAGTACGGTTGTTCGTGTGAGAGCCCGCGCCGCATTGTTCCTGGCTGTCACGACGACCGTACTTCGCGTAGAAAAGATTCGCGATGCGCGAGTGCATAAGGGCATCAATCTGCTGCATACCGCGCTGGACACTGTAATAGTGGAAATCAGCCCAGGTCATGCTCGCCGTAGTGCTCCCGCCGGTAATGCAGGCGCGAAGTTTGGAACCGACAACACTGCTGCCCACAACGGCACACAAGTGCTCGTCATTAGGCACCCATTCGGGTTCCATATCCTCGATCCTGTCACTGTTAGAAAGGACAACCTTATCGAACTCTGCCGTGTTCAGAATGGAGAAGTGAAGAGCAGTGGCACCCTCCGGAACATCGGCAATCAGGTACATACCGGCCTCGAACTTGTTGCTCAAGGTAGGGACGACGATTGAACTGATGACCGTGCCGGAATCGTCTGTGAAAATGCTTCCGACAAGGCTTGTACCGGGAACGCTCGGGAAACGCACACGCTTGTAACCGTCCACGTTCACCTTGCATACCGAATACGTACTGTCAGTACTGTAGCTGTTCGAAAGCGTATCCTTTCCGCTCATGATCTTACGACCGGAAAGATAACCGCCACTCGTGCCCTTAATGTCGTCAAGCGTAAGGACGTCAGCATCCGGAACGGAAGGCATGTTATCCGAACCGTTACTGCTGTAACAGGAGTAATGCTTGCCGTTCAGGTAATCATTGATACCCTTGCTCCAGAAGAAGGGCTCGTACATCATCCAGTCACCTTCAGTGCCGTCCAGTCTGGCAGCCGTGCCGTCGGCGTACTTGTTGCTGTCCGTGTCGTCCAGCGGGTAGTAGGTCATCTCACCGTCCAGGTTGTTCACCGTGGTATCAACGTTCGCCATGTTCACACCCCGCGTCGTCGCTTTTTTAGTCACTTTAGCAAGTACACGGTGACGCTGCTTCAGGATGGCGGAAATATGACCGCTCACCTCATACGCGTTGTCATACTTGTAGCCGGTACCGTTGTCAAGGTTGCTCACGTTCGCGTCATCCGATACCTCGTCGTCGAACTCGATCATCGTGTATTCCGGCTGCCGGATATTCAGTTCCGGGAAGTGCGCCTTCAGAGCGCTGTACGTATCGTCATCAATGTAGCGCGTGAGCTGTACCGTACCCACCAAGGCGCACGTGTCCGTAGTGTTGCCATCGGAATCCACACCGCCCATCCCGACAAACTTATCCAGCCACGTACCGTCATCCTCGCGGTCAATACCGGTTACTCTGATACGTTCCACACCCGTGCAACGGCCCAGCAGGGTTTCCCAGTCAATACCTGGACAACTGTCAAAGATGAAGGTCTTCACCTTGCTGTAGCTTTCCAATGTCAGCCCGCCGGTGGTCAGTCTGCCCAGATATTCCAGACGGAGGCTGGTCAGTGTACCGGGAAGGTGGAGCAGCGTCACGGGAGAACCCTTGGCTAGCACCACGCTCTGCACCTGCGTACCGCGGGCCTCAAGTTCTTCCAGCTTGGTCTGCGCACTCAAATCCAGCTCGGTACTGGTACTTCCCCCGGTTTTCGCCTGTGCCTGGTTACGAAGGTTGAGTTTACGTAGCTGCTTGCAGTTGCCGATGTTCAACCACCAGCCGGTACTGCCGTTGCCGGAACTTTGAAGGTTCAGTTCGCGCAGCACGGTACATTTGCCCAGGTCGAAAGCGTTTTTCAGGTGGTCGGCGGCCCCGCTCATATCCAGCACCTTCATACGGCTCGCGCCATAAACCCTCAAGGGATCGTTCACCGTATAGGCACCGGTGATGGAAAGGCTCGCAGCCGCATCTTTCTTGATGATGCCGGTATTCCCTATATTCGGGCTGTTGTTCGTACCGTAGCCGAAAGCATAAACCTCGTTGGCCGTAATCTTCAGCACGTCGGGGGTGTCAGCAGCCGTACGTGCCAGATAGAGGTCGATGTTGTCACTGGTGAAATTGCTCGTGCCGTACTTAGCATCCAGAAGGGCGAAACGATTACGCACGAAATATTCACGGTGCGCACGGTTACTGCCCTGAAGGGCGTAGATGAACGGCCACACCTTGCCGTACATCTCCTGCGTGGCGGGCAGGATGTACTTCAGCTCGCCGCTCTTGTTATAGGCACGGTCGCACCAGTTGCCCGCCTGCTCCACGTTCAGCATGTCCAGGACACGGCTGGTGGTAAGTACACCGCGAAGAGCCTGCGCCTGTGTCTTCAGGTCAGCGTCCAGGTTGGCCAGAACGAGGTTCCAAAGCCAGCTGTCACGGCCTTCAAAGGCATATTTCCCGGCCTCGGCGTCATAAGTGTCGCGGTCGGTGGTGTAGTCATACACCAGGAAACAGTCGTTACGTTTTCCCATCTGGGTATCACCGTCGTAGTAGGTGATGTACCATATCAGGCCGTCCCACGTGCGCAGCATCATGTTCTTCGCACGCTGGTCAACGGCAAGGAAATAGTCCGTCCAGAGGTAATACGTCAGCAGGAAAGCCTTGTCGAAATAGTCACTTATCTCGTCCCTGAACTTCTCGCTCTTAAAAGTGGAGAGGTCGGCGCTCGTCGCACCGTCCGGAACACACGAGCGTATCCATGCGTACAGCCGTTTCACGGCCGTACGCTGCGACTCGTCAAGGCCCGCCCATTTCACATCATCCGGAACGTTGGTCTCGGCACCGGCATCAAACACCTCCTCCAGATGAGCGTCACTTGTGGTCTTGAAAAGGCACATGGCCTCGGTATTGTTCAGCATTTCCAGAGTGAGGGGACAGGCAGGATCGTAACCCTCCACGCCACTAAGGCCGAACAGGTCGCCGCTCTTGCTTTTCTCGTTGTTGAAGTTGTATTGCCCCACATAGTTGTTCTCGCCGTCCTCCGCAGCCGCCACAAACATGTCGATAGGCACACCGTCGATAGCGGTACGCACGGTGACCGCGTTCAAATCGCTGCCGCCCGTCTCGTACTGGTAACGCTGCGGAGGGGTGAGAAGCCCCATCTCCTTCAGCACGTCGTTGAACAGTTTGGCACCGCCTGTGTTCAGCGACATGGACGAGTCGGAATAATCACTCTTCAGACAGATCAGGTTCATGGCGATGCCACCGGGACGGACGGGATATTTCTTTTCCGCCTGCTCCTTGCCGCCAACGGTGAAGCTAAGGTTCGTGCCGCCCTTGCTGATATAGATACGGATGTTCTTGCTCGGATATTTCGTGGAACTGGTACCCTGAATACGGATATAACAGTCACGAAGCACGAAGTCGTATTCGGATCCGAAAGGGGAGTAATAGAAGATATCCGCCGAAAAGTCCGTCTTCTTGTTGTTCTCGGCATACACGTCATCGAGCTTGTTCTGGCGCACGATACGCAGCACCCCCTTGCCCTTGGCACGCAGCTTGTCCATATCCACAGTGTCGGTATCACCCAGGATATCGTTCTCCTCATACAGCGCGATCATCTCCTCACCGTCCGCACTGTCCACCATCCGGTTCTCCAGTTCCTCGTCGTCACTCAACCGGCGGGTATAGATACGCACGCTCTTTACCTCCACGTCCGCCCCGGCGCTGTCAATGGTGATATATTTCGGATTGTCCTGGCGGAAGCTGAAGGCGTTGTCGTAGATGTCGGCACCGGTACGGTTGCCGTCCACATAAAGCTCCATCAGACGGCTCTCATTGCGGGTACCCACCATGAGGGCCACCTTGATCCACCGGTCTTCCACATAATTCGTGCCCAGCTTGATCTCACGCTCCACCAGCTCGTCGTCCTCGTTGGTATAGGACACTTTCTCACCGGTCTTGAAACTCGCTTCCGAAGGGGTGATATAAAGCCCCTTGCCACTGTCGAGACAGTCCACAACTGCGGTATCGCTGTCAGTGGGATTGCTTACCCGGAGGGTCAGTTCAATGGTCAGCCCCGTACTTTTCACATCGGTGGCAAAGGGCCGGTAGCCGATGACGGCTTTCGCACCGTTGGTCAGCTTCAGCGCCTCACCCGTCCAGCCGTTGCTGCTCCAGTCAAAACCCTCGAACGTGGTCTCCACGCCGTTCGACTCCCATGTTCCGGGGTTACTCTCCCCGTTGCTGCGGCCCGCCGCGTCAAGCTTGACCGCCAGGCCGTAGGTGGCCTCGCTGATATCGATACCGCTCTCACCCACGTCGATGCGCAAAGTGTACCCGGTCGGACCGGCTTTCAGGACAAGCGTCTGCGTGCCTTCCTCGGTAAACCGGTTACTGTAGGTCATCATGCTGCGGGGAGCGCTCACGGTACTGCTCTTGACGCCGTTTTTCCAGAACTCCACTTCAGCGGGCACACGGTCGGGATCATAGGCCACCCAGTCGAAAGTGAGCTTCTCGTAGCGGCCGGCTTCAAGGACCGGCTCCAGATGCTCGTCCCGTCCGAGGACATGCCCGTCGGCATGAATGAGCTTCAAACCGATGAAGGGCGCGCCGGTTCCGGCCTTCAGCAGGTCGATATGGATGCTCTCGCTTTTCAGCGTGAGGTCGTCAGTTTCCATCTCGGCCACCAGCTGGGCGGTATGCCGCCCCACGGACAGGCCGGTCATGGAAACCTCGAAACTGCCGTTCGTCGTGCCGCTGCGGGTGACCGTATGCGCGTTCTGCTGTACACCGTCCACGTACAGGCTGACGGTTTTCGTGCCGGTACCGCTCACGGCGTAGGGTATACTCGCGGAATCATAGGTACCGTAACCACCGTTCTGGATGGTGGCCGCCAGGTTGTAACCGCAGGAAAGGGACAGGGTGACGCTCTTCACGCTCACGTACGCCTGCTTCTTCTGCGCCTTGCCCGTGGTGGGATCGGTAGTCTCGGCAATGACGTAGATATCGCTCGTGCCCACCAGCAGGTATTTGGTCAGGTCAAGGGTATAGGTACCCTTGCTCACTTCCTTCAGCGAGGAGGAATAAGTGGTGGTCGTCCCGCGCTTCACCTGGATGGTGACGGTCGCTTTCTGTCCGGTACTGCTACCCTTGTCATCACCGCCGGCAACCTGGTGGTCATAGGTATAGGTAAGTTTCACCGCTCCGCCTTCCTTCACGGTTTTCTTGTCGGTCTCGGCAAGCAGCACGATCTTGGTGGTGGAGGACTCACCGCCGCCACCGCTGCCGGCCGGGATGTCAACGCTCGCGATCTCCGCCCCGCTCTTGTTGGTCAGCGCAAGGCGGACACTGCTCTCGTCGTCGCTCACTTCCGCGCTCATGCCGAACACGGTACCGGCTTCCACCTCCTGGAATTTGGCGGCGACGGTCTTGTTCTGGACGGGATTGGTACTGTCGGCATCCAGGCTCTCGTCCACTTCCAGCTTGTCGATGGTCAGATCCACGTTGCCCTCGCTGTCGGGAACTTTCTTCTCGCCGTTCACCGTCAGGCTCTTCATCGTTCCGGCACCGCCGAAGTCCTCCCAGCTCGCCTCCTGCTCCCAGCTCGACAGACTTGTCCCCACGAACTGTTTGGTCTCCCATTTGCCCTGCGAGACTTCATAGGTGATGCAACGGCCCTTGTAACGGTATTTCTCATCCACGGCACCGATCGCGGAGGAAAGGACATAATAACCGCTCTCTAAAGGGACTTCCGCCGTCACATTATACGTGTTACCGCCACCGCCCGTACCACCGGGAATATCAACGGAGGCAATCTCCGTCCCGGTCTTCCCCAGCAGGGTGAGTTTCACCGTGTCGTTCTCCTCATCAGGGACGGCCGTCATGCCACCGACCAAACCGTCGTTCACACCGGCGGCGGCATCCTCCGCCTGTTTCGCAGCCGCGGATGCCGCTGCCGCGGCGGAATTTGCAGTTTCAGCAGCCTGATTGGCGGTACCGGCCGCATCAGACGCCATACCCGCAGCTTTATTCGCCAAAGCCGCAGCATTATCCGCTTTCGTGGCAGACGCATTCGCCGTGGCAGCGGCATCATCGGCCGGTTTACGCAAAAGGGTGAGCGGAGCACTCACCAGCTCACTGCCGCGAAGGGCGGGGAGACTTTTGATATTGTCAAGGGAGCTGACCTCCACAAGTTCATCAACGCTCTGGCTCTCGGCCTTGATAGCGTTCAGGATGTCGTTCTTAAGTTCCGTTTTCTCCGATTCTGTAAGTGCCATAAGTTATTCCTCCTTTTTTATTGTTGTCAGTCATTGTAATAATGGTATGAAAGCGCGCTGAAGCCAAGGATGCACCAGCCGCACTTGTTCAGGCTGTTAATGATGGCGGGCTCCTCCCAATCCTCGCCCGTGTAGAGCAGGAGGAAGCGGTTCACGGAGGTGACGTACAGCCAGTTCCTCTCCGGGTTCTCCGGAGCGGAAGAAAGCTCTCCCTTCCACGTGATGCGGAGATCATCGGAAGCGCCGCCGTAAACGGGGAACTCCACCCACGCGCCGTACCAGTAAAGGTAGTTGCGGTTCCTTTTCGTGTCGTAGTAAAGCCATCCGCTCGAGGGGGAAGCGGGGGGACCGGCCGACGCCCCCCGCCACGAAACCAGGTCCGCAAGGATTCTCCCGTTCAGCTCGGGGGTACCGACCAGCTCGATGATCCCGCTGATCCAGTCGATCCTGTAGGGGTCGGAATAGGAAAGCAGCGAATCACTGCTAAGGTTCACGTTGGAACCGCGGAGCAGCGTGCCGTCGTCCACACGGACGGAGCTGTAGCGGATAGAGCCCACCGTACGCGTATAGGGAGGGTGGCAGCCGTTGTAAAGGGTTACGCGCGAGCCGATATAACGCACGTCGTTCGGAAGGATGATGTCCGCACCGTTCGACGAACCGGCCATGTCCACCTTCAGGCTCAGCTCGCGGCCGATCAGGTAGCCGGCCTCGCCGCGGCCCGAGCAGGAGGTCAGGACGGCGTCGCTCGACTCCACAAGGTGGAAGTTCGTGCGGATATGCCCGGAGAACGTGCCCGCGTTCGCCTCGATGCTCCCGTCCTCCAGGATCTTGAAATTATCGTTGGCCGTCACGAGGCCCTCCAGCTTGACGCGGTCACCGGTCAGCTTCACCACGCTGATCTTGTTGCCGTCAGCGTCCGTCCCGTCCACACTCACGCCGATAAGCGCCAGTTTCCCGTCCGCGTCCTGGGCGTAGATGCCCGCGCCTTCAGGCTTCACCACAAGCCCCGTCTCTTCCAGCATATTCTCGTCACGGTCAAAGACGGCGGCCGTTATCTTCACCAGACGCTCCGACTGCTCGAAAAGCGTCCGGTAGCGGTGTGCAAGGCTCTCCACCTTGTCAGTGGACAGCACGAGCATATACAGGTAGATGTCACCGGTAAAGGACAGTTTGAAATCACCGGTACCGTTCCAGAGGCCGCTACAGGTGTACTGCACGTAACCATCAGTTGCAGACAGTTCCTCCTCCACCTCCAGGCTGTTGAAGTTCGCGAAACCCGTCTTGTCAACGTCCAGGAACTGGACTCTTAGAGTCCCTTTGGTTGCGCAGCGGTAGAAGAAGGAAAGGTACACCGGCACGGCCTCCTTCTCCCCGTCACCGTTCACAGGCATGGAGGGGATGCTTTTCAAATTCGCCCGTTTCTGGAGGATGTACTTGTTACGGATGTGCACCACCGTCCGCCCGTCATCCACCGTCACGCTCGCCCCGTCGCCCTTTCTGGTCAGTACGTTGTTGTTCGCCCAGATCCATTTGTTACCTGCCAGGAAGAACACCGTCTCGTTCTCCGTGTTCCATTTCTCCAGCCCGTCATCGAAGGCGGGGTTGTTCAGGTAGCCCTTCTCCGTGGCGAAGTCGTTCCTTAGGGCGGTCACCGCGCTGGTGATGCGCCCCTCCACGATCTCGAACTTGGTCTTGATGTCCTCACCGGTCACCAGAAGGAAAGTCCCGCGCAGGTAGGCGTTGTCGCTGTAAAGGCCGTTGCCGTGCGGCTGGTTGTCAGCCGGGAACCAGTCATCGCTGATGCCGTCCAGGTTGCCCAGGCGCGCACGAAGGCAGCCGGTGAAGTTCTTCGCCTTCACCCCGTCCATCACGTCCACGCGGGGCTGACCGTCCTCGGTGGCGGAGATCAGGATCAGGTTCTGACGCAGCGGGTTCTCCGTGTTGCCCATCAGCACGCACTCGTCACCGGCCTCCGGAAGGGAACCTGAAAATTCATCCTCACTTACGAGAATGGAGTCACCCTCCACGCCGGCCACCTCCACCCAGTACCCTTTCAGGTTCCCGCCGCTGAACGTGGCGCAGCGCATCAGGTCATGGGCCTGGAAACTGTTGTCCTGCTCGAAAGTGATCCTCCAGTAACCGTCCTCAAGTACGGCGGTCTTTATTTTCCCGTTGGCGGCGCTGACGCACAGCTGGCCGCCAACGCTGCGTACCTTCTCGATAAGCAGCTCCAATACTACCATGACCTGGCGTACCGTCAGCTTGTCGATGGTAAGATGGGACAAAGCGTCCTCCATCCACAGCCGCCACCCCTCACCGAAAAGACCGTCCACGAATTTCGGGCTGCGAAGGAACTCACGCACGACAAGGGTCAGCAACTCGGCATTGCCCTTGTCATCAATACCCGCATTATCCTCCTGTCCGAAAGAGGCTCCCGCTTCGAAGGTGATCTTCCCCTTTGCACGGTCATTCTTTTTTTTGCTGATGTGTTCCGCCTGACTTCTCCGCGCGGAAAAAAGATTGTTGTCCGTAGGCAGTGTCTTGTCCCAGCTACGGATAATGTCAGGAAGCGCGGCACCCTCCGCCTTTGACTTCGTATAGTTTTTCAGTTCCCCGATACTGTCATTCACCCGTTCAAACGCACCACTATGCAGGGCATCGCTGATCTCGATGTCCATCTCCCCGGGTTGGTTCACCTTCCGGGTAATTTTCGTGATGCTGCTGCGATAACCGGTTTCGGGGAAATACTCCTCGCTTTCAAGTCTCACACGGCGGCCTACGGACAGGGAAACACCGTTCTCCTCAATCCACACATGGTCGGTCGGGGCCTTGTAAACGGCAAGATCCTGCCAGCATTCGGTATTGAACTGTTCCACCGCCGTAAGAAACTCCTCCTCGGCAAGCGGGTAATATTCGTCCGGCATACGGATATTCCAGAGAATATAACGGTCACCGGATTTCGGAATAAGTTTGCCGCCGGGGAGTTGCGTGTCATCATCATAGGGCCATATCGTAATAATCTCGAACTCACGGGTGGCACTGTTGAAATTCACCTCGAAATAGTGGTCCTCACCCTGCCCCAGTCCGGAAAGGTCACCGTCCTGGAACGATACACGTTTGGTCTCGTCGGGCAGCTCGTAATCGTTCGGATCGAAATTCAGGCTGTCGTCCCTGAAATAATAGACCGTGAAAGGGTTGCCGTCGTCATCTTTCACATCTTCGCTGCGCACACTGCTGACAGCCCCGATCCTGCGGGGATAAATGCCGCTGAAGGCGTCTTGCTCGTAACGGTCATAGATGCCGTACTCCTCCGTATGTATCTCGACATATTGCCTGCCCCCCGGAAGCATCAGGCGGCTATGCCCGTATTTTGACGGATCTATGTTCCGCGTGCTGCCTACCGGGAACAACCGGGTATAAAAATTGTCGGTACCCGTCGTGTCGCGTTCGATTCCGGTCAGTCCCTTCCCGTAGCCCAGCGTTATTTCCTCGCCATGCTCACACCGGCACACGTTCACGGTCTGGCCTTCCACCCACCATTCAGCCTGCCCGCCGACCGCTTCGGCTATCTCTTTCAGGGCTTCGTTGCAGTACTTCCCCTCGTAATCGATGACGATAAGGTCCGTACCGTCCACCCGCCCCACTTTCCAGTCGGTGGTGTGGTTCATTCCGTCATTGATACACTTCACGATCATGGCCACGTGTTCACGCGGAGTCGCTGTCAGCGTGAACACAGGCTCGGTGTTCCCGTCGGTGGTCTCCAGCACAAGAAAACGTCTCACCAGGCTCTCGATACCGTAAAACTTCAAATCATATACCCACTCCTGGCCGCTCTTCTGCTTCGGGATGTACCGTTCGGTCAGCCAGTAGCGCTCACCCTCAAAGTCCACCCGGTCATTCACGTCCAGGGCGATATATTCGTAATGCGTGAAAGAGAGTGTCAGGACATTGTCACCCTGCACCTCCTTCACCTGGGTGGAGCTGTCGCCCGCCTCGATATCGGTCCGTCTGTTGCCGTTGCTGTCATAGATGGTCAGCATGTCTGTATCTTGTTTAAACGTCGTTTGAATAGGGTTTGAATCACATTTATATGACCGGGACAGGTTCCCGGAACTTCACCTTGAACTTGCCGGCGTGCACGCCTTCCTTCCAGAGATAGGTCAGAGGCTGGAACTTGCTGCAATCCGTATATTTCACACGGAGAGTCAGGGCAAGTTGGGGAAAGGAAATCTCAAGCCACCCGTCACGGCCTTTCTTCAGGAAATTGATGAACTCGAAATACTTCTTCAGCCAGCCGGCCTGCGTTTTGCCAAACAGGGCGAAATGAAGCGTCACGTCACGGGCCTCGTTCCTGGGCGTCAGCACGGAGGAATATTTCTCCCCGTCCTCCTCCCGGATATTCACAGCCGTGTCCGTTTTCGTCTTGCTCGGGGTCAGGATGGCGGTCAGGTTATCCATCCCGCCGCGCTTGTCCTCAACGAGGAACACCCCGTATGTACTCCAGATGTCGGTACCGTTGACAAGTACCAGACCGCCTAATATCTTTTCCATATCATTTGCATTTTACTCCGTCACGATTGATTTTACGAATCTCTTCCTCTATTTTGCCAAGGTGCGACGCGCTCGTGCCGGTGTTCTCCTCGATACGGGCAAGATGCCCCTCGGCGGTGTTCATCTTGTCGATGACGCTCTCCATCTTCTCATCGATGCTCGACCAGTGTTGCAACCCGCTGGTGAACATGCCGTCCAGTTTTGTACCCTGGTCCTGTGTCATGGCTGAAAAACCGCCGGTTTTGGCGCTCTGGCTCGTACCGCCCGAGTTATCGTACCCGGTGGCCGCGGCAAGATTGTCACGAAGAGCGATGGCTTCCTCGACATACTTCATGTACTCGTCCTGGAGGGCCTTACGCTCGGCTTCTGTAAGGTCATTGTCTTCCATCGCCTTGCCGAATTTCTCCCACCAGCCTTTCAGCTTGTCGGAATACAGCTCACCGATCTTGTTTGACAGCATCGCACGCATGAAATACTCGGATATGTCCTCCGCCGCGGCTGCGGCATCATACTTCATATCCATCAGGTTATCCACGAAACTGCTGTACATGCTGTCGAAGGAAATACCGGTGAGACCTTCATACAGCTGGTCGGTAAGTTCCTCCAGCTTGCCCGCCTGGTCGATATAGTCATCCAGCTTCTCGGTCAGACGACCTCCATATCCGCCCTTGCCGGTATCCTGGATCTGCGTCCACATGTCCACGTTACTGCGCAACTTCTTCATCTCCTCCGGACTTAGGTTCCAGATGTCACCGTTCCAGCTACGCCCGATCTGACCGCTCAAACGGTCAATCTGTTCCTGTGAGAAACCGCCCCAGTAATAATTCCAGCTGTGATGCGAACCGTGATAGCCGGCCTGCGACATGGCCATGTCCAGATAGTTCGAGTTCGTCTCCTGCTGGAGCCTGTAGGCATCCCGGTAGGCGGCCACGGACTTTGTACCCTTGCTCGCCTTGATCTCCTCCGTCAGGTCCTCGATAGCCGTCTGCAAGGTCTCGTTGCGCTCGGTCAGCCGGTCGATGGTTTCCTGGACCTCTTTGGCATTGCTTGAAGTCGTCCAGGAGGAAAATCCGCCCCAGGTCAATGCGTCGAATATCTTGCCCACACCGGAAAGCAGCGATTTTCCGATAGTCACAAAAAGATCACCGGAAAGCACATCGTCAAGAATACCGCTCACGGCATTGAACACCGCGTCGAGCAGGCCACCGATGACCACACTCAAACCATCTTTGAAAAGGTCTATAATACTTACAATCCAGCCGACAACAGGCACATCCTCAAGTGTTTCGGAAACCTTTCCGAAAGCCTCGCCCAGTTTGCCGTCCACTTCCTTGGCACCTTTGCCGAGTGTGATCAGGCCATTATACGCCCCGCTGATACTGCCGGAGGCAATCTGCTGCAATCCGTCCCTCACATTCTCCATACTGGTCTTCAGACCGGAGGCAGTATTCGAGAGGGACTGCCGGGCACTGTCAGCCGTTTCCTGCAAGGCGTTTATATTCTCACTCGCGGCATCGGCATTAGCCTGCGCCGTTTCCAGGGCTTGCCGGGCGGACTCCTTCTCCTGTTCGGTTCCGGACTGTTGCGCCTCAATGTATGATTTCTGGGCGGCAATGAGTGCCGTATAGGTGTCCGCATACACCGCCTGTGCCTCCTTCAGGTCTGAAAGGGCTTTCTGGTAGGCAGTAACCTCGGCACCCAGTTTCTTGAAACTGACCTTGCCGGAACCGCCCAAAGCCCTCTCCATCTGCTGGACGGCAGAGACAAGCGCGTCCTGGCTGGCATGGTCGGCATTTCGGAACTCGTCAGTGAGCATGTATTTTCTGGCATCCGCCAATACAGGCTTTATCATATCGGAAAACATCCCGCCGAATTCACCGAAGACAGTACCCCAGTCAATACGGGCTTTCAGTTCCTGCACTTCGATGCCGGCAAGTTTGCTGTCACGTTCAACACCGAGAGAGAGCTTCTCGCTGCCGGACGTCGTCTTTTGTATCTTTTCCGCATATTCGGTCGCGATGGCGAGTTTCTGCTGCTGGAAGGTGCCGTAGGCCTGCAAATATTCCTGCATCACTCCGAACTCTTCCCGATAAGCTTCCGCTATTTTCTTCTGTCGGCCGGACTCGTTCAGCTCACGGGCCTTGTCTATTTCGGACTGCTGATCTTCCGACAGCGAACCGGACTGCCCCGCTTTCGCGTTGTCACGTTTCCAACCGGCTTCCTGCCTGGCTATTTCATCCTTGCGTGCCTGGTATTCATTGTCTATCTGGCGCAGCTTCTTCTCCAGCCCCTCGGTCATCATCTCAATCTCCGCCTCGTCATTCTTCCTTTGCAGCCCGGCGAGTTCCTGGCCCAGCTTTTCAGAAACCTGTTTGCGGCGTTGGGCTTCTTTCTCCGCCTTGTCCGCCTTCTTCCGTTCGGCCTCGGAATCCTTATCCTCACCGGGCTTGACCTTGTCGTACTCCTTTTTGGCGGTATCGACGGCATCCTTCAGTTCTTTCGCCTTCTTCTCAAACTTCTCACGGGAAAGGCTGTTGGACGTTTCCTGAAGAAAGGCGTTATAAGCCTTGAGCGCATCCTGGTATTTCTCTTTTGCCGCAGCCACCCAGTCAGTGCTTGAATCCGTGGGCAGGTTACGCCGGTTTTGTTCCGAAACCAGTTTGTTCAGCTGATACTTCAGTTCGTCACGGGAATAAGTTCCGGTAAGATTTTCGTCACCCTGCGTAATCTTTCCGTATTCCTTCTCCTGGACAGACATCCGGGCAAGCAGGGTTCTACGCTGCTTTATCTGCTGTGCAAGGGTCTCGTTACTCACACCGGTCAGGTTTTCGAAATAGGCATTTACCTCGTCCTTGCGGATTTGTCCGTTCAGGCTCTTGCGTTTTCCGTACAGATTCTGAAGCTCTGCCTCCTCATCCCTTGAACGTGCGGATTTCCGGACATATCGGGCTCTTTGCCGCCCGTAGCTGTCCTGGTAATATTCGGTTGCCAACCGGGTCTTGCCTTCAAGTTCTTTTATCCTGTCATCCACACGTTTCAATTCATTGGCGGGATTGGATATGGACTCACCGGCTTCCAATCGGGCTATCTCTTCCTTGATTTTCTTGATATTCTTCAGTTTCTCATACTCGGTGTCGTATTTGGAGAATATATCCGGATATTTCTGTTCCAGCTTGTTTAGCGCCTCACGCCGGGCATCCGTGGACACGGCTTCATCCCCGGCAATGGAACACAGTTCCTCTATTTTGCGCCTGTGCTCTTCCTCGGCCTCTATGGTTTTCTGCTTCTGCTGCTGATACCTTTCCTCGGATTCCTGCAAACGTTCGGTTTCCGTCTTCATGGAGATCAGTGCCACGGCAACACCGGCAAGCAGGGTCGCAACCAGCACATAGGGATTGGAAAGCATGGTCCGGTTGAGCATTTTCTGCGCTTTCTCAACCAGCAGGAGCCAGTTGTAATGCAACGCCTCCGCAGCCACCGCCCAGCCTTTCACGGCCGTGACTGTCATGACGGCGGTCCGGTACACACCATACGTACCGACAAGCCCGAGCAGGATACGGCCGAAACGTTCGTAATGCTCCACCATGTAGGAAACACCGGAAAGCGTGGTGTTGATGACACCTTCCGACTGTTGCCCGATTTCATTGAACATCATTGAAACGGCATCCTCTATATTGGAGATCTGTCCGGTTATCGTTTTGGATTGTGCCTCCATCAGACCACTGAATTTTCCGCCCTCGTCCGTCAGGCTCTCTATGACCTTCTGCACTTCGGGAAAACCGACCTTGCCTTCCTCCACAAGCTCCTTCACCTTGCTTTCAGCCACGCCGAACTGCTTGGCCAGTTCGGCGATCATAGGGATGCCCCGGCCGGTGAACTGGTTCAGGTCCTGTGTATAAAGCCGTCCCTGGGACATGGTGGTGCCGTAAAGATAGACCAGATCGTTCAAAGGGATGGAAAGTCCGGCAGCGATGTCACCCAAGCGGATCAGCGTCTCGTTCACTTTCTCCGCTCCAAACCCGTAGGCAAGAAGCTGCTTGGCACCCTGCGCGACATCCTCCAGGCCGAAAGGAGTGGTCGCGGCCGTATGTACCAACTGCTGCATCAGGGTGTCGGCCTTCTCCGCACTGCCGAGCATGGTCTGAAACGACACCTCCAGCTGCTGGAACTCGCCGCGTACCTTGGTGATGTTCGACACCAGCTCCTTGATAGTAAAGGCGGCCGCCAGCTTGCCGACGGTGTTGTTCAACAGGGAACCGCTCCTGTCAAGTTCCCGGATCTGTCTGTTGGCGGACGATGCCTGCTGGGACATCCGCTCGATCTTGCCCACGGCCTTGTCAAGACGGGCGCTCAAATGGTCCACCATAAGGAATTCTATTTGTACCGGTTTCATCTATTTTAGCTTGCTTTGAAAAAATCCTACTATTCCATCCGCTTCATCCTCGGCGCTCCGCTCATCCGCAGGACCGGAAGATCCGGACTTGTCACGGACATACCGGGGAGCGTCACTAAGCATCATGATCAGGGTCTGGTAATTCACCTTGTTCAGTATATAGTCCACGCTCCAGCCGGTGGCACTGGCAATCTGCCACACAAAACCGAAAGGGCTATGGGAGCCTTCATAACGGCTCTTTAACTCCCCTTCTTTCTTTGGCTCAGTCTCAAGCTCATCGGATTCGTCCGCTCGGCTGATCTGATAATAGGTATAAAAGGGTCGGTACCCATCAGGCTGACAAAACGCTTGATCGCACCCACCAGATAACGCTGTTCCATGAAGTTCCTTATGAGCCATGCCACCGGGCGCAAAAGCACGCGGCGGCTGAAAGGGCCACGACAAAGGGTATAGGCCACCATACGGCTCACCGCCTTGCCGTGAGAGGCCAGAAACTGCATTTCCTCCTCCTTGCTGAACCCCCACATCTCCTCACTGGTGATCCCCATCGACAAATATGTCCGGGCAAAAAGAATCTGACCGGACATATAAGGCCGCCTCATGGTCACGCGCAGCTCCAGCGGGGATTTCCTGAAAGGGATATGAAACGCTTTCAGCGGGACGCTCACACCGATATCCAGCAGCGCGTCCGCACCCTCAC
>OLQB01001131.1_pt1 | contig 19408 bp, 14 predicted proteins | sample 1672681 | NCBI WGS metagenome assembly OLQB01 (sample SAMEA3136713, study PRJEB25190) | human gut metagenome | reverse complement strand
GTGCGACACGAAGTCGCGTAATGTATTGTGTATAAACACTGCTCTATCCATTTGGAGTAACCCTACTGTGACCTGCACTGGTCAAAAGCCGGCGTTGGGAAGCTCACAGGACAATATGGGAAATCTGCCAGCCTAAAGCGGATGTACTGTTAGGGTAAAGAATGCTATGTCGAACGTAATGTGAATCATCGTAAGGATCGTTACAGGGAATAGGTGAAATAAGGCTGATACACCTACACCAAAAGGTGTTGGAGGTGGCCGAGGGGCCTTTCGCTACCCCGAAGCAAATGGACACAAATCCTCCCGGTTCAAAGATGGCGGCTAAGGCATTCGAGAATTATGCATTACGTGGAACGTGGAAAACCCTATGCGTTCCTTGAACAAAGGTATCGACCTCGCAAGAGGAAGAAATGGCGCAGAGGGTATGAGATGGAATAAAAAGCGAAAGGTTCACTGTAACGGTGAGCATAGGGGTTCAAAATTTGCCCTGACCTGAAAGGGTGCTGACTTATTCCGGGTATTTCATGGCAAGATTGGAGGTATTCCTGTGAACGATAAGTATTCAACGACGGAAGGTAAAACTTCTGAGAAGCTGTCGGACGAAGCTATGTTGAGTGCCCAATGGAAAAACATTGACTGGCATAAGGCAGAGCGGGAAGTCAACAGGCTACAAATCAGGATTGTCAAGGCAACTCAGCAAAAAGACTACAACGCAGTAAAACGACTTCAGTATCTTCTGACACATTCCTTTTACGCCAAAGCACTGGCTGTCAAGCGTGTCGTAACCAACGACGGGCGCAGAACTCCCGGTGTGGATGGTGTTCTCTGGAACACTCCGGCGAAGAAAATGGCAGCGGCTCTATCGCTGACAGATAAAAGGTATCGTGCACGTCCTCTCCGTAGAGTGTATATCGAAAAGAAGGACAAGAAGAAAAAACGTCCGTTGGGGATTCCCACGATGTATGACCGCGCAATGCAGGCTCTTTATGCTTTGGCACTGGAGCCGGTGGCGGAAACAACAGCAGATGGGAAATCCTTTGGTTTCCGAAAAGGAAGATGCGCACAGGATGCCTGCGAATATCTGTTCAATGCACTGTCGCGCAAGCACATTTCTCCGAAGTGGGTTTTGGAGGGTGACATCAAAGGTTGCTTCGACCATATCAGCCATGATTGGCTTTTGGCGAACATCCCCATGGACAAGAACATTTTGAAGCAGTTCTTAAAGGCAGGATTTATCTATCAGCGCGAACTCTTTCCTACCGAGGAAGGAACTCCGCAAGGTGGTATTATCTCCCCCATTCTGGCGAACATGACGCTGGATGGTATCGAGAAGAAGCTGGTCGAACGCTTTCACACGAACGCGCTCGGTAAGGTCGATTCAAGATTTAAGAATGCCCACAAAGTAAACTTCGTCCGCTATGCAGACGATTTTGTGGTCACAGCGGCAACACCTGAACTGGCTCTTGAAGCAAAGGAGCTGATTCGAGAGTTTCTCGCTGAACGCGGATTGGAACTTTCTGATGAAAAGACCGTTGTCACCAACATTGACGATGGTTTCGACTTCCTCGGCTGGAACTTCAGAAAGTATAACGAAAAGCTGATTATCAAGCCTTCCCAAAAGGCGGTTAAGGCTATCGTTTCCAATATCTCTGACACGATTCTCCGCAGAGGAAAAGCGTGGCAGCAAGATGTTCTGATTATGAAGTTGAATGAACAAATTCGAGGTTGGACTAATTACCACCAGTCCGTATGCGCAAGTGATGCGTTCGCGCATCTGGACTATGTCCTGTACGAACTGCTGTGGCGATGGGCTAAAAGACGGCACCCAAAGAAGAACAAGTGGTGGATTTCCACGAGATACTGGCATCGTGTCGGTAATCGGAACTGGGTGTTCTCTACGGAAAACAAGGAGCTGATACGGGTGGACAGCACAGCCATTGTGCGACATACCAAGATAAAAGCTACTGCAAATCCGTTCCTCGATGAGGCGTATTTCCAAAAAAGGAAATTCGATAAAGGAATGCACCGGCTGACTGGAAAATTCAAGATGATTTGGAAAAACCAGAACGGACTGTGCTACCACTGCGGAATGCCGATGGATGTAACGGAAGAAAGAGAAATCTTCTACCTTGCACCAAAGGCAAAGGCTGGCATGGAAGATGTTCGCAATATGCGCTACGTTCATTGCACCTGTCAGAGAATTTATGCTGAGAACCGCTTGAAAAAGTGATGAAATGCTTGAGCCGTATGACGGGAAACTGTCACGTACGGTTCTTAGGCGGGAAAGCGGTGGTAACACCGCTGACCCAGCCGATTATTCTCCGCTGGTAAATCGTCTGAAAGGTCAGGTCATTAAAATCTCTCCCAACAGCACCCAATTCATCAACCCGATGGATATTAACAGCAATTACAGCGAAGAAGATAACCCCCTGTCGTTGAAAGCAGACTTTATCCTCTCTCTGTGTGAGTTGGTTGTTGGCGGCAAAGAAGGTCTGCTCCCGGTGGAAAAGACGGTCATTGACCGCTGTGTGCATCTTATCTATCGGAAATATTTCGCTGACCCCTGCCCGGAAAATATGCCGATTTTGGAAGATCTCTACAACGCCCTGCTCCAGCAGGATGAAAAAGAAGCCCACCACGTTGCCACCGCGCTGGAAATCTACGTCAAAGGCTCTCTGAATCTGTTCAACCACCGCACCAACGTGAATGTCAACAACAGAATCGTCTGCTATGACATCAAAGAGCTGGGCAAGCAGATGAAAAAGCTCGGTATGCTCATCGTGCAAGACCAAGTTTGGGGTCGCGTTACGGCCAATCGCAGCAGCGGAAAGTCCACCCGATATTATATGGATGAGATGCACTTGCTCTTAAAAGAAGAGCAAACTGCGGCATATAGCGTCGAGATTTGGAAGCGTTTTCGCAAGTGGGGCGGTATCCCCACAGGGCTGACACAAAATGTCAAAGACCTACTTTCTTCGCGTGAAGTCGAGAATATTTTTGAAAACTCGGACATGATAATCATGTTGAATCAGGCTGCGGGTGATAGGCAAATCCTCGCAAAGCAGCTGAACATCAGCCCTCACCAGCTCTCCTACGTCACGCACTCCGGTGAGGGTGAAGGATTGCTGTTCTTTGGCAATGTCATTCTGCCTTTCGTTGACCGTTTCCCCACTGATTTGGAGCTGTACCGTATTATGACCACGAAGCTGGGGGAAGTTTCGGAGGGCGCACAGAAATGAGCAATCCGAAGCTGAACTTTAAGGAAGATTCTTCTGCAAAGAAAACCCGTTCACCCCCGAAAAAAGCCAAGGTCGAGCAGTCTACGCCCAAAAAGAAAAAGCTGAAAACGGATGCAGAAAAAGTTGCCGAAAAGAAACAACATCTACGTTTTGGCAAGGCCGAGCTGACCCCGGATGAACTGAGCCGACTGAGTAAGGCGCAGAAGCGTGAAATGTATGCCGCCCATGCTGCCCGCTCTGCGGTGCATCAGGAAATCGGCCAGTATGAGGACGATAATGTTGGCACACAGGCTTTGAGTGAGGGAGAAAAAGCGGCTGAAAATGTCCGTGATATTTCCAAAGGCCGCTATGCCCGGAAACTCAAGCGAAAAGCTAAGATGCAGGGCAAGAAGAACACTCGTACCACAAAAGCTACTCCACAGGAGCCAACTGCGGCACAAAATGCAGGAGATTCCGGCATCAGCGAGGGTGGCTCCAACTGGCTCTCCCGATGGAAACAACGTCAGGAGATCCGCAAGGGCTACTATGCTACCGCCCGCTCTGGCAGCACAGCGGCGCAGACTGCTGGCGGCAAAAAGGCTACATCCGGCGGCACAGCTGCGGTGCAATCTGGTGTGGAGCAGGTCGTGGACAAGGGAAAAAGTGCAGTCAGCGCAGCAGTAAACGGTCTTATGACTGCGGCAAAAAGCAACGCTCACACTCTGGTAATCGTGGGCGTTTTTCTTTTGCTCCTGCTTCTCGTCATGTCCGGTTTTTCATCCTGTTCGATTATCTTCTCCGGCACAACACAGGTCGGAGGGCAGACCATCTACACCGCCGAGGACAGAGATATTCGCGGCGCGGAGGAGGACTATAAAAAGCTCGAAAAGGAATTGGAGAAAAAAATCCAGCGCACCCCGCAAGAACATCCGGGGTATGATGAGTACCAGTACCATCTTGACCCGATTGAGCATGACCCGTGGCAGTTGACCTCTTTTCTTTCGACCTTGTATGACGATTACACCCGGTCAGAGGTACAGGGAAAGTTGCAGGAAATCTTCAAAAAGCAATATAAGCTGACAACATGGGTAGAGGTGCAGACGCGCTACAAGACAGTCATTATGATTGACCCACTCACCGGGATGCCGTACACGGTACAAGTTCCCTACGAGTACCGCATCTTCCACACCAAATTGGAAAACAAGGGCTTAGAGGTCATTATCCGGCAAGAACTGAACGACGATCAGTGGAAACGCTATCAAATCTTTCAAGAAACGCTGGGCGGCAGACCTTATCTGTTCAATGGTGGATTGCCGCCCGGTGGCTCGGATGGCTCCGGCGCACCCGGCATCGACTACACCGTTCCTGCGGAAGCTCTGACAGACAGTGAGTTTGCCGCCATCTATGAGGAAGCAAAAAAATATATTGGCACGCCCTACGTCTGGGGCGGCTCTACCCCGGAAACAGGCTTTGATTGCTCCGGCTATGTCTGCTGGGTCTACAATCAAGCTGGTTATGATGTTGGGCGCACCACCGCAAACGGCCTGTGGAATCAGTGCCAGCATATTTCCGAAGCGGAAGCCAAACCCGGTGATTTGGTCTTTTTCAAAGGCACTTACGACACCCCCGGCATGAGCCATGTCGGGCTGTATCTCGGAAACGGCATGATGGTGTCCGCTGGCGACCCCATCAAATATGCAAATATCCACTCGTCCTACTGGGAGTCACATCTTGCTGGATTTGGACGACTTTCAAAATGAACTGGAGGGTTTACTATGAGTGAAAAACTGGACAAGCTGCGCGCTTCTTTGGAGAAAGAAAAAGAGCGGCGCATCAAAATCAACAACCGCATTGCCGTTCTGGAACGGCGCATTCAGGAAGAAGAAGCTGCCGAAGTGAACGAGATGGTACGCACGGCCAAGCTCACGCCGGAACAGCTGGCCGCGCTCCTGCGGCAGTCGGCCACCACTACCCCGAACCCGGACGCGCTGGCCGCTGTGGGTGCAACTTTTGACAAGGAGGAAGATGCCAATGATGAAGATTAAGAAGTTCGGCGCACTGCTGGTATCGGCTGTGCTGTGCATCAGCATGGCGGCTCCCGCCTTTGCCTATGAGGGCGATACCACCCCAGTGGAGCAGCCTGTCCTGCCGGAAATCGTGGAGGAAGATACCGTCACCATCACAGACGAGGAAGCGGGTGCATTGACCCCGGAAGGCAATCTGACGCTGGTGGACGATTACCACACCAATTATTCCGATGGCAGCGGCCAGCAGTTCATTACGCTGGTGTCAAAATCCGGTGCGACTTTTTATCTGGTCATTGACCGAAACAGTAAAGGCGCACAGACCGTCCACTTTATGAACCTTGTGGACGAAACCGACCTGTTGGCTTTGATGGAAGAAGATGCCGCGGACGCTTATACTGCCGAAAAAGAAGCGGCGGCAAAAGCTGAACAGGACAAGCTGAAAGCCGAGGAAGAAGCCAAGAAAGCCGCAGAGGAAGCGGCAAAGGCGGCTGACGCGCCGAAAGAAAACAAAGTCACGAAATATGCGGCGGGCTTTCTGGGGGTCGTTGCGCTGATTGCGCTGGCCGCTGGCGGTGGTTTCTACTTCTTCATCCAGCGGAAGAACAAAAAACAGGCTGAGAGAGAAGCCATTGACCCGGATGCAGACTACACCGAGGACAAGGGCGATTTTGAGATTCCACCGGAGGATGATTCGGACGATGAGGACACTTCCGAGGAACAGGACGTAACACCCATCTGATTTTAAGGCGGCACTCTGCCGCCTTTCCATAAAAAATTTTGGAGGTGTCGCTATTTGACAAAAGAACAACAGAAAGCCCTTGAAACCGCAAATCGAAGAAAATTTGTCAACAACATTGCCATTGTTGCAATGACAGATATTCTCGATCAGGCCGAGAACATCCGCAAAACGCTTGATGTAAAAATGCGCTATCAGAACTACAACCGCTATATTCATCTGCACAAATACTGCTTTGACGTTTCACTGCTGTTTTATAAGGACGGCAATATCGTCATTAAAATCAAAGACCAGACAACCGGAGCAAACTATAATGAAGTCCTCTTTGAGTATTCGACAGACGAAAAAGAACAGGAGCGGGCGTTGGATATGGTTGATATGCTCGTGACTTGGCTCGTGCCGCGTTTTGTCGAAGTTGAGTTGACCGAAATTCACACGTTTGTATCAAAAATTATCCAGTACGATTTGATGAACCTCTGCGCGATGGAAATGGAGGAAATGGAAAGTATTGAAGCTGATTGTAACTGAAAAGCCGTCCGTAGCTATGTCTTATGCCAAAGTCTTAGGTGTGCAGGGGCGGCAGGATGGCTACCTTGAGGGCAACGGCTATCTTGTCAGCTGGTGCGTCGGGCATCTGGTAGAGCTTGCGCCGCCCAGTGCCTACGGGGAGCAGTATGTCAAATGGAACATTGACGACTTGCCCATTCTGCCGCAGAAGTGGCAGTACCTTGTATCTGCCAGCACCAAAAAGCAGTTCGCCGTTCTGAAAAAACTCATGCACCGCGCCGATGTAGAAACGGTGGTGAACAGCTGCGATGCTGGCCGAGAGGGAGAGCTTATCTTCCGGCTGGTCTATGAACAAACCAAATGTAAAAAGCCTGTTTCACGGCTGTGGCTTTCCAGTATGGAGGACAACGCCATTCGTGAGGGCTTTGCGAACCTCAGACCGTCAACTGAATACGATGCACTGTATCAGGCTGCATTGTGCCGGGAGCGCGCCGATTGGGAAGTCGGCATCAACTGCTCCCGGCTTTTTTCATGCCTGTATGGTCGTCCGCTGGCGGTAGGCAGAGTAATGACCCCCACATTGGCGATGGCCGTGCAGAGAGAAGCTGCAATTTCTGCCTTTACCCCGGAGAAGTTCTACACGGTTTTGCTGGCATTTGTGGGCGGCGGCACAGCGTCCAGCAAGCGGTTTTCTCAGAAAGCAGACGCGGAAAGGCTGCTCACCCGCTGCCGAAAGGAGGTGCAGACAACGGTGCAGAAAGTAGAACGTAAGGAGAAAGCCGAGAAACCGCCGCAGCTGTACGACCTCACCACGCTCCAGCGGGATGCCAACCGTTTGCTGGGTTTCACCGCACAGCAGACCTTGAACTATGCACAAAGCCTTTATGAAAAGAAGCTCATCACCTATCCCCGAACAGACAGCCGTTTTCTGACCGAGGATATGGCGGCATCCCTGCCGGGGCTGGCTGCGGCCATTGCAGATACCTTTGGTGTCGAAACTTCCACCACCAATGCCAGACAGGTCGTTGATAACAGCAAGGTCACAGACCACCATGCGCTGCTGCCTACGGCAAGCGTGGCACGGACTGACTTTTCAGCTTTGCCCTCCGGGGAGCAGAGCGTCCTGCGGCTGATTGTGGCGCGGCTGCTCTGCGCCGTGGGTGAACCCCATCGGTACGCCGAAACCTCTATGACCACCATCTGCGCCGGGGAAGAATTTTCGGCAAAAGGCAAGGTGGTTTTGGACGAGGGCTGGAAAGGCATCGAGCGCAAGATGCTGGGTGACTTGCTGGGCAAAAAGAAAGAGTCTGCCGCCCTGCCGGACGTGCAGGAACAGAACGAGTGTAGCATTGTGGGGGCAGAGCTGAAAGAGGGGCAGACCACGCCGCCGAAGCATTACACGGAAGATACGCTTCTGAGGTCTATGGAAACCGCCAGCGCGGACAGTATGCCGGAGGATGCAGAGCGTCAGGGCATCGGCACTCCGGCTACCAGAGCAGCCACCATCGAAAAGCTGGTGGCAAAGGGCTTTTTGGAGCGCAAGAGCGATAAGAAAACCAAAGTGCTGCTGCCCACCGACAAAGGAAAAGCCCTTATCACGGTGATGCCGGAACAGATTCAGTCTGCGGATATGACCGCCGACTGGGAAGCAAAGCTGCTGCGCATTGAGCGTAGCGAGATGAAGCCAAACGAATTTATGACGGAAATCAACACGATGATTACTGCTTTGGTGGAGAACACCGAAGCCGCGAAAGGAGCCGATGTGCTTATGAAAAATAAAATGATTGGTGTCTGCCCGAACTGCGGCGCAAATGTTGTGGAGCGTGAAAAGGGCTATTTTTGCGAAAACCGCGAGTGCCGTTTCGTCCTGTGGAAAGACAACGCTTTCTTCAAACGGCTGGGCAAGCGCATGGACACTCATGTGGCCGACAAGCTGCTGCGAGATGGCCGCATCCGACTGAAGGACTGCAAGAGTGCTAAGGGCAAGGTGTACAATGCCACCGTCCTGCTGTCCACCGAAGCCGATGGTCGCAGCAAGTTTTCGCTGGAATTTGAGGGTGGCCGCTGATGGGTGTGCAGTCCGAAGCCGTTTATCTTCTGAACGATGAAAAGTATCTGCACCTTCGGGAAAATACCTCCGGCGTTGGCTACGCCACCTATGACAAGCTGACCCTGCTGCCGTTGGAAAAGGGGCAGATTCCCTTTGAGCATCTGCCGCCCGATGGCAGAAATGCCATTCCTGCCGCCCGGAACTGGTTCCTTTTTGAGCTGTCCGACGACCCTCGCAAGGCCATCCAGCTGGAAAGCATAAGAATCCTCGACAACATCCCGGATTCTGGCATTCGCAAGCGGCGCGTCTGGGATGACCCCTCTATTCCAACGGATGATGTACGGCTCATCGACAGCAACTACAAGGACTTATACCGTGTTCCCAATGGCGGGGTGATTCAGATGGACTACTCGGATGGGAGCAGCTACACCGCACGGGTCGAACATCTGGATGAGTACCATTTTGACCTCGGCGGTTTGTACAACACCTTTCACATCTGCCAGTTTGCCGAGATCATGGAGCGGAATGGAACTAGTTACTACCCGGAAATCCAGACGCAGGATGAACAAGGTGCATGGAAGCTGGGCGGCAAAGGTTATATCGCTATCCAGTCCTGTGATGATGGCTGGGATTACACCATTTATCATAGCGATTTTTCCGTGATGGATGGCGGTCAGCTCACCTCTCCCGAACTAACGATTCAGGAAGTCCGGGAAGAAATTCTGGAAGCGCACCACATGGAAAAGGGGCAGCGGCTAATACAGGACTACGACTTCATTATGGACAAAGCCGCCGAAGCCGAAGAACTGGGGCTGAATAGCCATCCTTCCACGCTGGAGAAGCTGGTTTCACTGGCTAGTGCAAAAGAAAAATGTGATGCCCCGGAGTGCAGCCCTGCCGGGTGCAGGAAAGTGAGGGATGCTCATGAACTTTAATGGCGAGGAACTGGTGCTGATGATGCTCTACAATCCCGGCACTCGGCTGGGCTTGATGCAGGAGCTGCGGTTGATGCAGTGCTATCTGCTGCCGGATGAAACAGCTCTGCGTGAACTCTCTGAGGGCGTTATCCAGAAGCTGAAACTTATGACCGATGCCGAGTTTTCGGAAATCGAATTTCCGCTTGACTGATGCCTGCCGCCAATAGGCGGCACTCCATAATGAAAAAATTTTCTCCAACCCTTAAAGCTGTGGTCTTGATAGCACTATCGAGTTCATGCTATACTAAAGGCACTTTATTTTGCGCAGAAATAAAATGAAAGCGAGGAAAGCTCATGGCCGAAGAAAAACGCTCTCCCCTTGACCGACTTCTCTTTGCCACATTTCTGAAAGGACGCACATCTTCCCGTGACCTGTGGGATGAAAAAGGCGAAGTAACTGCCGAGGATAATCAAAAAATCGTAGACGAAAACAATGAAATCATCAACGATGATTCTATCTACCCCTTTATCAGCTACCTGTCCGACCTGCTTGCAAAATCTAAGCCGTCCGATGATGCGGTCAAGAAGCTGCATGACTGCATCGACAAAGTTGCAGCTGTATTAGGCGAGGACAGTACCGATGTTTTCCGTGCGCTTCTCGCAAAACTGATCGAGCAGCCGGAAGAAAAGCAGACCTTCGACAGCCTACTGGAGATGGCAGAGAAATTTGCCGCAAAATACGAATAAAATAGAGTGGATTCCATAGCGAGTGACCTGAAAACGGCCACTCGCTTTTTGTTTGTCCTAAAAGCTGAAAGGAGGAACGCAATGCCAAATAAAACGCAAGAATACCTGAACCTCGCCCAGCAAACAGCAAAGGAACTGACCCGGCATTGGGAAAATTGGACGGACTACCTGACCACTGCATCCCGGCTGTACAAGTACAGCTATGCAGACCAGCTCATGATTTATGCCCAGCGTCCTGACGCTACTGCCTGTGCCAGTTTTGACCTTTGGAATAACCGCATGAACCGCTATATCCGGCGCGGCTCCAAGGGCATCGCCCTGTTAGACCAGTCCAGCAGTGTGCCGCGTCTGCACTACGTTTTCGATGTGTCCGACACCGGGGTGCGCCGCAATTCGCGTGACCCAGATATGTGGCAGCTCGGCCCCGATTTGGTTCAGCCTGTGTCGGAAATGCTTGTCAGAGAGTACGGTGTCCAGCACGAAAATCTTAGTCAGCAGATTGCGGACATCTGCGGCAAGCTGGTAGATTCCTATTGGGATAACAACAGCGGAGACATTCTCGACATCGTTGACGGCTCTCTCCTGATGGGGTATGATGAAGCCGGACAGGAATTCCAGTTCAAAAGTGCCGCCGCCATCAGCATCACCTACACCGTCCTTGAACGCTGCGGCTTTGAGCCGAACGGTCACTTTGACCGGGATGATTTTCAAGCAATCTTCGCTTTTTCCACTCCTGCTGCTGTGTACGCACTTGGTACGGCAGTCAGCGAATGCAGCCGGGACGTGCTGCGCAACATCGAACGAACCGTAAAGACAACAATCCGCCGCCGCAATATAGAAAGGAGCCAGTATGAATATGAACAGCAGGAACGTGACCTACTCGACCATCGGGGACTACCAGCTCCCGAACCTGACCTTACCCCAGCAGGAGAAAGCACTGGGCAAATACGGCAGACTGCGCAGGACTTACCTGATGAAGCATCGTCCGGTGCTGTACAACTCGATGCTCCTGTCGGGAACTCTGCATCCGCACCTACTGGAAGTGGAGCAGACCGCAGAGAGCCGGATGCAGCAGACCATGCAGGAACTGCTGAAGCAGAACCCGGCTCCGAACAAAGAGCGGCATCAGATGGAGTGGGTGCAGCACATGAACAGCCTGAAAGCACAGGCCGAGGAACTGGTGATGAACGAGCTGATTTACAGCTAAGTTTCTTCGATACCCACATTCCCACTGAAGCTGAACAAATCGAATCCATTGACCGCGCGGAGAACGAGAAATCGTCCTCCGCTTTCTCTTTGTCACAAGCTGACATTGAAAACGCGCTGCGGAGAGGTTCCAACTTTGAAAACAGTAAACTTCGGATATGGAAAATTTATCAGCTACAATCTGATCGAAAACTCCGGGCAAAAGCTCTCGCCAAAGAATATGCACCATACGGACGCGGTGGCTCCTCACACACCTATCTGGACGGAAGCAGCGGCTGGCTCGACCATGATAGCAAGGGATTGACATTTGAACATTATCCAGACCATCAGAAAACTCTTCTCCGCTGGAATCAAGTCGAAAAGTATATCGACCTGATGATTCAGTCTGACCGCTACCTTACGGACAAAGAGAAACGAGCCATCGAGTTTCCCCTTCAACTGAACGACACCAGTGCTGCCGAATACACGGCATTAAAGGAACAGTACCCGGACGCTCTCATTGGCTTTGAAGCTGGCGGCAATTTTATGTTCTATGGCGAAGATGCCGCCAAGGTCGCAAAAATCATCAACAGTGCTTTGTTCACGAGAAACACTGCACTGGGCGAAGTTCAAATCACGGGCTTTCTCCCTAGCTTATGGGCGAAAAGAGCAAAAGAATTGTGGTCTGCGGGCAATGATGTATACCTTGCTGGGTTAAACGAGGATGGCACTCACCACCAGACCAAGCACTTGCGCAAAGAGGACTATCTGCCCATCGGCTCCATCATCAATATGGATGGCCGGGAATTTCGGGTCGATAATGTGGATTTTGGCAAGGGCAAAGTTTCCTTGCAGGATATGGCACTGGCCGATGCGCGGATGCCGATTTTCCGGGAAGAACCTTTGTCTGTCGTCCGGGAACTGTACGAACAACAGGATGAAGCCCTTGATGCTGCTCCCGAAAAGGCAGTTGATTATAAGGTTGGCGATTCCGTTGTTGTAGACCTCCCCACCAAAACCATCGAAGGCACAATCGGCTATGTTGGCGAAACCGATGTGCGCATTGACACCAGCGCGCAGGGCTATTCGTGGAGCAATGAAGTTCTCAATAAAGCGCAATTTGAAAATAATCTGCGGCAAGTAGAACCCGAATCCACTCCCGATGAAGAACTGGACAAACTGCCGATCTCCGCAGAAGTCAATGGTGAATGGCAGACTTTCCCGGACGCAGCCGCCGCAGACGAAACCCTGAATGCTGAGCCTGTGCCGGAAGCTGCTGGGAACTTCCACATTACGGACGAGCATCTCGGCGAGGGCGGCGCAAAGCAGAAATACGCCCGGAACATCGAAGCCATCCGCACCCTCTTCCAGTTGGAGCAGGAACACCGTGGAGCCACCGCCGAAGAACAGGAAGTGCTTTCGCAGTATGTTGGCTGGGGTGGTCTGGCCGATGCCTTTGACCCTGACAAGGGCAACTGGACAAAAGAGTATAGCGAATTGAAAAGTCTGCTCTCCGAGGAAGAATATGCTGCTGCTCGTGCCAGTACCCTGAACGCCCACTACACCAGCCCCACCGTTATCCGTGCGATTTATGATGCAGTCGAGAAAATGGGCTTCCGTAGCGGCAACATTCTGGAGCCGAGCATGGGCATCGGCAACTTTTTTGGTATGCTGCCGGACACCATGCAGGACAGCCGCTTATACGGAGTGGAACTGGACAGTGTCACGGGCCGTATCGCCCAAAAGCTCTACCCGGAAGCCAACATTAAAGTTGCTGGATTTGAAACCACTGACCGCCGCGATTTCTATGACCTTGCCGTAGGAAATGTGCCTTTCGGCCAGTACAAGGTCAACGACAAGGCGTACAACAAGCTGAATTTCAGCATCCACAACTATTTCTTTGCCAAAGCCATTGACCAAGTGCGTCCGGGCGGCATCGTGGCCTTTGTCACCAGCCGTTACACGCTGGACAGTAAAGACAGCTCTGCCCGTAAACACATCGCCGAACGTGCTGATCTGCTGGGTGCCATCCGTCTGCCCAATGATACGTTCAAGAAAAATGCTGGCACGGAAGTTGTTTCGGACATTATCTTCCTGCAAAAGCGTGACCGCCCCATCGACCATGAGCCGGACTGGGTGCAGCTTGGCAAAACGGAAGATGGTTTTGCCATCAACCAATATTTCGTAGACCACCCGGAAATGGTGCTGGGCAATTTAGAGTTGGAAAGCACCCAATACGGCCATGACCTGACCGTTGCGCCCATTGAGGGGGCTGTGCTGGCAGATCAGCTTGCCGAAGCGATACAGCATATTGAGGGGCAGTACACCGAAGTCGAGGTAGAAACACCAGATATTGCGGATGCCGAAAATGAGCGGCACCTTCTCCCGGCTGACCCGGATGTAAAAAACTTCTCCTACACTGTGGTGGACGGTGAGGTGTATTACCGGGAAAATTCCGTTATGACGCAGGTGGAACTTTCCGACACCGCCAAAGGCCGTGTGACCGGGATGGTGGAACTGCGGCAGATCGTCAACGAACTTATCGACCAGCAGTTGAACGACTACCCGGATGCTGACATCAAGGCAACGCAGGAAAAGCTGAACACCGTCTATGATGTCTTTTCCGCAAAGTATGGTCTGCTGAATGACCGCAAAAACGGCAGATTATTTGAGCAGGATTCCTCGTACTACTTGCTCTGCTCGCTGGAAAATCTCGATGAACAGGGACAGCTCAAAAGCAAAGCGGCAATGTTCACCAAACGGACGATTCGCCCGGAACACACAGTCACCAGTGTAGACACCCCCACGGAAGCTCTGGCGGTTTCCATCGGAGAGCGTGGCCGGGTGGACTTGCCCTATATGGCCGAACTGCTCGGCACTCCCGGCGAGTATGAGCGCATCACCAGCGAACTGTCCAGCGTGATTTTCAAAGACCCCAGCGCAGACCCCACCGACCCGGAAGCAGGCTGGCAAATGGCAGACGAATACCTGTCCGGCAATGTCCGGGCAAAGCTGCGCATGGCACAGCTTGCCGCTGAAACCAACCCAGAGTTTGCGGCCAACGTCATCGCACTGGAAAAAGCACAGCCGAAAGACCTTGAAGCATCCGAGATTGATGTGCGGCTGGGTGCAACATGGCTTGCGCCGGAGATCATCCAAAAGTTCATGGCAGAAACTTTCCAGATTCCCTACTATCTGCGCCATGCAGTCAAAGTGAGATATTCTCCCTATACCGCAGAGTGGCGTGTTGAGGGCAAGTCGGCCATGGGCAGAGGTGACATTATCTCCTCCGAAACCTACGGCACCTCCCGCGCCAACGCCTACAAGATTCTGGAAGACACGCTCAATCTTAAAGATGTGCGCATCTATGATGCCATCGAAGATGAGGAGGGCAAACCAAAGCGCGTCCTGAACAAAACAGACACCATGCTGGCACAGCAGAAACAGCAGGTCATCAAGGATGCGTTTGCCAACTGGGTCTGGAAAGACCCCCAGCGGCGCATTGCACTGGTGAAGCAGTATAACGAGTTGTTCAACAGCAGCAGGCCGCGAGAATATGACGGCTCGCACATTCACTTTGTCGGCATGAACCCGGAAATTTCGCTCCGGGAGCATCAGCGCAATGCCATTGCCCATGTGCTTTATGGCGGTAATACGCTGCTTGCACACGAAGTGGGCGCGGGCAAAACTTTTGAAATGGCGGCATCCTCAATGGAAGCAAAACGCCTTGGCTTGTGTCAGAAAAGCCTATTTGTGGTGCCCAACCATTTGACGGAGCAATGGGCTTCGGAGTTTCTGCACCTCTACCCCAATGCAAAGTTACTGGTGGCTCGGAAAAAGGATTTTGAAACCGCCAACCGCAAAAAATTCTGCGCTCGCATTGCCACCGGGGATTACGATGCAGTCATTATCGGCCACTCGCAGTTCGAGCGTATTCCGCTATCTTATGAACGGCAGGAGCGCATTATTCAGGAGCAAATCGATGAAACACTTGCCGCCATCGAAGAACTGAAAGCCAATGCAGGCGAAAATTTCAGCATCAAACAGATGGAAAAGACCCGCAAAACGCTGGAAACGAAGCTGGAAAAGCTGCGCTCCGATGCGCGCAAAGACGATGTTATCACCTTTGAGCAGTTGGGCGTTGACAGGCTTTTTGTAGATGAGTCGCATTTTTACAAGAATTTGTTCCTCACTACAAAAATGCGGAATGTCGCTGGTTTGTCCACATCGGAAGCGCAAAAATCGAGCGATATGTTCGGTAAGTGCCGCTACTTGGATGAGGTTACAGGTGGGCGCGGCGTGGTGTTTGCTACGGGAACGCCCGTGAGCAACTCCATGTCGGAACTTTACACCGTTATGCGGTATCTGCAATACAGCACACTCCAGCAGAAAGGGCTGACGCACTTCGACTGCTGGGCATCGACCTTTGGAGAAACCACCACCGCTATCGAACTGGCCCCGGAAGGCTATACTTAATCAGGACAATAAAATTGATTGTCCTAAATTGAAAGATTCCATAAGAAAGGAGGTAGAACAAATGCCGAAAATACCAAGAATTACCGCACTCTATGAGCGTTTGTCAAGAGATGATGATCTTGCTGGCGAATCCAATTCCATCACCAACCAAAAGAAGTATTTGGAAGATTACGCCCAAAAGAACGGCTTCAAAAACATCTGCCATTTTACAGATGATGGCTTTTCAGGTGTGAACTTCAATCGCCCCGGTTTTCAATCTCTGATAAAAGAAGTAGAAGCAGGAAATGTCGAAACGCTGATTGTGAAGGATATGAGCCGCTTAGGACGAAATTATCTGCAAGTCGGCTTTTATACGGAAGTTCTGTTCCCGCAGAAAAATGTCCGATTCCTTGCAATCAACAACAGCATCGACAGCAACAATGCTTCAGACAATGATTTTGCTCCATTTTTGAATATCATGAACGAATGGTATGCCAAAGACACGAGCAATAAAATCAAGGCTGTGTTCGATGCCCGGATGAAAGATGGAAAACGTTGCAGCGGCTCTATTCCGTATGGATATAACCGTTTGCCGGACGACAAGCAGACACTTGTTGTTGATCCGGTGGCATCCGAGGTCGTAAAGCGCATTTTTCTTCTTGCGAACGAAGGAAAAAGCCCACGGGCAATCGCAGAACTATTGACAGAGGAAAAAGTCCTGATTCCTGCTGCATACGCACAGAAATATCACCCAGAGCAGTACAATGGGATAAAGTTCTCCGATCCGTACCTGTGGGGCACATCCTCCGTAAGAACAATTTTAGGTCGGCAGGAATATCTGGGACACACTGTTTTACGAAAATCTGTAAGCACAAATTTCAAACTTCACAAGAGAAAAGAAACAGAGGAAGATGAACAGTACGTTTTCCAGAACACGCATGAACCGATTATATCGCAAGAACTTTGGGATAGTGTTCAGAAACGTAGATGCCGAGTGAATCGTGCTTCTGCTTGGGGAACACACACCAACCGTTTAAGCGGGTATCTGTATTGTGCCGATTGCGGCAGAAGATTGACCTTGCAAACACACTACAGTAAAAAGGATGGGTCTACTCAATATTCTTATCGTTGTGGTGGATATGCAAGTCGGGTGAATGGCTGTACTGCCCATTCAATCAGTGCCGATAATGTTGAAGCCCTGATATTGGCATCGGTCAAACGCTTTTCGAGATTTGTTCTAAAAGATGAAGAAATCTTCGCTTTGGAACTGCAATCCCTTTGGAAAGAGAAACGCGAAGAAAAGCCGAAGCAGAACCAATCGGAATTGAAACGTTGTCAAAAACGCTATGATGAGCTTTCTGCCCTTATTCGTAGCCTGTACGAAAATTTTATGTCTGGACTGTTGCCCGAACGGCAGTACAAGCAGCTGATGGCACAGTATGATAGCGAGCAGGCAGAATTGGAATCGAAAATGGAAACGATGAAATCCGAAATTGCCGAAGATAAATCAAGTTCTGCTGATATTCAGCATTTTATTTCGCTGATTCGCAAGTGCAAAAATCCAACAGAAATCTCCGATTCAATCTTTAACGAACTTGTCGATAAGATCGTTGTTTATGAAGCCGAGGGTACAGGCAACGCCCGCACACAAAAGGTTGACATTTATTTTAACTATGTAGGTCAAGTCGATATTGCTTATACCGAGGAAGAACTTGCCGAATTGAAAGCGCAGAAGGGGCAGGAAGAACAGCAACGCATGGAAAAGCAACGCAAACGTGAAAAAGCCTATCGAGAAAAGCGAAAGGCAAAGAAAATCGCTGAAAACGGTGGCGAGATCATTAAAACCAAAACGTGTCCGCACTGCGGGAAGGAGTTTACTCCTACGAGCAACCGACAACTTTTCTGTTCAAGGGAATGCTGGAATCAGGCAAGACAGGAGCAAAAGAAAGCAGATAGAGAAGCCGAAAGAGGAGATTATTACTACCGGCAACGCACCTGTGCCGTGTGCGGTCATTCCTACTGGCCTACACACAGCCAGCAGGAATTTTGTTCCGATGAGTGCAGGAGAATCAACCACAACAAGAAAACCTTGGAATTCTATCACAAGAAAAAAGGAAATCCAAAACCTGACCCAGAAGCAGCCCCAAAGCCGAAACCAAAGGAGGATAATGCAGCATGACTACCTTAAAGAATCCGCTCCACGACAGCAACAACGGTCTGGACTACACCCTTGTCAACGACTACTATCTGCCGAACCTGACCACAGCAGCCCCGGCAGAGCAGCACCCCACCGAGCGGTGGGGCCGCTTACATAAGAAATATCTGCAAGAACATCATCCCATCCGGTACAATCAACTGCTCCTGTCCGGTGAGCTGGGCAGCTACCTTGCCAAGCTGGATAAACAGGCCGAAGGACATAATTCCGATCACTCTGACATAATCCACACCATATTCCATGATCTGCGGATCCGTAGTCTGCACCCTGAAAAAAGCAGGTGCAAAAAATCCACAAACAATTGCAAATCCAATAAAGCTGAAAATCGCAAGATAAATACCGTTATTTGCAGCACTATTGGCATATTCCTGCTTTTTCTCTCCAAGAGAGCGCGACACCAGCGCATTGATACCAACACCAGTACCGGTTCCCACTGCAATCATCAGGTTCTGCACCGGAAACGCAAGTGAAACTGCAGTAAGTGCACTCTCACTTAATCTCGCCACAAACATACTGTCCACAATATTATAAAGTGCCTGGACAAGCATGGAAATCATCATCGGTACAGACATGGTGAGCAGAAGCTTTGCCACTGGCATCACACCCATTTTATTTTCCTGAACTTTTACTTCTTTTTCCAAAAACAATCCCCTCTCTTCTGTAATTAAACCTTTTCGTTTACGGTTCACTCCGTGACCAGTAACCCTTTTGTTCTGTCGCCCTCTTTTTTAGAGCGTGTTTGAAAAAGACTTTCTGCAAGATGAGCATCACAATTTGTAGGAAATTTTGTCCGAATGGGGCATCACAGCGGGCTACGCAGACGAAATTCAGGCAAAATATACCGCAAAGCAAGGCGTGCAGATTGCGGGAATGATTTTTCAAACCTGCTCCAGGCCAGTCCTCTTATTGTATATAAGTACATGCCGAATGTCAATATAAGGGTGGATTTATCTGAGAAATTATGCTATCCTTATTACTGTTTACTGGTAACGTTCCGTGAGCAGTAAATCTGTCCTTTTTTTCGATTGATATTTATCCAACAGGATTCAAAACAGAAACACCAGATATACACAATATCTTATTTTTATAAAACGGAGGATTTTTCTTATGGAAAGACACAGCTTTGCTATGGAAATCAAAAAAGGAAAAAAAAATGACTACCGCCAGATATTAGGAGAGATCTGGCCAGATCTGACTGCATTTCTGGATCAGGAAAAGGTACATAACTTCAGCATCTGGAACTGTGATTCCCTGATTTTCGGATATTACGAAACAGACGAAAACAACGAATTTTCAGAAGAGAAAAAAGCCAGCATCCAGGCTCTCACTTCCAGAATTGACCACACCTTCA
>OLQB01001114.1_pt1 | contig 19521 bp, 18 predicted proteins | sample 1672681 | NCBI WGS metagenome assembly OLQB01 (sample SAMEA3136713, study PRJEB25190) | human gut metagenome | reverse complement strand
TCTGGTCGGCCGCGATAGGCTCGGGCTTCACTTCCCAGGTGTGCTTGGCGGCCTCGCCGGTTTCGGCCAGCGCCGCGTCGGCCTTGGTGGCCTCGGTCTGCGGTGCGCATCCGGCCAGGCCGAGCGCGGCCACGCCGGCGGCGCTAAAGGCAGCGCCCTTGAGCAAGTTGCGACGAGAAATTCCAGTCATGTTTTCCCTCCATAGTCTCGGTGACTGAACGGTTCCGAAGCTTTCGCGGCAGCTACCTGGGCCCTTCACCCAAGCTGTCCACACGAAGCCGGAACCGACGCCCCGGCCCTCTCATTGGCGGAACGCAAGAAGCACTATGCCCTCTTCCGCCCTTTCGCGTAAGCCACCAAATTGGGTAAATTCGCAGCAGCGGGAACCCGAAACGTGGCGCAGCATCACGCTTTTGAGGGGGACATATTTTGGGTTGTTTTTGAAAAATCCCAGTTCATAGCCAAGTATCATCGCAAACTTGTTGGGTGCGCCGCCTCCGGCCACCGGCTGCGGCTGCTAAAATGCACCAGGGAGGAAGGATGCCACATGCAACGCGCCAAAAGGCTTTTGGAAGGTCTGCGAATACACCACCTCGGCTTCGGCTTTTTCTGGACCGTCACCTTTATCGTGCTCGCAGGGTTCCAAGGCGCAGGCGCCGTCGCCGATTATTGGCAGATCTACATTCTCACCGAACAGACGCTCATGCCCCTGGCCGTAGGAGCCCTGGGCGCCCTGTGCGCCTTCCGCCGTTGCGAGCTTCCCCATTGGACGGCCTCGGCGGCGAGCTTCATGCTCAGCGGAGCCGCGCTTCTCTACTTTCTCGCGTTTCATTTCGGCCAAAGCGACGGCGCCATCGCGACGGTCGCGGGCGTGCTCATGGGCGGCTCCTGCGCTCTGTTCTTCCTGCTTTGGGAGATGTTCTACGTAACCGAAGGCCAGCAGCGCGCCCTCATCTGCATTCCCCTTTCGGCCGCCATGTCGGTGGCCTTGTATTTGCTCATTCGCCTTTTACCGCCCGTTGCCGTAGCCCTGGCTGCCGTTTGCGTGCTCCCCTTCTTAGCACTTCTCTGCCTTCAGAAGAGCCTCGCCGAAATTGAGGCCGACGCCACGGCGCCCCTCACGCGCCCCGCCCTGAGACGCGCCGTGGGCGACCTATGGCGCCCCGCGCTTTGCGTCAGCATCCTCGGTTTTTCGTGGAAGCTCATCGCCGGCATCGAGCCGGCCCAAAGCTCCGGCGGCGCCGCGGTGCTCGTCGGATTCGCGACGGCGGCCCTTTTGGTGGTGGCCCTCGAGCTGTTTCTTTCGAAGGGCTTCGACATCCTGCATATCTGTCAGGTACTTTTTCCCGCGCTCACCGTCGTATTCCTGCTACCGTCGTTGTTCGGCCAGCAGTACACAACGCTGCTCGTGGCGTTTCTCATGTTCGGCTTCGAGGTGGTGAACCTGCTGCTCATCATCACCTGCGCGGTGTATACCATCCGAAACGGACTGCCCTCCTCACCGCTGTACGCCCTGTGCATCGGGCCAGTCCTGCTTTCCATGGCCGTGGGCAGCGGGCTGGCCGAGCTTCTGGGGCCGGCGCTTTCCGATGACCTCGCCCATTGGACGAACGTCATCCTGCTTTGCGTGGTGCTGCTGTCGGTCGCACTCATTCTGGTCACGCGCGGAAAGGGCCAGGCGCTGGCCTCCATGACTGACGCGGAGCTGCTGAACCGCGGCACAACGTTACGGCGGGGACGGCGCGATAGTCGCCGGGATGGCCGCCAAGGTGCTAAGCCAGCCAACGGCAGCGCGCGTCAACGGGGAGACGCACTGCACTCCCCGGATGCGACAGCAGCAGACGCCACACGAGTTCCCAGTGACGGCCCCTCCGAGCAACAGCGCCGCATTCGCAGCTACCTTGAGGAGCACGGCCTTTCTCCGCGCGAGATTGAGGTGGCCGAGCTGCTCATGAAGGGCCATACGGTATCGGCCATCGCCGGCAAGCTGTTCATCTCGGAAAACACCACTCGCGGCCATGCCAAAAGCATCTACAAGAAACTCGCCATCCACTCCCGCCAAGAGCTAGTCGACCTAGACGACCAGCTCACCCGGGCGTAACGTTCACTGAATGCCCTGGCCGCTATCGAACCCATGCCGCGGTGTCGCGAGGTGCTTGGATGTCGAACGGCATCGGAATTCTACGCCACAGCTTCCTCCGGCAACTTGCAGACGTCGACCCAGGTGCTGCCCGGTGTGCAGGCGGCCAGCTCGTCGGGAGCGAGGGCGATGGCGCTGTTGGAGCTGCCGCAGGCCGGGTACACCACGTCAAAGCGGCGCAGTGATTCATCGAGGTACACGTCGCAGTCCTCGTTCACCGCGAAGGGGCACACGCCGCCCACCGCGTGGCCGACGCGCTCCTCGGCCTCTTCAGCAGGAAGCATGCGAGGCTTGGTTCCAAACTGGGCCTTGAACTTCGGGTTCGCAATGCGGGCATCTCCCGCGCACACCACGAGCGCCACTCGGTCGCCCACGGCAAACGACAGCGTCTTGGCAATGCGCGCCGGCTCGCAGCCCACGGCCTGAGCCGCCAGCTCCACGGTTGCGCTGGATGTGGGGAATTCCATAACATCCCCCTCGCGCCCGAATTCCGCAAAATACGCCTTCACCTTATCGATCGCCATCTCGCGTACCGCCTTTCGCCACCATCTTCGACGTTGTGGAATAATAGCACGACACACATCTCCGGGAAGCCCTGAGGAGGACTCATGATCTCGTTCGAGAACGACTATTCCACCGGCGCCCATCCGCGCATTCTGGAAGCGCTGGCGGCGACGAACCTGGAGCCGGCGCCGGGCTATGGCAGCGACCGCTTTTGCGAAAGTGTGGCGGCCCGCATCCGCGCGGCTTGCGATGACGAGACCGCCGACGTGTTCTTCCTCACGGGCGGCACCCAGACTAACGCCGTGGTCATTTCGGCTCTGCTGGCCGGGCACGAGGGTGTCATCGCTGCCGATACGGGGCACATCGCCGTTCATGAAGCCGGTGCCATTGAAGCCACTGGGCACAAGGTGCTCACCGTGCCCGAATGCGACGGCAAGCTGCGCGCCGCCGACGTGGAAGCCTACCTGCAAGCCTTCTACGCCGACGCCAGTTTCACCCACATGGTGTTCCCCGGCATGGTGTTCATCGCGCACCCCTCCGAGCTGGGCACGCTGTACTCTCTGGCCGAGCTGGAGGAGCTGTCGGCCCTCTGCCGCCGCTACGACATCCCGCTGTACTTGGACGGTGCGCGCCTCGCCTATGGCCTGGCCGCTCCCGACACCGACGTCTCCCTGGCCGACATCGCGCGCCTCACCGACGCCTTCTACATCGGCGGCACCAAATGCGGGGCGCTCTGCGGCGAGGCGGTCGTGTTCCCGCGCGGCGGCATGCCCCGCCACTTCCTCACCCACGCCAAGCAGCACGGTGCCTTGCTGGCCAAGGGGCGTCTGCTCGGCGTGCAGTTCGACACGCTGTTCACCGACAGGCTGTATGACGAGTTGGGTCGCCACGCCATCGCCATGGCCGACGAGCTGCGCCGCATCCTGCGCGAGGCCGGCTGCACCTTCTTCCGCGAAAGCCCCACCAACCAGCAGTTCGTCGTTCTGGACAACGCCCAAGTCGAGGCACTGGCCGAGCGCGTCCGCTTCAGCACCTGGGAAAAGCTCGGGGACGGCCGCACCGTCATCCGCCTCGTCACCAGCTGGTCCACCACCCCCGACGATCTCGCAGCCCTGAAAGCGGCCCTGCACGAAGTGCTGTAGACGCACAACTGCGGCAGCGGAGCTATCAAGGCGCGACATGCATATCGTTTCAGGCGCCACGGAAAGGCAGGGCTGTAGGGCTGCAAGCTGCAGGGCTGCAGGGCTGCAAGCTGCAGGCAGCGGGCACTTCAGGCGTTGCGAGCATTGCGAGCCCCAGGCCGCGGGCACTTCAGGCGTTGCGAGCATTGCGGACTGCGGTCGCTGCGGACGCACCGTCCCAAGCGCCGTGAGCGAACCGAACCAAAATCATCCCACTCCAGCCGGTCTTGCTATCTAGCGTAGTTTCCATCGAACTCCGGTGGAACATTATTGCGTTTTTGGTGCCTCGGCTTTCAGCAGGTGCACCACGACTCCCGACAAGCGCTCATTCGCCTTGCTTCTGCCTCCCCCGGCTGCACCAATTCTGCAGTTTTTCGCCAAACTTCGCCGGAATAGCCTCTCGCACTATGCGGTTTTGCACCAAAAACGTTATTCCTCGCCAAAATGAGAGGGACTCCCTACCGCTTCAAAGGTGCGTCGAGGCTCAAGCGGCAGGCCAAGCTGCCGACGTAGCTTCAGTTTTCGATCACGAGCATTTCTTACACATGTGCGGTTGCGCTTGCCCAAAACCCGCAGCATCGACTGCGCTATCGTGTCGCAAGCAAACAAACTCTCAAGCTCGTTGTCGGTGACTAGCACCACGTCGATGCCCATGGCTCGCAACGCATTCACGCGGCGCGAGTCTCGAGCACGGTGCAATTCCCCCTCGTGAAAAGCCCTGCTTTGGTACTCCATGGCCAAACGAGCTGATGGCCAGAACAGGTCGCATCGCAGCATTCGTGTTTCGGCGATAGCATAAGCCTCACCCGTGCATTCAACCTCATAGCCCATAAGGGGAATGCCCAGACCGTATCCGCCCAACGCCACTGGCAGCCCGAACAACAACGCACATTTCGCCTCACGCGGCGACTCCGCCCCTTTGGCAATGTACGACAATGCGCGCTGAGCACGCTTTGCTCCATGCATGCCGGGATTCATGCGCAAGAACTGGGCAAGCTGTCGCGTAGTCATCAAAGGGTCGGCATGGTATCGCGTAGGCTCACCCGCTTTTCCTCTGCGATAGGTGCCGCAAAGCTCATAACCCAACTCAAGCAGTTCGATCAACGAAAGCGACGTTGCCATTTGCACAAAGGTGAACGGTACGCTGGTCACCCTTGTCCCTTCACCCAGCGAAAGCAAGCCCGTGCCGCCAAACGGCTTCCCGCTGCGATGAAATTCGACAACATCGGTGCGGTGGTTGTGAGACGTAGAAGCGCTTGTAACATGGAGGGGCCGAGAAAGGGAGAGCGCGGGGCACTGCTCCAAAATGCGATCGCTTGCCAACTGCGCATCCTTTAAGGACGGTGCTTGGTCGGGGAACTTTCGGCTACGCATGGGCTGGGGCTTTTGGGACGGGGGCAATGCCGTCAGTATTTCCAGCGCTGTCTTGTGGCTAAAGCAAACGATCCGCCGGGAAGCGACGGGGGAAGATGGCCGAACCATGACGCACTCCTCTCGGGCCCGTCGTGAGAGGATCTTGCGAATCTGGTATGCAGAGACCCGGACACAGCCTCTGAGCACGGACTGTTGGAAACAGGATTCGCACTGGCTCGTAAGCATTGCAGTGTACCATGAGCACAAACGCCTGTCACGGACTTCCACGGGTCTTTCCTTTGAGTTTTGGCCGCTAATTTCGAAATCGGTGCATAGCAAGCGAGGAGAAGGCCAGCATCTGCCCTCAGAACTCGTTTATCTGCACCGAAAGCGAAAAATTTGCGCTACTTTTCTCGGCAAGGAAATGATTATCCCCGAGCATGTGCACCAAAAACGCCAAAATACGCCATGGAGAGCAAAACCACCTGCGCACATCTGCGCAGCACCCTGTCACGGGCACCTGCGCGCCCGCATCGGAGTACCGCTGTATGCTGCGGGGCACCATACCCAAAGCACAAGACGGGCCCAGACGCACAAGGTCAGGGCCCGTTTAGATCGTTCAGGTCGTCAACCAACGGTGCTGTCAGCCAACCGGGCGTTACCCGAGGTTAATCTGACGATGCAGCACGCGGGTCAGCACCAGGTAGTAGGCGATGCCGATGAGGATGAACACCACGCCCGTCACCAGAGCCACCGTGCCCACAGACATCAGAATCGCGAAGCACACCAGCGCACCGAGCGCCGGGAACACCAGGTGCATGAACACGGCCTTTGCGCCCGAACGCTGCTTCAGCTGGAACCAGCAGAACACGATGACCGACACGTTCAGCATCACGTAGGTGGACAGCGCGCCGAAGTTCGAGATCTTCACCACGGTGTTCATGTCGATGCCGCTGAAATGGAAGAGCAGCGTCAGCACCACGGACAGGGCGATGATGAAGATGACGGCGTTCAACGGCGAGTTCGTGCGCTTGTTCATCTTGGCCATGAACTTCGGCAGGCAGCCGCCATTGGCCATGGTGAACATGACGAAGGCGATGGAGTTCTGCTGCGCGATAGCGGTGAACACGCCCTGGGCCAGCGCCACGCCCACGGCGCACACGATCATGAGCCAGGGACCGGCGGCCATCTTGGCCACGGCGTAGAACGCGTTGTCAGTGTTGCCGGCAAAGGCCGCGCCCGACGGATCGATGCACGTGGCGATGAAGCACTGCAGCGCGTACAGCACGCACAGCACGATGGCCATGATCATCATGGCGCGCGACGGCCCGTGCTTGGGATCCTTCGCCTCTTGGGTCAGCGTGGCGATGGCGCCGAAGCCCACGTAGGACATCACGGCCAGCGACACAGCGGACATGGTGCCGCCGAACTCGAACTTGGCGGGGTTGAACAGGTTGGTCGGCGAGAAATTCGCGCTCTCGGGATGCTGCACGACGAACATCACGCCGCACACGACGAACAGCGCGAGAATCGCCAGCTGGGCTACCAGCGCCACCTTGTTCACCACCATGGCGGTCTTCATGCCGATAAGCGACACGATGGCCACAATAATGAGGAACCCGAAGCACAGAGCCAAAATCGGCACATCCGGCAGCATACTGTGGATGGCGATAGCGGCGATGAGGTACACCATGGCCGGGCTTACCAAGTACTGCAACAGCATCAGCCAGCCGGCGATGAAGCCGACATGCGGGTTGATGCCGCGCTGCACGTAGGAGTATACGGAGCCCGCAATGGGGAATCTACCGGACATGCGCATGTAGCTCATGGCGGTGAACATGATTGCCACGAAGCCGATGATGTACACCAGCGGCGTCATACCGTGGCTGTTTAGCTGGATAGAGCCGAAGATAGATTGCGGAGCGATGATGACCATGAATAGAACGCCGTACATCACAACGTCCCACAGCCCCATTCCGCGTCGCAGTTCCTGCTTGTATCCGAACTGCTCGATGTTGTCCCCGGCGTTAGCTTTTGCCGGAGTCTTTTCTGCTGCCATTTCCCTGTCCTTTCCTCCTCTATGGGAAAACAAGCATTGCGCAGGGCTAGAAGCTCGCCTCCCAGCTCTGAGCAATAGGGTAGACTTTAGCACGATAAAGCAATGGATTGTTCACTAAATAGCGAAATGGCTGCCGATTCGAACGGAACGGCAGCCATTTCTTCGTGAGTGGTAAGTTTTTTGCGCTCTCGGTCTTCCTCAGCGTGCGCTGCGGAAGCGGAAAACCTTACGGTTGGGGAATCAGTACGGGGAACTGCGGCAGCTTCGGAGTGCCGATGCGCAGCGACACGTCGACTTCGCACGGCTCGCAGCCTTGGTTCACTTCGACGTCGCTTTGCACCGACATGTACATGTAGGTTTCCACGGCATCCCAGCCCGTGACGCGCATCAGCAGGCGCTGCAGCTCCTTCGAGCCGTTCATGAGAGCCTGCTCGTAATGCTCGCCGCAGCTGTTCACGTACCACTTGCCGCCCTCGCCGAAGGTTTCGAGCACCGGCCAGTTCAGCTCGAAGTCCTTTACCAGCTGCACGCGGCAGGTGATTTCCGCCGGGATTTCGATGCCGGTGCCGCACAGCTCTGCGTCGCCCATCGTGGCGTGAACGTCGCCCATCTGCAGGAGCGCGCCGGGGACGCGGACAGGGAAGTACAGGCGCGTGCCCTTGGTGATCTTCTTGTTGTCCATGTTGCCGCCGTGGCTGCCGACGAAGCCGTCGATGACGTCGGGGCCGGAAGGCGCCGTGCCGATAACGCCGATCATCGGGTCGATGGGGAAGCTGACCTCGTTGAACGTGGCCATGCCGTCTTTGATGGGAATCTTTTTGGTGCGATAGCCCGTCGTTTCGAAGAGCGGGCCGCAATGGTCGTCGGTGGCGATGGTTCCCTCATCGGCGACTTCCACGTCGAAGATGTCGACGACGAGCACGTCGCCGGGTTCCGCACCTTCGATGTAGACAGGGCCGGCGGCGGGATTTGCGAAGCCGTAGGAGTAATCCAGGTCGGCCATCGTCGTCTGCTCGTCGGGGATGCGGTTGCTGAAGCAATCGAGCGTCTTGAACAGCAGCACTTCGCCCGGCTTGGCGGTGGCGCATGGCTTGTTGTCTTTCGAGAACACGGTGACCTGGTCGGTGATAACCTGCATGATGCTCATCCTTTCGTTGGCTGCATGGCATCGTGAGGTAGTGCAGCGGGGCTACCGAGGGCTTTCCGCTTGCGACGCCGATGCCGATGAGGCGATTCTACACCTTATCGGCATCGCGGCGCGTATCGCCTCGGCGTGGGACAGGGGTCGGTGGGGCAAGGGCCGGCTGGGGTAGGTTATGAGGCCGGGGCAGAGCGATTTGCCTCGTCTTGGTGGTGCTGAGTTCTCGCTGATGCGTCGCTTCTCTCTATCGATGCAGGCGCACCTTGTTGGCCTTCAAGCAGAAGAAGATGCCCAAAACAAGAACCACGGCAACGGCGGCGGTGAGCGCCATCGAGTCCGACAGATGGAACATCGGCATGCCGATCAGCGCCCCGACGGTGTACGGGATCAGCCAGAACAACCACACGCAGATGCTCAGGCGATGGAAGTTCGCCCTCGAGTGATCGTTGCCGCGAATGACGACGACGGTGGCCCACACTGCGTGGAACAGCATGAGCGAAAGCGCCAGGCCGCCGGTGATCGCGTGGAGCTGCGACCCCGCGCCGGTGTTCGTGTTCGCGACGAGGGTCATAATCGTGGTTCCGGTGGTGTCGAAAACAAACCCCGTCCAAAAAAGCGCCAAATGCTTCGGCTTCAGTGTGCCGGAACGGCGCTCGGCGAAGACGCCGATCGTGTAGAAGACCAGTGCCAGGGAAATTACCGCTGCGGCGAAAATCACCATCCCCGTGCTCGAACCCATTTGCATACCCATAGCTATACGTCCTTTCAAGATTGTTTCCTTGGCGGCGAATCAGCTCGTTTCGCCGAAAAGAATCATGAAGGAGGTGCGCCTGAACATCTACGGGCAAATGTTCAGGGGCGAGATGTGGTGCGGAATCAGGAGGGTCGGCTCGCTTGGCTTGTCGGGCGTCTCTGGGGAGCGTTTGCGCGTGGGCTGGTGCCGCTGGATTGGGCGACTGCGCCAGGTAGCGGAGCCGGGCTGCGGCGCTTGCTACTCTTCGTAGAGGGCCTTGTCGAGCATGGCGAAGAGCACCGAGCAGTCGGGCTTCTCGCTTCTCAGCTCCGCAAGGACGTTTCTCAAGGTGAATTCGCTCACCGCTTCGGCGCTCAGGCATTCGGGGCGGTCGGGCCTGATTGTGGAGTCGTTTTCGAATATGGCGATCAGGCCGTCGCGAATGTGGCTGAAACTTTTTTCCTCGCGAAGGTGAGCGGCGGCCTTTTCCGCTGCGGGAAGCGAATCGGCCCCTTTGAGCCAATGGATTCTGAAGTGCTCGAGTGTCTTGACCATGCTCTCGAACATGCGCACGCAGTAATCGAGGTAGCGCTCGCCGTTGGAGGGATGGCAGAACTCCTCGAAGAAGGCGCGCTTGAAGTACAGCTCCGCGGTGGCGGTGGTCAGCTCGGTCTTGGAAGAGAAGTAGTTGTAGATGGTTCCCACGCTCACATCGCATTCCGTCGCAAGGCCCCTAACTGAAAGCGAAGCAAGACCGTATTTTTCCGCGGTATCGTAAGCGTGCGCGAGCAGTTCTTCGCGGGATATCGATGACTTCATCGCGCTCCTTCCAGGTGGATGTATGCGGGGTGCGTGCTCTCCCCGGGCAACCAGAGTCGCACCTATTCTAAATCAAGCCGCGAAGAGGAGCGCGGCGAAACCAAGGCGGGGCGACAGGGTCGCCGCGCGTGGGAATGGGGGTCGCCGCGCCAGGGCAGGGCCAAAGTACTCGACCCTTGCCCGCTTCGTCCGCAGCCTCGTGACGCAAAACGCCCGGGGCGTGTCGGGTTCAACCGACCTGCGCCTCGGGCGTTCGCGTTGATTCTCGAAAAGTCGTTCGCGGAGGTTTGGGGACACGCGGCAGACGCAGCTTACGGGCGCTGGCCCATGCCGCCTTCCAGCGTCAGGGTCTCGCCGGACATATACTTGAAATCCGGCATGGCCAGCTGGACGCAGACACGGCCAATCTCCGTCTCAGCGTTGCCGTAGTGGCCCATGGGGGGCATCTTGACGTTGGCCTTGAAAGCGTCAGGGTAGGCGTCCCTGAACTGCTCGAGCTTGGCCGTCCATGCCAGCGGGCAGACCACGTTGACGTTGATGCCGTCCTTGCCCCACTCGGTGGCGGCGACGCGGGACATACCGCGGATGCCCTCCTTGGCGGCAGCATAGGCCGACTGGCCGAAGTTGCCGAAGAGGCCAGCGCCGGAAGCGAAGTTGATGACGCTGCCGTGAGACTCAGCCAGATAGGGGTAGCAGGCTTTCATGTAGTAGAAAGCGGCGTAGAGGCCGGAGTAGATGGCCAAATCGAACTGCTCGGTGGTGTGCTCGGCCAGCGGCACGCCGGAGGCCGAAGCCTGTGCATTGTTGATGAGCACCTGAATGCCGCCGAAGGTATCGACAGCCTGCTTGACCACATTTGCCACAGTGGCCTCGTTGTCGCCGCCCGCGCAGACATCGGCCTGCACGGTCAGCACCTTGATGCCGTAGAGGCTTTCCAGCTCCTGCTTGGCTGCTTCCAGCTTCTTGACATTGCGGCCTGTGATGACGAGGTTCGCGCCCTCCTTGGCGTATGCGGTGGCGATGCCGTAGCCGATGGAGCCGCAGCTCCCATCCTTCAGGACAGCGCGCCCTGCGCCGGTAATGATGGCGGTTTTACCAGTTAAAAAGCCCATAAGTTGCAACCTCCTGATTCGATGTCCCTCGGTGTTCTGCCGGGGGTCGTTCTATAGCTCGAGTATAGCAGAAAAGCGGAAAATTGTAAAATAGCGCTTTTGAATCGTTTTTTCTTTGCTTGAGGAATGGCTCAGACGCTCACTCGCGGTATTTTTTCATCATTTCCTTTTGCAAAAACTACGGCCCTGCCAGGATGCATTTCAGCGTCCCGGCAGGGCAGTGCTTTTGTTTTTCAGTGCTGGTGGAGGTACGTCAGAATATCTTCCGGCTTTGCGGCCAGAGCATCGGCACCGGCGGCGGTCAGCTCTGCTTCGCCCCGGAAGCCCCAGAGAACGCCCAGAGCGGGCAGACCGGCATTGTGTCCCGTAAGGATGTCTACGTCGCTGTCGCCCACGAAAAGGGTGCTCTGCGGGTCTGCGCCGAGGTCAGCCATCAGAGAGTAGACGCCAGCCGGGTCGGGTTTGGTGGGAACACCGGGGCGGCTGCCCCGCACCAGCGAAAAGCTGTCCGGGCCGAAGTAGTGCTCGATGATCTTTCCACAAAAAGCGTCCGCTTTGTTGGAAAAAACGGCGGTCTGGACGCCCTCGGCCTTCAGCGCGGCCAGCAGTTCCAGGATGCCGGGATAGGGGGCCGTTTTGTCTTCCTTGTGGGCGTCATACCGGGCCGAGAACTCGGCCAGCGTGGCGGCAAGCTGTTCGGGCGTCCGGGCGTTTTCCGGGGAAAAGCGCTCCACCAGCTTCGGGATGCCGTTGCCCACGAAGTGCTTGTAGGTCTCTACGGAAAAGGTCGGCCAGCCGTGCTGGGTGCAGACCCAGTTGGCCGCGTCGGCCAGGTCGTCGATGGTGTTCAGTAAGGTGCCGTCCAAATCGAAGAGAATGGTTTTTATCATGAGAATCAGACTTCCTTTTGTTTTATGTTTCCTGTTCCAAAGCGTTGAGACAGGGGGCAGCGTCCCGCACGGGGATGCTGCGCACCTTGAGCCGCACCTGCCCGGGCAGAGCCAGCGTCAGCGTCATGCGCTGATAACGTGCCGCCCAGGGCGATTGGAAGGTGCGCAGGCAGACATCCGGGTGGAACACACAGATGCAGTGGAGATAAACACCCTTCTGCCGCCGCAGGGTGAACCGGCCCTCCCGGAGCCAGATGCCCTCTTTCAGCCAGCCCATCAGCCCGCCCGCCAGAAAGACGGCAAATACCGCTGTCGGGATGAGCAATGTCCCCGTGAGGGCAGGCAGAACGCTGCGGGAGGCCAGCACCAGCAGCAGGCACAGCCCGAACGGGATGCCGGCAGGCGCAAAGAAAACGGCGCTGCGGTGGGTGAGGTCGTGCCGGGTGTCGGGCGGCATCCGGAACTCGGGCAGCAGCTCTCGGAACAGCTCTTCCTGCCCGGAGCGGTAGACGAAAAGCGGCAGTTCCGGGCGGCAGCTGCCTGCCACCACGAATACCGGCCAGCGCTTCATGAGCCGGGCGATGGGGGAGACGCGGACGTCCGCGTAGCTTATCTCACTGCTCCGCACCCGAAACTCGAACCGGGACAGCCAGCCGCCCCGGCTGCCCAGCTGGTCGGCAGTGTGCCAGACCGTATAATGGACGGTCTGGACAAAACTGCGGGCCAGACTGATGCCGAAGAGCGACCCGGTCAGCACCAGCATCCACGCCGCACCGGCGGGCAGCCAGTGGGCCGCGAACCGGACGAGGACGTTCAGCCGGGAGAGGGCTACTGCCTCGGCGGTGAGGGGAAATGGTCGGCTCTGCCGGATGGCCAAATAGGTCAGCGCCAGCGTGGACAGACCGTTGGCACCCAAAACCACCAGCGCGGCCCGCTCGCCCCCGGCAGCGCGGTGGCAGACCGGGTCCCGGACAGGCATCAGGCGGTCAGCAAGCTCCTGCGCGTCTTCTTTGTGCAAATAAAGGGTGACGGCTCGCTTGGCAGGCTGGCCCACCGGGTAGAGCACCACCCGGCTGGCCCCGAGCAGCCGGAAGAAAAGCGGCCGCTCAATGGTCAGTGCGGCCAGAGCCTCGCCCCGGATGATGCGCTCCCGCTTGGAGATGAACGCCCACCGCAGCCGGAGCACACCGGCCTCATCCAGCGCCCAGCTGCTGGCTTCCAGCAGGATGGAGCTGGCTCCGCAGAGGAAGAGCAGAAGCGCGGCGTCCTGCCGCAGAGCTGTGAGCAGAGCGTTCAGGCTGAACTCCAGCAGGGCATTCGCCAGCGGCAGCAGGCAGACGACGACCGCCTTGCGCAGGAAGTGGAGGGCGGCGAGGGGGTGGTAATGCCGTTGTCGGGTCATGGTGCATCCTCCGCCAGAATGTGGGCCAGAAGCCCGGCCTGCGGGGCCGGGATGGCGGGCAGAAAGAGCTTCGCACCCGGGGCCGCCACGATGAGCAGCGAGACGCCGCCCAGCCGCAACAGGGGCGTCCGGAGCAGCCGGACGCTGGTAACAGCCCGGCGGGGAAGCACCTGACGCACCGGCAGCGCAACGCCGGAGTAGACCGTTACGGTCCGTTCCCCCAGCACAGCAGCGAAGCTGCAGGCCCGCGCCCAGAGGCAGTAGACCAGAAAGGCCCAGAGCAGGCAGAAACCCGCCCCAGCGACAATGCTCTGCCAGAACACGAAAGGCGCAGCGAACAGCCCCGGCACCGCCGCCCAGACGCAGAGGACGGCCCGGCCAGTAGGCGGGATGATGACGGCGGTGCGCCGCAGCTCCTGCTCCGTCACTTATCGCTGAGGCCCCAGGCCTCGGTCAGCTCGTGCAGGCTGTCGTCACGGGTCAGGCAGAGGATGTGGTCCCAGGGCAGCAGGATCGTGCTGCCGTGGGGGATGATGAACTCGGTGTCGCGGGTGATGCTGATCAGGATGGTGTCGCCCGGGATGGGGATGTCCATGATGGCCTTGCCCGCGTAGAGGAAATTCTCGGGCAGCAAAATTTCATTCAGGCTGGCCGTGCCGCCGCCCAGAGAGAGGAGCTGGCGGATGGTATCCGTCTCGATCTCCCGCTCGAGAATGTGGCTCAGGTTGTCGGTGCCGCAGACCACGGTGTCCACGCCGAGAGTGTGGAGCAGTTCGCGGTTCTTGGGGTTGGAGGCCCGGGCCACGGTGCGGTCTACGCCGAACTCCCGCTTGGCGATCTGACAGGCCACAAGGTTGTCTTCGTCAGAGCCGGTCACAGCCACAAAGGCGTCGCAGCTGGCGACGTCGGCGGTGCGCAGAGTGTCCACGCTGATGGAGTCGCCGCAGATGACCGGGATGTCCAGCATATCGGCCAGCATCCGGCATTGGCTCTCCACTGGCTCGATGATGACGATTTCGTGGCGGTTGGCCAGCAGGCTCTGGGCCAGATACCGGCCCACACGCCCGCCGCCGGCAATACAAACTTTCATAATGCTACCTCATTATACAAATGGTATCGGTTATTTGGCGAGAGAACGGAACACGGCCTGCTCGGTGAGGACGGTGGGGCAGATGGTGTCCAGTTCGTAAGCCTTGTGGTAGAGTACCTGCAGGTGGGGGTCGGAGACGCGGCAGATGACCTTTTCGCGCTGAAAGAGGCTCTTGGCGATCTGCGCGGCCATCAGGTTGAGGGAGTCGTCCTCGCTGACGGCGGCCACGGCGTCGCAGTTCTCGATGCCGCCCTGACGCAGTACATCGGGGTCGGTGGGGTCGCCCACAAGGGCGTTGCCGCTGAAGGTGTAGTCGTCGAAGGCGTCCAGACGCTTGAGCTGTTCGGAGTCCTTTTCGATGATGGAGATGTCGTGGCCGATGCGCTCCAGGTCCCGCACCAGCGATGCGCCCACCTGGTCGCAGCCGATTACAAGAATGTTCATGAAATTACCTCGCTGTAAAATATATACGGAACTTCGTCTCCGATAAATCTACATCCCAGTATAGCATATTTTCCCCCGCAGATAAATAGAAAAGCTGTAGGGGACTCCAGAGATAAAATTTTTGAATTCCTGGTGCGCAGAGAGTCGGAATATGGTATACTGAAACAGTATGACGATAAGAATCACAAAAGCCCGTGCGCCCGGCGTACGGCAGGAGGAGTGCTTATATGTTTCTTGAGATCATCAAAGCGATCTTGATGGGCATCGTGGAGGGCATCACCGAGTGGCTGCCCATCTCGTCCACAGGCCATATGATCTTGCTGGAACAGGTGGTAAAGTTCAACGCCAGCGAGGAGTTCATGTCCATGTTCCGCGTGGTCATCCAGCTGGGTGCCATCCTTGCAGTGGTGGTGCTGTTCTGGGGCAAGCTGTGGCCCTTCGGCCTGCGGCATGGCCGCGTCATCTCCAAGCCCAGCGTCTGGCAGCTCTGGTTCAAGGTGGTCGCCGCCACCCTGCCGGTGCTGGTCATCAGCCCGTTGGACGACTGGATGGAGGCTCACTTCTACAACTACATCACCGTGGCCGCAACGCTCATCCTCTACGGTGTGCTGTTCCTCGTGGTGGAGAGCCGCCGCACTGCGCCCCACGTCACCCATCTGGAACAGATCACTTACCGTGACGCCCTCATCATCGGCGTCTGGCAGATGCTGGCCATCATCCCCGGCACCTCCCGTTCCGGCGCGACCATCGTGGGCGGTCTGCTGCTGGGCCTCTCCCGTGCTTGCGTGGCGGAGTTCACCTTCTACCTCGCCATCCCGGTCATGGCGGGTGCATCCCTGCTCAAGGTGCTCAAATTCGCCGTCTCCGGTGTCGCCATCACCGGCACCGAGGTGGCTGTGCTGGCGGTGGGCTGCGTGGTGGCCTTCGTGGTCAGCCTGGCGGCTATCCGCTTCCTGATGGATTACGTCAAGCGCCACAATTTCACCTTCTTCGGTATCTACCGCATCGCCCTCGGCCTTGTGGTGCTGGCCGTGGCAGTGGTGTCTGCAATGGTGTAAAATCGAACTCAGATCTTCTGAGCCTCTCGCTTCGGCGAGGGGCTTTTCTTGCGCCTGTCCGTTCAGCGTGCTATAATATTTTTTCAGAGAGTATGAGCGCGGCAAACAGGAGCTGCGCACCTGAAATTGTCAAAGAAAACAGGAGGAAAAGCCGATGGAAGCATCGACCGTCTACTATACCGATTTCCGCTGTCCCGTGGGTACCAGCCTCACCGAAAAGCTGCGCCGCCTGTGCATCGCGGCAGGCATCAAGAACATCGACATGGAGGGCAAGTTCGTCGCCATCAAGATGCATTTCGGCGAGCTGGGCAACCTGGCCTATCTGCGCCCCAACTACGCCAAGGTGGTGGCCGACCTGTGCAAGGAGCAGGGCGGTATGCCCTTCCTGACCGACTGCAACACCCTGTACCCGGGCAGCCGCAAGAATGCGCTGGAGCACCTGAGCTGCGCCCAGCTGAACGGCTTCTGGCCCATGACCACCGGCTGTCAGGTGATTATCGGTGACGGTCTGCGCGGCACGGATGAGGTGGAAGTGCCGGTGCCGAACGGCGAATACTGCAAGACCGCCAAGATCGGCCGCGCCATCATGGATGCGGACGTGTTCATCAGCCTGACCCACTTCAAGGGCCACGAGTCCACCGGCTTCGGCGGTGCGCTCAAGAATATCGGCATGGGCTGCGGCTCCCGCGCGGGCAAGATGGAGCAGCACGCTGCCGGCAAGCCCGCCGTGCAGGAGGGGCTGTGCCGCGGCTGCCACCGCTGCGCCAAGGAGTGCGGCTCGGACGCCATTACTTACAATGCCGAAAACAAGGCGGTCATTGACTACGACAAGTGCAAGGGCTGCGGCCGCTGCATCGGCGCGTGCAGCTTTGACGCCATCTATTCTCCCAACGACTGCGCCAACGAGCTGCTGGACCGCAAAATGGCCGAGTACGCCGCCGCAGTCTGCCACGACCGTCCCTGCTTCCACGTTTCTCTGGTGCAGGACATCAGCCCCAACTGCGACTGCCACTGCGAGAACGATGCACCCATCCTGCCGGATATCGGCATCTTTGCATCCTTTGATCCGGTGGCGCTGGATCAGGCCTGCGCGGACGCCTGCCTGAATGCACAGCCGCTGCCGAACAGCCAGCTGGGCCAGAACCTTGCAAAGCCCGGCTGGAACTGCCACCACGACAACTTCAAGGATTCCAACCCCAATATCGAGTGGAAGGCCACGCTGGAGCAGGCCGAAAAGATCGGCATGGGCACCCGCCAGTATGTGCTGAAGAAGGTCTGATGCCGCAGGCGGCCCCGGCCTTTTCCGCAAAAACAAAAAGAAGCTGACCAGCCCGGTCAGCTTCTTTTTATGTTGGGTTCACTGGCCCGCTGCGGGCACGCAGTCGTCCAGCACGGTCTGCAGGGCCTGCCAGTTCTTCAGGGTGCAGCCGGGCAGGGTGTCCGGGTCAAGGCCGGCATCCTCAATGCGGCCGGTCATGCTGTCCTTGTCGCTCAAAAGGCTCAGCGCGTCCGGCTCGATCATCGTCCAGGCCTCGGCAAAGCTTTCCTGCTCATCAGCGTCCAGCGTGTCGTACCAGCTGTAGAAAGCTTCCTGCACGGCTTCCGGGGTGCGGGAGGCAAGGCGGGCGTTTTCTGCCCACTGCAGCAGGGATGCCGCTGCGATCACCGATTTGAGCGAGCAGCCGGAAACACCCGGCCCCCAGCCCAGACAAGGCTCAAAGGCGGCAGCGGTGCCGGTGATGGAGAAGATGGAGTTCTCGTCAAAATCACCGGGGTTCAGCCCGGAGGTGTCGGCCCGGGTGGTGGAATCGGGCAGCACTTCGCTGGAAGCGGGGACGCTCTGGGAATTGCTGGCAGAGCTGGGCACTTCGGAGCTGCTGGCAACAGTGCTGCAGCCGGCCAGAATGCTGCAGGCCAGTGCGGCGCACAGCAGAACAGAGAGGATGCGGGTATATCTTGATTTCATAGCAGTGTCCTCCATGAGCAGTGCCTTGGCGCAGAAGCCGCAGCACCTCAAAACGATACACCCTAAGTATACGTTCTGCACCGGCGGTTGTCAATCAGCGCGGGAGGGACGAATTTCAACCCGTCGCAGCGGCTTTGCCGAAAGAAGAAAGCGCTTTTTGTGCAGTTTGCGGCCTTGACATTTTTCGCGGTTGGCGGTTGACTACAGATAGGTCCCCCGTCTGCCGCACGGGCCGGAAAAGCCGGAGAGACCGGGAAGGAGAGACGCAGCGTATGAAAAACAGGATCACCCAGGCGCTGGAGCGCTTTTCCAAGGCGATGCTGGCCCCGCTTTCCTATCTTTCGGCGGCGGGGCTGCTGCTGGTGGCGGGTGCCCTGCTCACCAGTACGCCGCTGGCCGGGGTGCTGCCGTTTCTCCGCTGGCCGCCGGTGCAGCTGCTGGGCCAGCTCATCTACAAATGCCTGACGGCGGTCATCTCGAACCTCAGCGTGCTGTTCTGCGTCGGCATTGCGGCGGCGCTGGCTAAGCAGGAAAAGCACCAGGCCGGGCTCATCGCCCTGATGTGCTATCTGATCTACCTCACGGCGGGCAACGTCACCCTGACCGCGCTGGGGCAGCTGGCCAAGCCGGACGCCCTCACCGGACTGTACAGTTCGGGCCAGACCACCGTGCTGGGCATCCAGACCGTGGACACCGGCGTGTTCGGCGGCATTTTGCTGGGCCTTGCGGTGGGCGGCATCTTCAACCGCACCTGCGATGTCACCCACAAGGGCATCCTGCCCGGCATCTTTTCCGGCACGCGCTGGTCCTTCACCTGTGCGGCGGCGCTGGCGGCAGCCCTGGGCTTTGGGGCCTGCTTCGTCTGGCCGCCGGTGCAGCAGGGTACCACGGCGCTTACCGGCTTCATCGCGTCCTCCGGCAATGTGGGGCTGTTCCTCTACGGCTTTCTGGAACGGCTGCTCATCCCCACGGGATTGCACCACTTGGTGTACATGCCGTTCCAGTTCTCACGATTGGGCGGGCAGCTGGCGGCGGACGGCGTCACCTACGTCGGGGCCTATGTGGTCATGATGACCGAATATAACCTCGGCCTGCCCTTCTCGGAGGGCATCGTCTGGATGTACACCGGCTTCACCAAGACCTTCGGCTACTTTGGCATCACGGCGGCGTTCATCTTCTGCGCCCGGCGGGAGAACCGCAAAAAGACCGCTGCCCAGCTGCTGCCGCTGGCCTTCACGGCGTCGCTGGCGTCCATCACCGAACCGCTGGATTTCCTGTTCTGCTTCTCGGCACCGGTGCTCTGGCTGGCCCATGCGGTCATCTCGGGCATCTTCATCGTGCTGCTGCACCTGTGCCACGTTACGGCCTTCACTTCGAACCTGTTGGGTTCGCTGCTGATGAACCTTTCGGCCGGCACGGCCCGGACGAACTACCCGGTGCTGTACCTGCTGGGCCTTGCGGAGATCGCGGTCTATTTCGTGGTGTTCACGGCCCTCATCCGCTGGCTGGACCTGCCCACCCCGGGACGCCGCCCGGAGGAGCCCGCCCGGCCGGAAGCGCCGCTGACTGCAGCAGACCTTGAAAAGCTCATTGCCGCCCTCGGCGGGCGGGGGAACATCCGCACGGTGG
>OLQB01001107.1_pt1 | contig 19587 bp, 19 predicted proteins | sample 1672681 | NCBI WGS metagenome assembly OLQB01 (sample SAMEA3136713, study PRJEB25190) | human gut metagenome | reverse complement strand
AGCCGGTGCACGGCGCTGGGATTGCCCCAGCGGGCCGTCAGCGCATCGTTCACGGCCGCAACGGCCTCGGCGCAGGGCCGGGTCGTGGCGGCGTTGTCAAGATAGATCATGTTGCTTCCTCCCGGAACATCTGGCAATAGCCCAGCGGCGAAAAGCCCATGCGGGCGTAGAGTGCCGCTGCACGCTCGTTTTCCGGTTCCGTTTCCAGCCGGATGCGGCGGATGTGCTCCGCTGCGGAAAGGCCGCGCAGCCACGTGAAAAATTCATGGCCCAGGCCGTGGCCGCGGAAGGCGGGGCGGACATACAGCTCCTCCACCCACAGCTCCAGCCCGCCCGCCTCGTGGGAATATTTGAGCGAGAGCAGGCCATAGCCCGCAGTCTCGCCGTCCTGCTCGAGCAGGCAGGCGCGCTGCAGGCTGTCCGAGCGGAACAGCTCGTCGAGCGCCGCGTCGTGGTAGGATGCGGGGAGTGGGTGCAGCACGGCGTCCGTATCGTAAAACTCCGCCAGCAGCTCGCGCAGCACGGCGCGGTCGGCGGACGTGACAGGTCGGATCATAGATCGGTCCTCCATAACAGAAAGCCTCCGCCCCGCTGAAGCAGGGCGGAGGCAAGGAATCTTAGTGTTTCTTTGCCAGCGCTTCGCGGATCTTGTCGCACAGGACCTCCGGCGTCAGGCCGTAGGCCTCGAGCACGGCGTTGGCCGTGCCGCTGCGGCCGAAGGCGTCGTTCACGCCATGGCGAACGAGCGGCGTGGGGCAGTTCTCGCTCAGGAACTCGGCAACGGCGCCGCCGAGGCCGCCGATAATGCTGTGCTCCTCGGAGGTGACGATGCAGCCCGTCTCGAGCGCGGCCTTCCTGACCAGCTCGCCGTCGAGCGGCTTGATGGTGTGCATGTCGATGACGCGGACGGAGATGCCCTCCGCAGCCATCATCTCGCGGGCCTTCAGCGCCATCTGGACCATGAGGCCCGTGGCGATGACGGTGACGTCCTTGCCGTCCTTCAGCGTGACGCCCTTGTCCAGCTCAAACTTGTAGCCCTCGATCTCGTCCGTGACGGTCTCAACGGCAGCGCGGCCCAGGCGCAGGTAAGCAGGGCCGTCATACTCGAGCAGCGCCTTGACGGCGAGCTTCATCTCGTAGCCGTCGCAGGGGCACAGGACCTTCATGCCGGGGATGACGCGCATCAGGGCCAGATCCTCGGTGCACTGGTGGGTCGCGCCGTCTTCGCCGACGGACAGACCGCCGTGGCTGCCGACGACCTTGACATTCAGGTGCGGGTAGGCAACGGAGTTGCGGACCTGCTCCCAGGCACGGCCGGCTGCGAACATGGCGAACGTGTTGACGAAGGGCTTGAAGCCGCACAGGCTCATACCGGCGGCGACGCCGACCATATCGGCCTCGGCGATGCCCATATCAAAAAAGCGTTCCGGGCAGGCGGCCTTGAAATACTTCGTCATGGTCGCGCCTGCGAGGTCTGCGTCGAAGCAGACAAGGTCGGGATATTTTTCGGCCAGCGCGGCAAGCGCCTTGCCGTATGCTTCACGGGTTGCAATTTTCTCAGCCATTTTTTAACCCTCCAGTTCCTTGATCTTCGCTTCAAGCTCTGCCTTGGCCTGCGCCCACTGCTCGTCGTTTGGCGCCTTGCCGTGCCAGCCCGCGTTGTTTTCCATAAAGCTCACGCCTTTGCCCTTGATGGTCTTTGCGAGGATCATGGTGGGCTGCCCCTTGGTCTGCTCGGCTTCCTTGTAAGCGGCTTCGATCTGCTCGAAGTCATGACCGTCGATCTTGATCACGTGCCAGCCGAACGCTTCAAACTTCTTGTCCAGCGGCTCGGTGGGCATGACGTCCTTCGTCTCGCCGTCGATCTGCAGACCGTTGACGTCGACGCAGGCGCACAGATTGTCGAGGTGGTACTTGTTGGCGGCCATCATGGCCTCCCAGACCTGACCCTCGGCGACCTCGCCGTCGCCGAGAATGGCGTAAACGCGGTAGTCCTTCTGCGCAACCTTACCGGCCAGCGCCATGCCGACGGCGACGGAGATGCCCTGGCCCAGAGAGCCGGTAGACATATCGACGCCGGGGACGTATTTCATTTCCACATGGCCGGACATATGGCCGTCGATGCGGCGGAACATCTTGAGATCCTCGACCGGGAAGAAGCCGCGCAGCGCCAGCACCGGGTACATGGCGGGGGAGCAGTGGCCCTTGGACATGACGAAGCGGTCACGGCCGGGGTCATGCGGGTTCTTGGGATCGACGCGCATTTCGGCAAAGTACAGGTACGTCAGCACGTCCATGCAGCTCATCGAGCCGCCCGGATGGCCGGAGGCCGCGTCGTGCACCATCTGGACGCCATAAAGACGCGCCTTTGCCGCGTTCAGCTCGAGCGCCTTCAGTTTGGTTTGTTCCATATGAATTCCTTCCTTTGTTCATAGAATCGGGATTTTTCCTGCGTTTGTGTGGGATTGATTTGCCTCGCAGGAAAACTCATTTTGCTTCTTGTTGCATTCCGGCTTCTATCATACAATATCCGCGCGGATTTTTCCAGTGGTATTTACAAAAAAACAGGTTTTTGCGTTCAACTCAGCTGTTTGCCGCCTCTGCCGCCCGGCACAGGGCGACGAACGCCTCCCGGACGGGGGCAGGGGAGAGCAGCTGCGCCCGCGCGCCGAATGAGGCAAGCCAGCCGAAAAAGTTCGGCGACACCGCGACCTCGACCGTGCAGATAAACGCGTCCGGCCCATCCGGGACGCATGGGGTCCCGCGGCCGAAGCGGTCGATCACAACACCCGCCAGCGACCGGTCAAAGCGCAGCCGCAGCTGCTCCCGGCTGCCCGCGAACATACCAAAGACGTTTTTGCCGTATTCGGTCAGATCAAGCTCCCGCGTCTGCGCGTCCATATAGCGCGGCTGGCCCGTCATGCTGATCGAGGCCATCTTGTCCACACGGTAATGCGTCAGCCCGTGGCGCTCGGAATGCGCGATGAGATAATAATTTTCATCCTGCCAGCACAGCGCATAGGGGCTGGCAGTATACAGCCCCGGCCGGTAGCGGCGGGAGCCGTTCAGATCATAGTCAAAATAGCGGAACGTGATGCGGCTGTTTTTCTGGATGGCCTCGTGCAGCAGATCGACGGAATAATAGACGCTCTCGTTCATGGCCTTGACGCGTCCGGCGACCGTGACCTGCCGCCGCAGGCTCCCGGCGGCATACCCGCTGGCAAGCGTCTCAAGCTTGGCGATCAGCTGCATGGACTTCCGCTCCGACAGGAATTTGCTCGACTGCACCGCGTCGACCAGCAGCTTCAGCTCCGGCAGCTCAAACGTGCGCGAGGCAAGAAAATACCCGCCGTTCCGGCCCTTGACCGTCATGATATCCATGCCGAACTGCTGCAGGCACAAAATATCGTCGTAGACGCTCTTGCGCTCGGCCCGGATGCCCTGCGCGGCGAGCGCGTCCAGAATGTCCTGCATGGAGAGCAGGTGCTCCTCATCCGACTGCCGCTCGAACAGCTCCTTTAAATACAGCAGCTTCAGCTTCTGATTCTCCGTCCGTCCCATCGTCCGCGCCTCCTGTCAGTAGTGGTATATTTATTGTACAGATTTTTCGCGCCGGGAGCAAGTGGAATTGCGGATTTTCCAAAAACGTGATAAACTATAAAAAATACGCTTGCAGGAGGCCGCTTATGCTGTATCTGGGCTGCCATTTGTCCTCGTCGAAGGGCTATGCCGCGATGGGGAGGACCGCGCTTTCCATCGGCGCGAACACGTTTCAGTTTTTCACGCGCAATCCGCGCGGCGGCGCAGCCAAAAGCGCCGACCCGGCGGACGCCGCCGTGCTCGTGCAGATGCAGGAGGCCGGGCAGCTGGGCCGCGTCGTGGCCCATGCGCCGTATACGCTGAACCCCTGCTCCAAAGACGAGCGGACGCGCGAATTTGCCCGCGAGGTCTTTGAAAGCGATTTGCGGCGCATGGAGCTGACGCCCGGAAATTTCTACAATTTCCATCCCGGCAGCCACGTCGGGCAGGGCATTGAGACCGGCATCGAACTGATTGCCGCGTGTCTGGACGCGGCTATCCGGCCGGAGCAGCACACGACCGTTCTGCTCGAAACGATGTCCGGCAAGGGAAGCGAGGTCGGCGGCCGGTTTGAAGAGCTGCGCGCCATCCTCGACGCGTGCCGGTGCGCAGAGAAGCTCGGCGTGTGCCTCGACACGTGCCATGTGTCGGACGCGGGCTATGACATCGCAAACGATCTGGACGGCGTGCTGGCGGAATTTGACCGTGTGATCGGCCTCGGCCGCCTGAAGGCGCTGCATCTGAACGACAGCAAAAACCCCTGCGGCGCACATAAGGACCGGCACGAAAAAATCGGTCAGGGCTATCTGGGGCTTGACACGTTCCGGAGCATCGTGCGCCACCCGGCTCTGCAGGGGCTTCCCATGATCCTCGAAACCCCGAACGAGCTGCCGGGCTACGCGCAGGAGCTTGCACTGCTGCGCGCACTAGGGTGTATCTGAAAACTCCCAACGCACCCGGACAGCGGGCCTTTTTGCGGTGCGCCGCGTCATTTTTCCTTGAAATACGTCAGTATTCCTGCGAAAAAATGTCTTGCGCAACGCAAAAATCCCTCGCTGCCGGTCACATCATGAGTTTTCAGATACACCCTAGGGGAATCTCTGAATTGACGTTTTCTGTCGAATATGATACTTTATAGATAACTGGGAAAAGGAGAATCGCGTATGAACGAACATCGAGACAAGCCATACGTCAAATGGGGTCTGACGGCGCTGGTCGTGATCTTTGTCAGCATTCTGCTCGTCGTGATCTTTACGGATCTGCCGGGTTTCTTCGGTGTGCTGACGGCGCTGGAGATGATTCTGGAGCCACTGATCTTCGGCGTGGTGATCGCGTTCCTTCTGAACCCGATCGTGCGCTTCGTCGACAGCCGCCTGCTGCCGCTGCTGGAACAGAAGACAAAGTGGAAGCCCGCGTTCATCCGCAATCTGAGCCGTGCGGCGGGCATCTTCGTCAGCGTTGTTGTGGCAGTCCTGATTTTATACGCGTTCTTCTCCATGCTGCTGCCGCAGCTGTATGAGAGCGTCGTCGGGATCGTGGACAACGCGGAGACGTATTATACCAGCATCGACCGCTGGGTCACGAACATCCTCGAGGACAACCCCGAGATCCAGAGCTATGTCGACTCGGCGCTCGGCAAGATCTATGATTTCATCAACAACTGGATCACCACGACGTTTTTGCAGGACGTGCAGAAGCTCCTGACCACGCTCACAAGCTCCGTAGTCGCCTTTGTCAAGGGCTTTATGAACTTCCTCATCGGCTTCGTCGCGTCGATCTATATCCTGTGGTCGAAGGAGACGTTTCAGGCGCAGAGCAAGAAGATCATCGTCGCGCTGCTCTCGCCGAAGGGCGCGGATCACGTGTTCTATCTCGGCCGCAATATCTACCGGGTGTTCAACGGCTTCGTCATCGGCAAGATCGTCGACTCGGCCATCATCGGCGTTCTTTGCTATATCGGCATTCTGATCCTCAAGATGCCGTATCCGGCCCTGATCGCCACGGTCATCGGCGTGACGAACGTCATCCCGTTCTTCGGGCCGATCATCGGTCTTGTGCCGTGCGCGTTCCTCATTCTGCTGGTGAACCCGCTGCAGGCGTTCTATTTCGTCATCTTCATTCTGGTCCTGCAGCAGGTGGACGGCAATGTCATCGGGCCGAAGATCCTCGGCAACACCGTCGGCATCTCGGGCTTCTGGGTGCTTGCGTCCATCACCATCGCGGCCAGCCTCTTCGGCTTCGCAGGCATGATCCTGGGCGTGCCGGTGTTTGCGATCATTTACCTGCTCATTTCCGATTCCGTCAACAATAAGCTTCGCAAAAAGAATCTGACTACCGACACGACGGCCTACGGCCCGATCAGCGAGGTCGCCGAGCTTCCGAAGCAGGACAGAACCGCCGCACCGTAACCGCCCGTACATGGAGAATTTCTCATGCAGGATGCACTGACTACGTTTTTTTCACAATTTGAGCCCGTTCCGTGGCTGTGCTATCTGTTCCCGGTGCTTGCGCTGGGGATCCTGATCCGCTGCGCGGTGAGCCTGCTGACGTTCCGGCCGGAGCCGGAGGTCTGGGCATGGCTGACCACGCCGGACGGCGCGCACATCCCTGTCACGCACTGGGAAAGCCTTATCGGCCGCGGTGCAGGCTGTGATGTACAGCTTGGCTACCCAACCGTCTCGCGCACGCACGCAGTCTTAACGCGCTACGACGACGGCAGCTGGACGATCTCGGACGCGCACTCCAAATCCGGCGTGTTCGTCAACGGGAGGCAGACGGCGCTGTCCGCGCTGCGCTTCGGCGACGTCATTACGATGGGCGGCGTGAATTTCACGCTCATCCCCCTGACAAAGGAACAGGAGCGCATTCAGGCCGGGACCCGCACGCGGGCCGGCCATGCCGTGCATCAGGTGCCGACGCTGCTGCTCCTGACGCTGTTCCAGCTGCTGACAGCCATTCAGCTCATCCTCGGCGGCTGCGATCCTGCGCTGGAGCTGACCGCCTTCGGCGGACTGATCGGACTGGAATGGGCGCTGTATCTTGCCTTGCGCGCGTTCCGCAGAACGGGCTTCGAGGCGGAGACGCTGGCGTTTTTCCTGTGCACGATGGGCCTTGCCGTCGTGTCAAGCTCCGCGCCGGAAAGTCTGATCAAGGAGCTGCTTGCTATCGTCGCGGGCGTGTGCGTGTTCCTCGTCGTCTGCTGGTCGCTGCGCGATCTGGAGCGGGCAAAGACCGTGCGGTATCTCGCGGCTGTTGCAGGCATCGGCCTGCTGGCGTTCAATCTGCTCTTTGGCGTGGAAAAATTCGGCGCGCGCAACTGGATCCAGCTGGGCGGCGTGTCGTTCCAGCCGTCGGAGTTTGTCAAGGTCTGCTTTATCTATGTCGGTGCGTCCACGCTCTCACGGCTGATGGCAAAGCGCAATATCGTGCTGTTCATCGCCTATTCCGCTGTGATCTGCGCGTGTCTGGCGCTCATGAAGGATTTCGGAACCGCGATCATTTTCTTTGTCGCGTTCCTTGTCATCGCGTTCCTGCGCTCCGGCAACTTTGCGACGATCGCACTGGCCATCGCCGCGACGGGCTTCGCGGGCGTTCTGGTACTGCGCTTTCTGCCCTACGCGCGCAACCGCTTTGAGGCGTGGGGCCATGTGTGGGATTATGCGCTCACGACCGGGTATTCCCAGACGCGCTCGATGATGTGCATCGCCTCGGGCGGCCTGTTCGGCCTCGGACCGGGGAAGGGCTGGCTCAAATACGTCGCGGCGTCAGACACCGATCTGGTCTTCGCCTTCGTCTCGGAGGAATGGGGCCTCATCATGGCGGTTCTGATGGTCGCGTGCATTGTCATTCTCGCCTGCTTCGTCGTGCGCTCCGCGCCCGCGGGCAGAAGCTGCTTTTATACCATCGGCGCCTGCGCGGCCGTGACGGTCATGGTCACGCAGACGATTTTAAACGTGTTCGGCATGGCGGATTTCCTGCCGCTCACGGGCGTGACGTTCCCGTTCGTATCGAACGGCGGGTCGAGCATGGTCTGCGTCTGGGGCCTGCTGGCCTTTATCAAGGCAGCCGATACCCGGCAGAACGCCTCTGTCGCCATCCGCGTCCCGCACGGCGTCACGCCGCTGCCGGAGGAGCCTGACGCACAGGAGGCTGCTGAGGAACCTGCGGCGGAGGACCCTGACGCCGTCTGGCAGCGTCCTGCCGGAAAGGAGGCGTGCAGATGAAAAAGGTATCGCGCCGCGCGCTGTTCGCGCTGGCTCTGGCCGTTGTGCTTGCTGTGGGGACGCTGGCCTTCTGCGTCAAATACGCGGCAAATGCCGAAAAATGGGTCACGTTTTCCGGCAGCCCGCACGTCTATACCGGCACGAATCTCACCGGCGGCAAAATTTACGACCGCTCCGGCGTACGCATCCTGAATACAACGGATGGCCGCGTGTACAGTGCCGATGAAGCCGTGCGCGAGGCGACCATCCATCTGCTGGGCGACCGCTACGGCTATATCAGCGCGCCGCTGCTGGGCAATTTCGCCGAGCAGATGATCGGCTACGATAAAATTACCGGCCTGAACGAAGCATCCAAGGGCACGGCCAGCGCAAGACTTACCATCAGTGCCGAGGTGCAGAAAGCAGCCCTGCAGGCGCTTGGCAGCTATCACGGCGCAGTGGGCGTCTATAACTACAAAACCGGCGAAATTTTGTGCGCCGTGACCAGCCCCAGCTACGACCCCGACAACATCCCCGATATCGCGGGCGACGAGACAGGCGCGTATGACGGCGTGTATCTCAACCGCTTCTTTGACGCGGCCTATACGCCCGGCTCCATTTTTAAACTCGTGACCAGCGCCGCAGCGCTGGAAAAAAGCGCGTCCGCGCAGGCCGGGACCCATACCTGCGCCGGGAAAACCATCATCGGCGGACAGGAAATCGTCTGTATGTCCAGCCATGGGACGCTTGCCATGCCGGAGGCGCTGGCGCATTCGTGCAACGTCTATTACGGTGAGCTGGCCTCGGCCCTCGGTAAAGACACGCTGCAGGCGGTCTGCGATAAGCTCGGCCTCAACGGAACGCTCACCTGCGACGGCTATACCGCCCGGTCGACCGTCGATCTGTCAGACGCGGACGACGGCAGCGTCGCCTGGGCCGGGATCGGCCAGTATACCGACCAGATCACGGCGATCCAGTTCCTGCGCTTTATGGGCGTGATCGCGAACGGCGGAGAGGCGGCGGAGCCGTATCTCATGCAGAAAATTTCCCGCGCGGGCCAGACGGTCTATGAAGCGAAAACGAAGACGACCGGGCGGCTGTTGTCCGAAGAAACAGCCGAAGCGCTGGGCAGCATGATGCGCGGCGCGGTCGTGAACCAGTACGGCGCGTGGCAGTTCGGCAGTCTGACGGTCTGCGCCAAGTCCGGCACGGCGGAGCGCGAAAACGGCCCGGCAGACGCGATGTTCGCGGGCTTCGTGGAGGATGAGGCATATCCGCTCGCGTTCGTCGTCTTCGCCGAACGCGGCGGCTCCGGCAGCCAGACAGCCGCACCCATCGCCGCAAAGGTCCTTGCCGCGTGCAAGACCATGCTGGATACCCCGAACCCGAACGGGTAAAGTCGCCTTGAATTTGCAGCGTTTTTTGTGGTCAACGACGAGCCTGTCAATGTAAGAACACTTTCTGAAATCTGCAGCTGCGGTGTCACTTTTTCTTTTGCTTCTCCAAAAGAAAAAGTGACAAAAAGAAAACGAGCCCGGGGGGATTTCGATTTCCCCCCGGAACCCCCTTGAAGCGACCAGAAAAACCCCTTCGGTTTTTCTGGACTTTTCCCGCGAAACATGAAGCATCTCAGAATTTCTGACATTTTTCGAAAAAGCTTCGTAGGGGGCGATGCCAGTCACAACCGTTCGCGACGAAGGAACGTTACGGATGTGGGTCTGCCGCTTGCCGGTACACATCGACCCGGCAGGATGCACTGTTTTTTATGGTAATCTTCGGCGAATTCGCAACTTCCCATCGGGCCGACAGAGTCGTCGGCCCCTACGGCGAAGCTTCAATGCACTCGTACCCCTGTAGGGGCGGACGACTCTGTCCGCCCACAGAACGCACCGCTTTTTACGGGAATCTGCGGCGAATCCGTACTGCCTCACAAATTTTGAACGCAAAGCTGATTTACCGCAGATATTCTAACGCAGCCGCCTACAAATTTGGAGCACCATAACAGGCGGCGCGTACCAAAGCGCCCGTAAGGTGACTATGTGTGCTCGTAACGACTAAAAACTCGGTGCCTATCTAAAACGTACCCGCAGGATGCACCAACCGCGTCCAAGCACTCTTTTCTTCCATATCTTTTCTCTTGCGAGAGAAAAGATATGGCTGCCGGAGGCACGACGGAAAGGGCCTCGACGGAACGAGCCTCCGCGCTGTGCGCGAAGCCGCTTATCCTCTGAGTCCGTTTCCTCCTTTCCAAAACGCAAACGCTTCGCTGGTTCGTGTTTTGGGATTGCCCCATCGAAACAAGTCCTTATCAACACAAAAGGAGAACCCCCATGACTGATTTCCACACGCTGATCGACAGCTATCAGAACTGCGCCTGCGGGCAGGCGCATGAATGTGCTATCCGGGATATCGAGATTGGCAGCGGGCTTGTGTCCGAGGCCGGCGAGATCCTGAAGAAAAATGGCTTTGGCCCCCGGCTCCTGCTGGCAGCCGACGAGCAGACGCTTGCTGCGGCGGACGGCATCGAGGCTTCCCTGTCCGGCTTTACCATCGTGCGGCACATCTGGCCGTCCATCCGCGTGGCGACCATGCAGGATGTGAAGAAGATCGAAAGCTACTTTGACCGCGTGGACGGCGTGCTTGCCGTCGGCACGGGGTCTGTCCATGACCCGTGCAGGCTTGCCTGTGCGCGGCATAACGTGCCGCTGTGCCTGTTCGCAACAGCCCCCTCGATGGACGGCTTCGCGTCCTATTCCGCGCCCATTGTCAACGGCAATTTCAAGATCACCTATCCCGCAAAATGCCCCGAGGTCATCATCGGCGACACGAAAATTCTCGCGGACGCTCCGGCAGAGCTTAAATCCGCGGGCTTCGGCGATATGATCTCGAAATATATCGCGCTCATCGACTGGCAGGTATCGAATCTTCTGACCGGGGAATCCTATTGTGAGCGCGTCGCCGCCCTGACGCGGCGGGCGACCGACCAGATCTTCGCTATGGCCGGGAGCGTGACGAAACGCGACGAAAAAACGGCGGCGGCGATCTTCGAATCGCTGCTTCTGACCGGTATCGCGATGAGCTTCACCAAGACCTCCCGCCCCGGCAGCGGCACGGAGCATATCATGGCCCATTTCTGGGAGTGCATGGAGCTGCTGGACGGCAAAACGCCCAATTACCACGGCGAGGACGTCGGCGTGACGACGCTCATCATGCTCCGGTATTACGAAGCGCTCTCCCGTCTGCCGCAGGTCACGGCCCATCCGGAGGTCTGCAATTGGGATGAGATCTACCGCATCTACGGCCCATTGGCCCCGGATGTCCAGAAGCTCAACACCCCGGACACCATCACAGACGGCATCGCCCCCCGCCGCATCGAAGCCTGCTGGCCCCAGATCCGCCGGATCGTGCAGTCCGTGCCGTCCTATGACGCCTGCCTTGCCGCCATGCGGCAGGCCGGGTGCAAAACAACGATCGGGGAGGTCGGCAAAGCGCCGGACTTCGTCGAGATCAGCTTCCGCTTCCACCCGTATATGCGCCGCAGGCTGTCATTGAAGCGTGTGAGCCATATGCTGGATCTGCCGGAACCGCTTTTCTGAACAGACACGCCGAAAAGGAGCGCAGAACCATGGAAAATTACGATGAAAAGATGAACTACAGCTTTGAACCCGCGCCCGAGGAGCCGTCCCGGCCGCCGCTGGAGCAGGCCAAGGAGGAGATCCGGCACAGCGGCAAGCACACCGGACTCAAGATCGCGGCGCTGCTGGCCGCGCTGGCGATCGTTGCGGCTGTCGGCGGCTCCGTGCTGACGAAGACCATCGACGCCATTGGGCAGAAAAACCTCGCCGAGCAGGAAAAGAATGCCTCTGTCGGTGCCATGGCCGAGCAGCCCGTAGAGCAGGAGCAGCCCGCAGCGCCGGAATCGCAGAGCAATGCCGCCTACCGGCTCGAACGGACGCCCCTGCCGGAAACGCTCAAGTCCAACGAGGGCGACAAGACGCTTACACCGGCACAGGTCTATAAGATGAACATCGGCGCGGTCTGCGGCATTTCCACGCAGGTCACAGCCGATCTCTGGGGCGTGGAAACGACCGGCGTATGCACGGGCAGCGGCTTCGTCCTGACGGAGGACGGCTATATCGTCACCAATCACCACGTCGTCGCGGATGCGGACGAGGGGACCGTCGTCGTGCAGTTCTATTCGGGCGAGGAATACCCCGCCGCCATCGTCGGCACGGACAGCATGAACGACATTGCGCTTCTGAAGATCGAGGCCAAGGGCCTGCAGACCGTTACGGTCGGCGATTCCGACGAGGTCGAGGTCGGCGAGACAGTCGAGGCCATCGGAAATCCGCTGGGCGATCTGACGTTCACCATGACCGCCGGTTACATCAGCGCGCTTGACCGCGAGATCGACACCGACGGAACGGTCATCAATATGCTGCAGACCGACGCGGCTATCAACTCCGGCAACTCCGGCGGGCCGCTGTTCGATATGAACGGCAATATCATCGGCGTTACGACCGCGAAGGTATCCGGAACGACGGAGACGGGCGTGACCATCGAAGGCCTCGGCTTCGCCATTCCCATCAACGACGTGCTGCGCGTGGTGTATGACCTGCAGCAATACGGCCGCGTCCGCGGCCGGGCCTATCTCGGCGTCACGCTGCAAAATCTCGACGCAGAGGTTGCGGAAATTTACGGCCTGCCCTCCGGACCGCAGGTCGTGACCGTGACGGAAGGCAGCTGCTCGGAAAAGGCCGGTTTGCAGCCGCACGATATCATTCTGGAATTTGACGGCCGCGAGATCAACGCGTATTCCGATCTTGTCTCCGCACTCTCCAAGCACCGGGCGGGCGATACCGTCAAGCTGAAGCTCTACCGCGCGGGCGCGGAGATCGAGGTCACGCTCACGCTCGACGAGCGGCCCGGCGAGGAGGAGATCAACGAGGCCGAGCAGCAGGCGCAGGAGGAGCTGGAGGGCCAGTCCGGGCAGGAGGAAGAATTCACCGTCCCTGACTTTGACGGCTACGGCTACGATTACGGCGGATAAAAGGCATATCCCCCTGTCCATCGCATAAGGATGGACAGGGGTGATGTTTTATGAAGCGATTTTTCCGGCAGTACGGCAGACTGACGCTGGCGCTGGCGGCGGTGCTGGCGTTCTGCGCCGTTCTGCCGCTGCTGTTTCAGCAGAGCCGGTCGATCGAAACCGGGTCGTGGGGCCTGAGCTTCCGGACGGAGGGCCAGCCGCCCGCCGGCAACGCGTCAAAGGAGGCGCTGCGGCGCTATGACGCGGTCTATCTCGGCGACGAGACGCAGAAGAAGATCTATATGACCTTTGACGCAGGCTATGAAAACGGCTGCACGGAGCCGATTCTGGAGGCGCTGGCGAAGCACAACGTCAAGGCGGCGTTCTTCGTTGTGGGCAACTACATCGAGCAGAACCCGGAGCTTGTGCGCCGGATGCTGCGCGAGGGGCATATCGTCGGCAACCACACGTACCACCACTATGATATGTCGAAGCTTTCAGACGAAGCCGCCTTCAATCAGGAGCTGACGAGCCTCGAAACGCTCTACCGGGAGACGACCGGCGAGGACCTGCCGCGCTATTACCGCCCGCCGCAGGGCATTTACAGCGAAAAAAATCTTGAAATGGCGCAGAAGCTCGGCTACCGGACGGTATTCTGGTCGCTGGCCTACGTCGACTGGTATCAGGACAACCAGCCGACCGACGAGCAGGCGTTTTCCAAGCTCCTGCCGCGCATCCATCCGGGCGCGGTCGTGCTGCTGCACTCCACGTCGCAGACGAACGCGCGGATCCTGGACACGCTGCTGAGCAAATGGGAGGAGATGGGCTATTCCTTCGGAACGCTCGACGAGCTGTTTGCGTAGCCGTCACCATTTTTGGACCTCTGCATAACATGGAATGAGCGAGCGATCAAACGCTACGTTATCTTTCAGGAGGTCTTGTTATGTCTTGTAATCAGTCCGGATTCTGCGCCTTCGGCAACAGCTGGTGGTGGATCATCATCCTTCTGCTGATCTTCGGCACCGGCAGCAATGGCTGCGGCAATTCCTGCGGCTGCGACACCGGCTGCGGCTGCTGACAGCGCTACATGACGCAAAAGGGGAGCGGCGTGAGCCGCTCCCCTTGCGTGCGTGTCAGGGTGTATCTTCCGGCTGGCAGAGCGTGAAGCAGCTGCGGTCGGTGCGGAGCAGGCCGTCGCGCTGCATATTCGAAAGCTCGGCGGACATGGCGCTGCGGTTGACGGACAGGTAATCTGCCAGCTGCTGCCGGTCAAAGGGGATGCGGAAGCTGGCGCTGCCGGCCCGGCGTGCCTGCGCGGACAGATAAGCCAGCAGCTTTTCGCGCGTTGTGCGCTGGGAAAGAAAACCCGCCTTTTCATTCAGCTGCATATTTTTTTCTGCCAGCACCCGGATGAGGTTCTGCGAAAGCGTTTTGTGCTGCGCGCAGGCCTTTTCGCAGGGGGAGAAGACGGCGCGCACGTTCAGATACAGAACGCTCCCGTCCGTGGTGCACTGTACGCTCACCGGGGAAACGGCGTGCGCGCAGGCAAACGCCTCGGCAAACAGCTCGCCCGGCCCAACGGCGGCAAGCAGATTGCGGTTGCCCCAGAAATCCTCCTGCAGGACCTCGGCCTCGCCGGACAGGATGATCCCGGCGGATGAGGCTCTGTCTCCCGCCCGCAGCAGGAACTGCCCGCGCCGGAAGCGGGCCTGCCGCGCGGACAGACACGGCAGCATCTCCCGGATCTGCGCCCTGCGCAGGCCCCGGAACAGCGCACATTCGGTCAAAATGTTCAGTTCATCCATAATTTGAATCTCCTTTGTTTGAAAAACAACATACATTTTTTCTTCAGTATCCTATACTATGACCAGAAAGTCAAGTAACTGACGATTGGATCAGCAGTTACTTAAAAAGGGGGCGATGAGCATGATCATGGACGGCTGCCAGGGCAAGCCGAGAACGCCGACCATTGAGGACCGGATCTGTCCGAACTGCGGCAATCCGATCGAGATTTTTTCCACAGACACGGAGGTCGCCTGCGATAACTGCGGCTTTATCGTGTACAACGACAAGCTCAGCTGCGTGCAGTGGTGCAAATACGCGAAGCAGTGCGTGGGCGAGGAGACGTATGAGAAGCTGATGATCATCGCGCGGCGCAATCAGGAAAAGGCCGACGCCGAGCGGCGCGCGAGATTGGAGGCCCAAAAGCAGCAGGAGGGACAAACATGAAACGGACGATCATCGAAATCGACGAGGCGGCCTGCACGGGCTGCGGCCTGTGTGCGCAGGCGTGCCACGAGGGCGCGATCGCCATCATAGACGGAAAAGCAAAGCTGATCCGGGACGATTACTGCGACGGGCTTGGCAACTGTCTGCCGGTCTGTCCAGTGGATGCGATCCGCTTTATCGAGCGCGAAGCGGCGGCATATGACGAGGAGGCTGTCAAAAAAGCGAAGCTCGAACGGCTGACGGAGGAGGCGGTCAGGGGCGTGCAGGCGGCAAAAAAGCCGGGCGCAAGCGCGCCGGACAGGCTGGCCTGCGGCTGCGCCGGGACGCAGGTACGGACGCTTGCGCAGGAGTCCGCCGGACAGGACGCGCCCGCGCAGCCGGGCCGTCTGCGGAACTGGCCGGTGCAGCTGCAGCTCGTACCGGTGCGTGCGCCGTATTTTGACGGCTGTGACCTGCTGATCGCCGCCGACTGCACGGCTTACGCCTGCGGCAGCTTCCATGCGGACTTTATCCGCGGCCGCGTCACGCTCATCGGCTGTCCGAAGCTCGACCGCGCGGACTATGCGGAAAAGCTGACGGCGATCCTGACGGAGAACGACGTGCGCAGCGTGACGCTTACGCGCATGGAGGTGCCGTGCTGCGGCGGGCTGGAATATGCCGCGCGGCAGGCCGTCGAGGCGAGCGGGAAGGATATTCCCATGCGCGTCGTGACGTTCACAGCGGAGGGCAAAATCCTGCCGCAGGACGCCTGAAGCTGAAAAAACAAAGAAAAAACCGGATCCCGCGCAGCTGCGGGATCCGGTTTTTTTATGCAGATTGGACAAAATTACCCTGGAAATTTTACGAAAATATAGAAAAACATTGGATGCACTTGACGCGGCGGGCAAATGGTCATATAATCGCGTTTGGAAGCTAAGCCCAAAAAAGATATTGCAATTTATTTTCATTTTTATGATTTTATCATACTTTTAACGGTTTCTTTACTTTGAAAGTATTATGTCGAAGGACATCGAGAAGTTTTTGGAAAATATTGCATAAAAGAAATTGAAAAAATTACCAGAATGTGCTATATTCATGATGTCGCAGCGATAAAAAAGTCAGTGTCTGACACAAACCATATTATGAGGAGAGGTCAAGAATGGAAAACCGTGTCAAAATTCTGATCGCAGATGGAAATGAGGAGTTTTGCGATCACGTCAAACGCCGTCTGGAACAGGTTCCCGGCTATGAGATCGTCGGTACGGCAGCCGACGGGCAGCGCGCGGCAGAGCTTATGCGCGTGACGAAGCCGGATATCCTGGTACTGGATCTGATGCTGTCGAAGCTGGACGGCATCGCGGTCCTGAAACGGGCGCGTGAGATGGACAAGCCGCCGGCAGCGCTGGTGCTGACGGGCTTTATGACGGAATACGTCGCCAACATGGCGGCGAGTCTCGGCGTGCAGTATTTCATGACGAAGCCGTGCGAGCTGGACGCCGTGGCCGAGCGCATCCACGAGATGACCGCGATCGACGGTCAGCTCCGTCAAAACGCCCAGCGGCGGCAGGAGGTCAACATCGAGGCAATGGTCACCTCCATTATCCATGAGATCGGCGTTCCGGCGCACATCAAGGGCTATCAGTATCTGCGCGAGGCGATCATGATCGCCGTACAGGACATGGACGTCATCAACGCCATCACGAAGGTTCTGTACCCGCAGGTCGCCAAGACGTTCGCGACCACGCCGTCGCGCGTCGAGCGGGCCATCCGCCACGCCATCGAGGTCGCGTGGGACAGAGGCGATCTCGAAACGCTCCAGCGCTTTTTCGGCTACACCGTCTCGAACACAAAGGGCAAGCCGACAAATTCCGAGTTTATCGCGCTCATCGCCGACAAGCTCCAATTGCAGCTGAAAAACGGTCAGGTGATCTGAGCGACGTGATACAGCCGCTTCCTGTAAGGGCCAGGAACCTGCAAATTCGCCGTGAATTTCTAAAAATCACTGCTTTCCGTCAGCCCATGCCCGGAAGCGCTAACGCGCTTCCGGGCAAATTTTTTGTGTTCCGTGTAAATTTTTCTTGCGTATCGGGGAAAAGTATGGTATGATCTGTGCAAGCAGTTAAGGTTCTCTAACCAAACGGGTGGAAGCAGTCCTATCTGCCGCAGTCCGCAGGACAGGCGGAGAATGGGTGTACTGTATCCTGCGGTTAGAGATATCTAACTAATTTCAAACCGAAAGGACGAGCCTATGAGCGTTGTAATTCTTGGCGGCAACGAATGTATGGAGCGCCGCTACCGGGAGCTTTGCGAAAGCTACCAATGTCAGTCGAAGATATTCACCAAGCCCGCCGGCGGCCTGCGGAACAAGCTGGGCAGCCCGGATCTGACGATCTTTTTCACCAATACTATGTCCCACAAGATGGTGCAGGGCGCGCTGAGCGAGCTCAAGGGCCGCGGGACGATCATCGAGCGCTGCCACACCAGCTCTCTGTCCGCGCTGCGCGGCATTCTGGACAAATACGCGGCGCAGGGGGCCTGCTGATGTCGGAAGAAATGGTCGTGCGGCAGGCCGCGCCGACGCTGGCCGGGATCAAGACCGGCAGTCTGTTCCCATGTCCGTGTGCGGAAAAGGACGTGCTGCTGGGCGAGATCCGCGCGTTCAACCGGCACTATCTTTCCCGCGGGCTGTGCCTGCTGCCGCTGCGGTTCACCGAGGGAAAGGCGCTTTTATACCTCTACCGTCCGGCGGCGCTGCGCCGCGATCTGCGCGAGCAGACCGCGGAGGCGCTTCTGGCGGACGCGGGATATCCCTGCGGCAGCTGCGGCGGATGCGTTGCGCGGCTGGTGCGCCGTATGCGCGAGGGCGCGGAATTCCCGCACGAGGTCGGCCTGTTTCTCAGCTATCCGCCGGAGGATGTCAAGGGATTCATTGAGAATCGCGCGGCAAACGCCAAATGCACGGGCGTGTGGAAGGTCTACGGCGACGAACGGCAGGCGCGGCAGACGTTCGACCGCTATAAAAAATGTACGCAAACCTACTGCGAGCGCTGGCGCTCCGGCGTGGAGCTGGACCGGCTGGCGGTCGCAGACAGAATAGAAAGGAAGTCCTGATTATGAAAAAAACAGCAGTCATTTATTGGAGCGGCACCGGCAACACCGAGGCCATGGCAAACGCCGTCGCGGAGGGAATGCGCGAAGCCGGCGCGGAGTGCGCCGTCTGGAAGCCTGCGGACGTCAGCGCGGATGCAGTGAAGGAACTGGACGCCGCCGCACTCGGCTGCCCGGCGATGGGCGCCGAGGAACTGGAAGAGACGGAATTCGCGCCGATGTTCGACGCGGTGAAATCGGCGCTTGCGGGCAAGTCCGTCGGCCTGTTCGGCTCCTATGGCTGGGGCGACGGCGAATGGATGCGCACGTGGGAGGAAGACTGCGGAGCTGCCGGGATCAACCGTGTATCGGACAGCGTCATCTGCTGCGAAGCGCCGGATGATGAGGCGCTTGCCGCCTGCCGCGCGCTGGGCAGGAAGCTGGTCGAATAACGCTTGACGGCGCCGGTTCCCGATGTTATATAGTATAGAAAAACAGGATCGGGAGGCATCAGACATGGTACAGATCACAAAAGAGAATGGTATGCAGAGCGCAGGCGTCCCGTTTGCATGGGTCGAGGTACAGTACCCGGACAAGGCGCAGTGGGATGAGACAGGCTTCTACGATATGGTAGAGCAGCACGTCGCCGCGCTGCGGGAGCAATACCGGGAGTACGTCCGCGCGGACGTGTTCGGGCAGAATCCGTATTTCCGCTATTTCCGGAAATTCAAGAAGACGTATCCCGTTATGATGCAGTTCGAATCCGTGCTGCTCAAGGGCAGGGAGTTCCCGCGCTGGAACGCCGTGACCGCCGTGCCGTTTCTGGTCGAACTGGAAACGCATGTGCTCTGCGGCACGCACGACATTGACCGCCTGATAGGGCCGGTCGAGCTGTATCAGGCGGAAGCCAGGGAACCGTTTGCGGGCCTGCGCGGCGATGAGGTCCACACTTACCCCGGAGACGTCACCGGACGCGACGCGGGCGGCATCATCTTCAGCATGATCGCCGGTGCGGACGAAAGAACGTGTGCGCGGGCCGAAAGCCGCCACGTGTTCTACCCCGTCTTCGGCGTGCCCGGACAGGAACCCGACGCACTGCGCAGCGCGCAGACGCGCATGGCGGAATACGCGGCGCTCCTCGCGAAGGATGCGCAGATCGCGTGTGAATTGATCTGAAAACCCGCGGCGGCCGGAGCTTCCGGCCGCCGCGGGTTTATGGTGAGGTACGAAAGTCTTCCGGCGAATCCGTACTGCCCGGCAAATTTCAAATGCAGAGCGTTTTTACCGCAGCCATTCAAGGGCAGCTGCTCACAAATCTGGCGTCCCGTAACAGGCGGCGCGTACCATAGCGCCCGTAGGGTGAATATGTGTGTTCGCAGCGGCTAAAAATCAGGGCTTGCCTGAAACGTACCCGCAGCAGGCACCAAACGCGTCCAAGCACTCTTTTCTTCCATATCTTTTCTCTTGCGAGAGAAAAGATAT
>OLQB01001091.1_pt1 | contig 19752 bp, 20 predicted proteins | sample 1672681 | NCBI WGS metagenome assembly OLQB01 (sample SAMEA3136713, study PRJEB25190) | human gut metagenome | reverse complement strand
CATATCCGTGCACGGAGCTCCTCGTCGAATATCTCGGCACCGCCGCCCGGTATGGCCTCCATACCGGCCTCCCGCAGCAGCCGCAGTCCCTCGTCGTATCCCATACCCGCCTTCTCTATCATATAGGCGAGTTCTATCGCCGTGAACGCCTTCACGGCCACCTGCGGCATAATACGTTTTACGAGACGTATCATTTCGGCATAGAACCGGATGTCATGGTCGGGATGCACGCCGCCCACGATATGCACCTCCGTCACCCCGCTGTCGCGGCGGGCACGCACGATTTCCTCTATTTCGGCCAACGAATGGTTCCACGCCCCCGGTTCGCCAGCCCCGCGACGGTACGAACAGAAACGGCAGTTGAAGACGCAGATGTTCGTCGGTTCGATATGGAAATTGCGGTTGTAATAGACCACGTCGCCGCTTTTGCAATGCCGCATACCACAGGCCAATTCGGCCAGCAGCGACAGCGGCGCATCGTTCCACAGTATGGGGAGTTGGCATTCTTCCGGCGGCTTTGTTTCAAAGCCCGCACGATGGAGAGAAATGCAAACTTCTTCGAGGTAACGGAGCTGCTGTCCTGTGTTGCTGCTGTTCATGTGGTGAACCTCCTTTTTTCCGTAAACTAAAAAGAGGTTGGTATCAAAATATGATACCAACCTCTTCAATAAAAAGTTTCAAATTATTTAGGAAAGACGAGCAATAAAAAGTATCCAAGAGCGTAAAGCCCACCATAAAGCAGGCCAAATCAGCCGAGAATTTAGTTCAAGTCCTGCCTAACGCTCTGGAATGCCCTTGTGTATCTATAAAACACGCTTTGAAAAAACAGGGCATAAAAACGCTGAAACCCCTGATTTCTCAGGGGTTTCAGGTGAGTGTATCTATTTTGGTCACTCAATATGGCAGCGGGAGAAGGATTCGAACCCTCACATACGGAGTCAGAGTCCGCTGTGCTACCTTTACACAATCCCGCTGTGTTCCGACGAACAAAAACTATTATACAGGTTTTCTCTTGTTTGTCAACAGTTTTTTCGCGCACTCCTCCCATTTATTTTCACATCTATTTTCCCAACCACTGCCGCAGGCGTTCCCACAGCTCCACAGCGCGGAATTTCAACACATATCCGCTGTCCGCTTCGGTGATAAGCTGCACATCGTCGCCGTCCAGCCCGGCGCGCAGCGCCGTATCCTCCAACTCTGTGCAGGAGGCCATGCACAGCGGTGGGTACACCACACACCACCAGTTCCGGCCGGCACCCTCGCCGATGATGACGCGCAGCGCCATGTACTCTCCCGCCGGCAGAGCAAAGCCCTCGTACTCCTTCCGTGGGAACTCCGCCATCTCCAGCGCCGCATGCACCGGGTACGCCCCGCCGCAGGCATCATAGGCCGTCCTCTCCAGCTCCGGCAGTGCCGCGTTTAGATCCTCCATCGCCTCCTCCCTGTTCGATGCCTGACGCAGGATTGCCTCGGCGCGTGTCAACACCGCATCCCGCGCCAGCAGCTTCATGGCCTGGTCACCCTCGCTGTCCGAATTGGCAATAACGTGCAGGCGGATCATCTTTTCCTGCAAGCCGTCCTGCCGGTGCAGCGATGCCGCGCCCACCAACAGCGTTACCGCCAACGCTAACAGCACCGCGATTTCGATAGGTCTCCATTTATTTATATATGTATGCATAAAAAACACCGTCCTTTGTAGATTTGCCTACATTTTGGACGGTGCTTCGTATTTTTATACCGGTCGAGCCACAAATACCCACGGCCATGTTTTTTTCAGCGCCTCCGCTGCCGCAGCAGCCGCACTCTGATCGTCGAACAGGCCAAACACTGCGCTGCCGCTGCCGCTGAGCAGCGTACCCAGCGCGCCCTGCGCCCGAAGCGCGTCCTTGATGGTCCTCAGGCTGCTGTCCTTCGGCACCACCCGCTCAAAGCTGTTGTGCAGCTCCACCGCCGCCGCATGGACATTGTTCGCCGCCACCGCGTCCTGCATATAGCGGCTGTTCCGTACCAGCACCGAACCTGGCTCATCCAGCCGTCGATACATCTCTGCCGTGGAATAGCCCTCATCGGGCTTCACCACCACGAACCAACCCGCCGTCAGCGGCGACAGCGGCGAAACGACCTCTCCCCTGCCCGTGGCCAACTGCGTACCGCCCCGGATAAAAAACGGCACATCGCTGCCCAGCCTTGCCGCCAGCGTTTCCAGCCTGCCGTCGCTTATATCCGGCGCGTACAGTGTCTGCAGCGCCCGCAGCACCGCCGCCGCGTCGCTGCTGCCGCCGCCCAGTCCCGCCTGCACGGGAATGTGTTTCTCCAACGTGATCGTCACGCCGTCGCTTTTCGTCCCCGTTTCAGCAAAAAACGCTCGCGCTGCCTTCATGCACAGATTGTCGTCGACGTTCTCCGTCACCGGCACACTGCAAAGCAGTGTGTCGCGCCCTGTACCGCGCTCCACTGTTACGGTGTCCCACAGACTGATGCGCTGCATAACAGACATTACAGCATGATAGCCATCCGGACGTCGGCTGCCCACCTGAAGCGTCAGGTTCACCTTGGCATATGCTTTTTCCATACACTTCATAGCGGTTCCTCATAAAAAATAGTGCTGCGGCATTGCCGCAGCACTATTATAGCACACTGTACGCGACCGCGCCAGCCTTACTTAACGATCTTGCGGGCCTCGATGTAGTAGCGCTTATCCTGAGCATGACCCATAGAGAAGGTCTTACGGGGCAGCACCCCGTCGGCCATGACGGTCTTGAACAGCTGCTCCTTGCCCATGGCAGGCAGCAGGAATCCCATATTGCCGGGCTTGCTGCCCAGCTCGCGGGTCACGTCGTCGCCGTGGATATAGTCCACCTCGCCGCCGTTGTCCTTCAGGTACTGGTCAATAACGCCCTGTAGCGTACCCACCGCCAGCTGCACCTTGGGGTCGGGCACAGTGATGAAGTGGCTCTCGCCGTTCCACACGAACTCGATGGTGTGGCCGTCGCCCTTGCCCTCATAGGCGTTGGGATAGGCGGCGCGGAAGGCGTCCATGAACTTCTGGTGATCCACGCCGAACAGCACCCGGTGGATGGGCTCGAACTGCAGGGCATCGTCGTGGTTATTGACCACCTCCACCAGTGCGTAGCGGGCGGGAAGCGCCAGATACTCCTCGGGGGTCTTGCCCTTCTTCTGCTCCTCATAGCAGGCCTTGGCAGTAGCCAGAGAGTGGTTGCCGTCGCCCACGGCGAACAGCAGGGGCGCCACGCCGGAGACGTTGTACTTTTTCTGCATGGCTTCATCGGTGGTCAGGCCCTCCAGAGCATTGGCCACAGCATCGATCTGCTTATCGGACAGCTTAAAGCCGCGGATGTGGCCGCCGTCCTGCATCAGGTCGAAATCATACACCTTCTCCATCCCCTCGGCAGCGGCAGTCAGGGGCTCAATAACGGTCTTGTCAGGATCGTCGATCAGCAGCATCACATGGGGCAGCTCGATGGGCGCGTTGCGGCGCACCTTGGCCCGGGGCGGAATGCGATCCAGCACGGTGCCCTCGGTGGCACGGATCAGTGCGCCGGAGCCGGGGGTGAAATCGTAAGCATCCAGGTCCACCATACCGATCAGGCCGTGGCGGATCTTGCCGTCGGACTGCTGGCGCTCGATGTAGATCAGGGAGTCGGGCAGCGTCTCGAACACGCCGTCCGCCAGATACTTCTTCATGGCGTTATTGATATTCTCAATGTACTCGTCCACGTTGGGTGCCTTCAGATTGGCTTCCGGCAGGATCAGGCGCAGGGTGGAGGGCGCATCGCCAACTTTTTTCTCTACTGCCTGCCAGTACTCCGGCTCAGAGGTGAACTGGTCGCAGGCGACGACCGCCCACTTGTTCATGTCCTGGCCCTTGGGTAGCAGGATATCCGCAGGATAAAAACCCAGCTTGTCAAACTTCTTGTTCATGGTCTCCTCCTTTTGTATATGTACATGGTCGTGTACAGATTGTTCTATACTGATAATACCAAATTAACGCTGCTTTTGCAATCGCTTTTCCAAATTTATTCAGGCAAACTGAAAATTTTTTTGTGTATATACGATGTTGCCAGGGAAATGCTATACAAAGCAGTAGTCTTTTCAGAATGGAGGTCTTTGTCATATGAAGGTTCTTGACCGTATCGCTCTGGTACTGGTCATCATCGGCGCTTTGAACTGGGGCGCCGTGGGGCTGTTCCGCTTCGACTGCGTGGCAGCCATTTTCGGCGGCCAGGCCGTGGCCATCAGCCGTGTTATCTACGCACTGGTGGGGCTTGCCGGCCTGTGGTGCATCACCATTCTGTTCCGCGATGCACCCGCCGAAGCGTGAGAATAACGAAAAGACCGCCGAAAGGCGGTCTTTTTCAGAGTTTTCGACTCATTTCATTTTCTCTTCCGCGCTTGCGCTCCCTCTTTCTGCGCCGCGCTTCATAGCCATCGCTGGCTGCGGCAAACACCCTCTCATACGGCTCCGGCAGCCACTCACTCATATAGCGGCAAAGCTTCTCACCGGCCGGGAATTTAATAAATCTCTTTTTGTTGCGCAGCAGATAGCTCTTGTTCCGGCACTCCTGCGGGTAAGGCATCGTGGAGAAATACGCCATATCTACAGGCGTAACCGCTTTTCGCGCCGAACCCGGCCAGCGGTAGTCGATGCCGGTATATCGAATCTCCGTCTTTCTCAGCCGCACTGTCCGCATAAAGGAACACTTCCAAACGATCTCGTCCTCCGTGACCACAAGGCACCCAAAGCATCTGTACCAGAACTGACGAAGCAGTGCGTAGTACAACGACACCTCTACCAGCAGGAGAAAGGGTATCTCCCACCATGCCGGCGTCATTCCGGCCATTCTGTCCCGCACAAAGAGATACGGGAGCCACACCATAACAGCCAGTACCGCCAACATGAGAAAACGCCCCTCGGTCAGTAGGATGATGTGCTCGTGAAACACTTTTCGCTTTACAATATCCGCTTTTTCCGCCTGGCGTTTCATGGTGCCGCCTTTCCATCAACCTGATAAGGCCTTTTTGCTGACAGTCAAAGCATACCGCCGTTATAGCGGCGCTGGACGCGCCAAAGAATGGCGAATGACGCCGCAAGACCGACGAACAGCACCACCAGAGAAGCGGTGACCGCGCCGGGAAGTGTCCACAGAAGAGAGACAATCCCACTAAGTACCAGTGTTCCCGCAAGGGCGAAAAGTCCGGTGGAAAAGGCCCGGCCATAGGCTGCCATATCCTCCGATCTGACTCTCTCCCTGTGATATTCATGGATCAACCCCGTTTTTCCGTGGTAGATCAGGAGTCCGAGCAGCAGAAAAAGGGCTGCGATGGCCCACATAAGAACAGCATAGGCAATCATAGACGTATCCTCCACAATTTGTTGCATAACTTCTACATATTTTGTGCTCTATTTTACCAATAAATGTTTTACTAATTCCTCGTTCGGGTCAGCTAAAACGGTCTGATAATTGGTATAAACTACCATTCCGGGCTTAGCGGCGGCGGGCTTCTTTACGAACTTTACCTGGGTGAAGTCAACGGGTACTTTTGTGCTGCTTTGCGCCTGGGAAAAATAGGCGGCCAGAGAGGCGGCCTCTGCGATGCTCTGTGCATCGGGTCGTCCGCCACCGGTGGACAGTATGACATGGGAGCCGTGGATCTTCTGGGTGTGGAACCACAGGTCCCACTTCTCCGCCGTCCTGGTGGTCAGGCGGTCGTTCTGCCGGTTGCTGCGGCCCACAAAAATCGGCAATCCGGCGGAGGAACGGAACTCCCGGGGCTTGCTGGGGCGCTGGAAGGGCTGCTTTTTCCCACCCTTGGCGCGAAGATAGCCGCCGTCGGTCAGTTCGGCGCGGATATCGTTGAAATCCTGCTCGGACTCAGCCTGCGCCAGCTCCTGCAGAACACTCTCCAGGTACTCCAGTTCAGCACCGGCTCTGGTCAGCTGCTCTGTGAGGTATTTTTCCGCGGTCTTGGCTTTTGTATATTTTTTGAAGTATTTAGCGGCATTTTCCTGGGGTGAAAGGCGGACATCCAACGGAATATCTATGTCTTTGCACGCCGGATCATAGTAGTTCTGCGCCGTGAGGCGGCTCATGCCGCGCTCCATCCGATACAGATTTGCCGTGATCAATTCGCCGTAAATGCGCCACTTATCCCGGTCTTTGCTGTCCAAAAGCTCCTTTTCCTGCATGGTGATCTTGCGGCGCAGACGAGCGGCGGCGTTATTGGCCGTTTTCAGCAGGTCCTGCCCCTTCTGCTTGACACGGTCCGCCTGCTCGCGCTTGGCGTAGAAGTTATCCAACAGGGCGGAAAAGCTGCCGTACTCCTCTGCCGCTGCCGCGCTGCCGTACTGGCAAACAGGCAGGTAGGTGAAGTCCATAGGCGCGCCGGAGCGTTTCAGCATAACGGGTGTAAAGTTGTTAGCATTCACAGTATCGCGCCATACGGAGAACGCGGCCCAAAGTGTCTCGGCTGTCCGCGGCGCAGGGGCATCCACGGCACCGCAGGCACGAAACGCGATCTCACGGGCCACCAGCGGTGAGATACCGTTGAAGGTGTCCACCAACCACTTATCCGCAGGCATATCCTCCCCTGCCACGGCGGCAAGACGGGAAAACATCTCCCTCTCCACTGTGAAGGGGTCAACCTTGTCAGGCGCTGCGGGGAAACGATAAAACAGGCCCGGAAGTACCTGACGGTCCGGGTTCATCTCGAAGTCGATGCGGCGCAGGCAGTCCAGGATACGGCCGTCCTTATCGGCTAAAATGAGGTTGGCGCGGCGAGGAAATGCCTCTAAAATGAGGGAAAAACGGCGGCGCTCGCCCAACTCGTCGGCGGCGGAAATGTGTATGTTTACCACACGTTCCAGCGGTATTTGTTCAATTTTTTCAATAATTCCGCCTGACAGATACTTTCGCAAAAGCATACAGAACATGGGGGGCTGGGCGGGATTGTCCCGGAGCAGCTCCGTCAGGTGCAGGCGAGGCTGCCCCCCTCCGGCGGACAACAGGAGGCGGCGGCTGCCCCGGAGCAGCAGCACCACCTGATCGCGGGCAGGCTGCTGTATCTTCTCGATACGGCTGCCGGCGACAAGGGGCGAAAGCTCCGCCACCACAGCTTGCAGGCATACGGCATCCAGGGGCATATCAGGTTTCCTCCATCATGGCGCGGAACAGCTCCTCCGCGCGGTTTTTATCACCTTTTAAGTATAAATAGCCCATTAAACACTCCAAACCGGTGGCGGAATGGTACTGGGCCGGGGTGGCGCTGCGGGACATGGTGTGGACGTTGGCGTTGCGGCCGCGCTTGTAGACCGCCTGCTCCTCGTCCGTGAGCAGCGGGAGCACCTTCTGCATTTTTTCCGCCTGGGCGGGGGCGCAGACCAGGGCGATGGTGGCGCGGTGCAGATCCTTGCCTGTCGCTGTACCGTGGACACAAAGCCAGGTGCGGACCAGCGTTTCATAGACCGCATCACCCATATGGGCCAGGGCGATGGCGCTCATTTTACGCAGCTCATCAGAGGATAGTTTTGGGGCAAAATAGTTCAAAATGTTCCACTTCCTTTACCCCCTCAGTATGACACATTTGGTTTGTTTTGGCAAGAAAAAGTGTCGACAAGGGGGCACGTATATGATACAATTTAGGCAGCGATGCTTTACTTTTATGTTCCCTTTTTTGTACTTTGTTGATACCTTATCACATTTTCCGCGCAAGGCGCACACCAAGCTGCGTCAACAGGCGCATTTCAGGAGGTTTTTTATGCCGCATACGGAAAAACGCTATAAGAAGGGCGAGATCATCTGCCGGCCCAAGGAGATGGTGATGAGTATGTACAACATCCTCTACGGCAGCGTAGGGGTGTACTTCGACTATGGGACGCCGGAGCAGGTGGAGGTAGTGACCTTGCGGGAGGGCGACTTCTTCAACGTCATCAGCTTTTTGGAGTCGCGGCCCCGGAACACCACGGCGGTGGCGCTGGAGAACACCATCGTCAGCGAGATCACCTATGACAACTTCAGCGCGTACTTCCGGAAGAAGCCGGCGAAGATCATGAGTCTTTTGCAGCACATGAGCGCGCGGATGCGGCAGATGCAGAAGGCCTATGTGGACACCTGCCACGCGCTGGAGGTGTACGGCGATAAGGCAAGGCTGACGGCGGAGCACGGCGAGTGGACCGACAGCCACAACCGGACGTACAACCTGCTGAAAGCCATGTTCCCGTCCATGTACCACGAGGAAGAGAAATAGATACGCATCCCCCGGCTTTTGGCCGGGGGATATTTTTTACCGTTATCCTATTTGCAGATACGGGTTGTGGAAACTGGAAAATCCGGTATACTGAGGGAAAGAGGATACGAGGCGCGCGCTTCGGCGCGCACGGGAGCGAAAGGAGCAAACGGATGAAAAGACGATTTCTGGCGCTGGTACTGGCAGGCTGTCTGGCTGCGGTGCTGAGCACCACAGCATGGGCGTCGGAGACGCCCACGAGCGTTAGCACCGAGATGGAATTGACGACGGCGCTGGGAGACACTGCGGTGACATCCATCCAGCTGAAAGGCAACATTGACATCAGCAATACGCTGGTAGTCACGAAGGATGTGACGCTGGACCTGAACGGATTTGTGCTGCAACATGAAAACAGAGACGCAAACGACAGCGTTATCAAGATAGAGAGCGGCACGCTGACGCTGGTGGACAGCAATCCATCGGCAGAACACAAGTTCACGAATGACGGCAATGACAAGCCGTGGCGGCTCGATGAGACAGCCGGTGCCGAAAAGGTTAAAGGCGGGGTCATTACCGGCGGCACGGGGAGCACGTATAAATATAACAATGATATTGGCCAAATTGTCTATAATGATTGCGGCGGCGGCGTGTTTGTGGCGCCGGGGGCAAGCTTTATAATGGAAGGCGGAAATATCGTGGGGTGCAGCGCCGGTAAAAGCGGCGGCGGTGTAAAGGTGACAAATGACGGTGATTTTAAGATGTCCGGCGGGACGATCAGCGGATGTACAGCCGGCGGAGGCGGCGGAATCGATAACCGCGGCACCACAACGCTGTCCGACAATGCAAAAATCAAAAGCTGCAGCGCTACCGGCACCGGGAGAGATGATCACGGCGGTGGGGTTTGCAGTTATCGCAATCTGACTGTCAGCGGTAGTATGGTGATCTCCGGATGTACGGCGCAGAACAACAAGAGCTACGCGATGTATGTTACTACCGGTTACCCTGACGCACGTTCTTCCATCGAAGGAGGAACATTTGACGGAAGTGTATGGTTAGATCATTCTAGCTCCGGGAAAATCACCGTTTCTGGGGGAACTTTTAAGAATGGCGCGAGCGGCGTATGGACAGTAACGTTTAATACGAATGGCGGTACGCCGGAACCAGAGTCACAAATCCGGGCCAATCTGCCCGCTACGAAGCCGGACGATCCGACCCGCAGCGGGTATGTCTTCGCGGGCTGGTACACAGACGAGGCGTGCACCGCGGCCTACGACTTTACCCAGCCCGTGACGGACAACATCACCCTGTACGCCAAGTGGGAGGCGGCGCCCCGGTACTACTACAACAGCGGCACCACCGAGACCGGTAAGACCGACGAGAACAAGAAGGGCTCCCCCAAGACCTTCGACCCGGGCGTGGGCATCTACGCCGTGAGCGTGGCACTGTCGCTGACGGGAACGGCATGGATCGGCCGGAAACGGCATTGAGCAAAAAAAGAAAGCCCTTGCGGGCTTTCTTTTTTTGCCTATTCTCAGATGTGCATACAGACGTCCCAGGCGCCCCAGATGACGTTGCGGAGGTTGCCCCACTTCTCGCAGGTGCCCACACGGTAGACCTTGTGGTCATCGGCGGCGATGGGCGCGGGCACGAAGCCGATGCCGTTGACCACGCTGTCACACTCGATGCGGATCTCGGTGCCGTCCTGCTGCTTGACCATGACGAAGCCGTCGCCGATCTCGGTGATGGTGGCGTTCAGGTAGACGGGGACCTTCTTGAACGCCAGCATCTCGCGGAGGAAGGAGGCGTTGGCCAGGCAGGTGCCGGGGGTGGCGATCAGGTCGTCGGCGTACTCGACGATGATGGGGTGCTTGCCCTGCAGAACCATCTCGTAGGCGGCCTCGCAGGAGGACTGTCCGCCGCCGAAGAACACGATGCGGTCGCCCGCGTCCACCTGATTCAGCAGCAGCTGGGTGAAGTTGATGGTCTTGTTGAAGCCCTTGACCGGCAGGGTCTTGGGATGGGAGCCGGTGCAGACGATGATCTCATCAAACTCGCGGCGCAGGGTGGCGGGCGCGTTGATCTCCATGTGGAAGCGCACCTCGATATCGTTCTTCTTCAGCTCGCGCTCGTACCAGCGCAGCAGCGCCTTGTCCGCCTCCTTGAAGCTCATGGCGGAGGCGGTGATGTACAGGCCGCCCAGCTCGCCGGTCTTTTCGAAGATGACGGGGGTGTGGCCGCGCTGCTTGAGCACCAGGGCGCACTCCATGCCGCCGATGCCGCCGCCGATAATGGCGACCTTCTTGGGCTTGCGGGTGGGAACGATCTTGTACTTGTTGTGCTGCATGGTGCTGGGCGTCAGGGCGCAGCGGGCCAGGTGCAGAGAGTCGTCCATGGGCTGCATATTGGGTGTGCTCTTGGACTTGTTGAAGCTGAAGCAGGCGTTGTGACAGTTGATGCAGGGCTTGATGTCCTCTACGCGGTCCTCCAGGATCTTGTTGACCCACTCGGGGTCCACCAGGTTCTGGCGGGCGATGCCCACGGCGTCCAGACGTCCGGCGGCGATCTCCTCGGCGGCCTTGGCGGGGTCCATCTTACCGGCGCAGACCACGGGCTTGGAGGTGAAGTTCTTGATGTGTTCCACCTCGGAGAGGTTGCAGTTCTCGGGCATATAGACCGGGGGATGGGCCCAGTACCAGGCATCGTAGGTGCCGTTGTCGCAGTCGAACATATCGTAGCCGGCATCCTCCAGGTACTTGATGGCCTTCTCGGACTCGGCCATATCGCGGCCGAACTCCACGAACTCCTCGCCGGGAACGGCGCCCTGGCCGAAGCCCTTGGTCTTGGACACCACGGAGTAACGCAGGGCCACGGGGAAGTCCTTGCCGCAGACGGCCTTGATGGCCTGGACGATCTCCACAGCGAAGCGGTAGCGGTTTTCGAAGGAGCCGCCGTACTCGTCGGTACGGTAGTTCATGTTGGCAATGGTGAACTGGTCCAGCAGATAGCCCTCATGCACCGCGTGGATCTCGACACCGTCAACGCCGGCATCCTGCAGGAGCTTGGCGGTCTTGGCAAAGGCGTCCACCATCTCGTGGATCTCCTCCACGGTCAGAGGGCGGGACTTGCACTCGGGATACCAGCGGTTGGGGGTGGCGGAGGCGGAGGCGGTGATGTAGTCCACGTTCAGGAAGGGCTTGCCCACGGCGCCGAAGGCCTTGTTCTGGAGCATCTTGACCATGATCTCGTTGATAGCCATGGAACGGCCCATACCGGCGGACAGCTGGACAAACAGCTTGGAGCCGGTCTTGTGGAACTCCGGCAGCCACTCGGCCAGGTCCTTGAACATCTTTTTGTTCTGGTACAGCCAGCGGCCGCCCATGGTGTCGCGGACACACTGCATACCCGGCAGCACCAGGCCCACGTTGTTCTGGGCGCGGTTCAGGATGTGGTAGGCCGCTTCCTTGTCGAAGTGACAGGGCTCCAGCCAGCCGAACAGGGACGTACCGCCCATAGAGGGCTGCACGATACGGTTCTTGATCTCCACGTTGCCGATCTTCCAGGGGGTAAACAGAGCGCTGTATTTCTCGTTCATTCGGTGTTCCTCCTCATATTTTCAGCATACTGCCGGATTTTACTTCCTTATTATAGCGGATTTTTGGGCGAAGTACAACAGCGAAATTGGAATAAGTGTCGTTTTTCTGGCAAATCCGTGAAAATAACCGGGAAAAAGCGGCAGGGACCTCCCTGCCGCTTTCGGCTTATTCGGTTTCAGGGGCACCGCCCTGCTCCCGGGCGTATTCCTCCAGGGCCTGGGCCAGGACCTTCTTGTCGTGGCGGCTGTGGACCTGGGTCAGGTCGAACCGCGCCCACATATCCGGGCGGCGGGCCATGGTGCGCTTGTAGCTCTCCCGGGTGCGCCAATCCGCCACGTTGCCGTGATGACCGCTGAGCAGCACCTCCGGCACCCAGAGCCTGCTGCCGGTTATGATGTCTGAATATGCTTTTTACAGCCCTGTGGATGTAGATGATTATCTGCTTCTGCTTCAGGATTTTCCGGACTGCTTTAACAATATACTTGATTACGAACAGGAAAAAGCCGATGCCGGCCTCTTTATGTCTGATGAATCTGCGGATGAAGTCATTGCTTCCTGTCAGTCTTTCATCGAAGACCCCGACAACAACATGCTGATTGAAGTCTTTCCTGAAAAACTCGAATCGGTTTCCGGTCTGTCAGACAGCGACAAAGCAGATTATATCAAACGAAATGACCAGGCCGTCCATGATTATGTCATTCCTGCCTACCAGTCACTGATCAAAGGCATGGAAGCTTTAAAAGGCAGCGGTACCAACGAGAATGGCCTCTGTTATTTTGACCATGGCAAAGAATACTATGAATATCTTGTCAAAAGCCAGACAGGCTCCGACAAAACCCCCGAAGAACTGATTGAATGGCTGGATGATACCCTGCAGAATACAATAGTTCAGATGGCATTGCTTCTGTCATCCGACGACAGCCTTGCCGACAAACTGGATGAGGCCATTGATATTTCAGAGAACGACCCGAAGATTATTCTTCAAACCCTTCAGTCCTCGCTGAAAGAAGATTTTCCGGATGCAGTTTCCAGCCAATATACACTGAAATATGTTCCCGAATCATTGGAAGACAGCATGAATCCCGCCTTTTATATGATTCCGCCTGTGGATGTCACTGACAGCAATGTGATTTACCTGAATAACAGCCAGATTACTGACAATCTGTCCCTTTTTACGACACTGGCCCATGAAGGCTATCCCGGACATCTCTATCAGCAGTCTGCCTTCTCCGCCACAGACCCGGATCCCCTGCGCCAGGCTATGAACTTCCTTGGTTATGTGGAAGGCTGGGCCACTTATGCCGAAAATATGTCTTACACATGGACCGGTCTGGATGACAATCTGGCCCGCTGCCTGCAGCTCAATCAGGATATCACGCTGGCACTCTACGGCCGGATTGATCTTGGCATTCACTATGAGGGCTGGACCACTGACGATGTGACGGAATTTCTGTCCGACTATGGCCTCGACGATGACGAAACCGTTCATTCCGTTTTTCGCGCCATTGTCTCCGATCCTGCCTCCTACCTTCCATACTGCATCGGTTATATGGAATTTAAAGAACTCAGAGATGATACCGAAGAAACCATGGGTGATGATTTTAATTTAAAAGAATTTCATCAATGTATCCTAAACATCGGACCATGTTCCTTTGATGTTTTAGAGAAATATATACAAAAAGATTATATTAGAGCTTGATTATCCTGTTCAACTTGACATTCACTCTTTAATCAACTAAACTATTGATTAGTGGTATACGCTGTACAAGCATGTACAAGCGTTCGACTTGAATTATTATTTCAGGAGGAGTATAGATATGTCAACAAAAGCTTATTATCCACTCAACGAAATCGGTGCCGGAAAAGTTGGTTTTTCCAAGACACGTTCTATCATCGAAGCTGCCTTCTACGGCAATAATGTTGTCAAAGTCAACACATTGAAAGAAGCTTATAATCTGGCCAAGAATTCACCTGGTACGATCGTAACAGATATGCCTGTTTACAGAGGTGAAGAATTCGGTCTTGACAGTGATGCAAGAGTACTTCTGTTCAATGACGGTGCCATCACAGGCCGTTACGCAACAGCCCGACGTATCGCAGGCGAACCCGGCGTTGACTGTGACGCACTGGACAAAGTTGTTATGGATGCCGTTTACACGGCAAGGTTCAAGAAATTGTATCATGCAACCGTTTACGCAGGCCTTGACCCTGAATTCATGGTGAAGTGCCACCTGCTGATTCCTGAAGGTGAAGAGAACATTCTTTACAACTGGATGCTGAACTTCCAGTATATGTCCGATGACTATGTTAAGATGTACAAAGCTTCCAAACCTGTCGGCGACGGCAAAGAAGCAGATATCTATATTTTTTCAGATCCACAGTGGATTCCGAACGAAGCACCTGGTGTCAGCCTTGACTGCTTAAGCGATCCTGCCAAGAAGACACTCTGCTATTTCAATACAGAGACAAACTGTGCATGCATCCTTGGTATGAGATACTTTGGTGAGCACAAGAAGGGCACACTTACAATGGTATGGGCCATCGCCAACCGCAACGGCTATGCTTCCTGCCACGGCGGCCAGAAGGAATACCTTCTCCCTGACGGTTCCAAGTATGTTGCTTCCGTTTACGGCCTGTCAGGCTCCGGCAAGTCCACTCTGACACATGCCAAACACGGCGGCAAGTATGAGATCAAAGTCCTCCATGATGATGCTTTCATTATCAATACAGATACATGCTCATCCATTGCCATTGAACCGACATATTTCGACAAGACTGCGGACTATCCGACAGGCTGCGCTGACAACAAATTCCTTCTGACAGCTCAGAACTGCTCCGCTACAATGGATGAGGACGGCAAGATCCAGCTTGTCACAGAAGATATCCGTAACGGCAATGGCCGTGCCATCAAGTCCAAGCTCTGGTCTCCGAACCGTGTGGACAAGATTAACGCCCCTGTTAATGCGATCTTCTGGATTATGAAAGACCCTACAATTCCACCGGTTGTTAAACTGAAAGGAGCTTCCCTTGCTTCCGTTATGGGTGCCACACTGGCAACAAAACGTTCTTCTGCAGAGAGACTTGCGCCTGGCGTTGACCCGAACAAACTGGTTGTTGTTCCTTATGCCAACCCATTCAGAACATATCCTCTGGCTAATGACTATGAGAAGTTCAAGAAACTGGTTGAAGAGAAGCACGTTGACTGCTACATCGTTAATACCGGCGATTTCATGGGCAAGAAAGTCCAGAAAGAAGATACTCTGGGTATCCTCGAAGCTATCGTTGAGAAACGTGCTGATTTCCATCAGTGGGGTCCGTTCTCCGATATCGAGATCATGGATTGGGAAGGTTTTGTGCCTGATATGCAGGACAAGAACTACACAGATCAGCTCAAAGCCCGCATGAACGACCGTGTCGACGAGATCAAAGCTTTCGCCACAGAAAAAGAGGGCTATGACAAGCTTCCTGATGATGCACTGGCTGCTATCCAGAAGGTTGTTGACGAACTGAAATAATTTAAATCATATCATAGAATTTTCCGACAGGAGGAGATGTCATCTGCATCGCCTCCTGTTTGCTTTTCATCCCTTTATTTTTCTTGCCGTCACATGGTACAAATGTTATAATGAGCCTTAGATATATGTACGTTATGGACTTCAGACAGGTCACATGTCAGAAGGTACAGAATAATTGTGAAAGGTTTATTTTTTATGGATAATTATGATCAGCTGAACGAAATCCTTGTTTATCTTTTTGATCATGCACTGGATATTGAACGGAATTTTCTTATCAGGGACACCTTCAAGGATATCTCCGTCAATGACATGCATGTCATCAATGCCATCGGTCTTCACAACGAAGTCAATATGTCCTCCCTTGCCAAGAAGGTAGGCGTCACCGTGGGCACGCTGACCATTGCCATCAACGGACTGGTTCGAAAGGAATATGTTCTTCGAACCCGCAGTGAAACAGACCGTCGTGTTGTTCTCGTATCTCTCACCGAGAAGGGCGAATCCGCCTTCCGGCATCATGAGGATTTCCACACCCGTATTGTAGATGCCATCCATGCCTCTCTGACCGAAGAGGAATGCCGGATCCTGATCAAGGGACTCTCCTCCTTTGAGAAGAATCTGAAGTATATCTGAGCACTGCACCCATCAAAAGACACAGAACCGACCTCACAAGTTGAAAGGTGGTAATAAAATGAAAGAAGAAACAACACGATTATCCGCGTCTTTGGAAGATTATTTAAAGGAAATATACCTTTTGAACCTTGAAGGTCAGGAAGTGCGCATCACAGATATTGCCCGTTCCCTGGGTATCTCCAAGCCAAGTGTCAACCGGGCCATGAATACCTTGAAGGAACTGGAACTGCTGGAACATGAGCATTACGGCAAGATTACCCTGACGGACGCAGGCCGTGACACAGCCAAGAATATCCTTGATACCAACAAGATCGTCTATCGTTTTCTCACGGAGATCCTTGATGTAGACGAACAGACAGCTCTTGCCGAAGCAGATCTGATGGAACACGACATCAGCAAAGGCACCCGCAAGAAACTGAAGAAATTCATCAAGAAATCTACTGATAAGAAATCCGCCGACAAAAAGGCCAAATAATAGACAAAATCCCTCATTTCAAAACCCAATGGCTTCTGAACCATATTGTTTTGAAATGAGGGATTTCTTCATCATATTCTATTATTTCACACTCTTATAAGATACTATTTCACAAGTTTGGAAATGGCCTTAAAGCATGGATTCGTTGAGTCCAGGGTCAGTTCGAACAGGACTGCTTCCGCTGTTGTCACAAGAATACCTTCCTGGATTGCTCTCTCAATGGCTATCTTCTTGTCTGCTTCCCGCCGTGAAGCAACTGCATCCACCACCATCACTGGCTGAAATCCTGCTGCCTTCAGATCGATACAGGACTGAAGAACACAGATATGTGCTTCTGTTCCCATCACAAGAATATTCTTCTTCCCCATACTCTCAAGCTTATCAAGAATCGCCTTGTTTCTGCAACAGCTGAAAGATGCCTTCTCACAGTATTCCGTTGTGCCTGCTGCCTCATAAAGTGACGGCAATGTGTGGCCCAGTCCCTTTGTATACTGCTGAACGATCACCGTCGGAATCGACAGCACCTGAAGGCCTTTCAGAAGCATTGCAGCCTTCTCTTCGCAGACCTTTGTCTCATTCATGGCCATCATCAGCTTCTCCTGCATATCAATCACAACAGCGCCTGTTTCTTCTGGTAAAATTCTCATCGTAAACCCCTCCATTATCTTTTTGTTTATCCGACATTTATAACCCCCGTGTCAGATATTCTCCCGTTTATTTTACCATCTGCACCCCGGTATGACAATATATTTCCCACCAACATACTGGAAAATTTCAACAATTTCAGTTGACATCTTCTTTCTTAAATGATATATTAGAACGCAGATAAATATGTATGTCAATGGAGACAATCGAAACACTTGTTTTGGTTGTCTTTTTTGTTTTCCGCAGGCACGATTCCCCTTTGCCTGCCTGAAATAAGGAGGTTTTTTTGATGAAAAGCACAGGTGTTGTAAGAAAGCTGGATGATCTCGGAAGAATTACGCTCCCTATTGAGCTCCGACGCAACCTGAATATCGGCGAACATGACCCGCTTGAAATCTTTGTAGATGACGATCGCATTATTTTGAGAAAATATGAAGCCAGTGATATCTTTACCGGCAATATGGATGAACTGATCGATTTCCATGACAAGAAAGTTTCCAAGCAGTCCATTATGGAAATGGCCCGTCTTGCAGGACTTCATGTGATTGAGGGTGTCTGAAAATAAAAAATACTCATTGGCTTAGCCCTCTGATTACATGGATTTCCTTTCGGGTATCTATGTAATCAGAGTGTCACAGTTCTTCGTTCTACTTCGGTCGTTGCAAAACGAGTGCCACTGGCACTCTGCACCCCTCAATCATAATTTGCCTTAATTCATTTTACATCCACCAAATACTGATAAATATCCCGCTTCGTCACACCTCTGTCCGCTGCCACGCGCTTCATCGCTTCTTTCTTCTGAAGGCCTTGGCTCATATACAGCGCCATATGATCTTCAATGGACATACTCTCCCATGACTGCTGCTGTTCCTCATCCAGTTTCTTCTGAGAAACCCCCTCCAGCACAAGCACGATCTCCCCCTTCGGCTCATTGGCCTGATAATAGGCATACGCTTCACCAAGAGTAGCTCTGAACACCGTTTCGTGGCGTTTTGTAATCTCTCGGCATACAGAAACCTTCCTGTCCTCTCCTGCTGCCTCTATCAGCAGCGGAAGTGTCTTCAGCAGCCTGTGCGGGGCCTCATAGAAGACAGTTGTTCTCGTCTCTTTCTTCAAACGTTCAAGAACCACCTGACGCTCCTTCTTATCTGTTGGAAGAAAACCCTCAAAACAGAATCTGCGGGTGGATAAACCGGACAATGTCAATGCCGTAATGCAGGCTGCCGGACCCGGAAGGGAAGTCACTTCTATTCCCGCTTCGTAACAAAAACGCACCAATTCCTCTCCCGGATCAGAAATTCCGGGTGTACCGGCATCCGTAATCAATGCAATGTTCGTACCGTCTAACATCTGATTAACCAGATATTTTGCCTTATCAATTTTGTTAAACTCATGATAACTTGTCATCGGTACATGTATGTCAAAATGATTCAGCAATTTAATGCTGTTGCGTGTATCCTCCGCAGCAATCAGATCCACCGATTTCAGTGTCTCAAGCACACGATACGTAATGTCATCCAGATTGCCGATAGGCGTTGCGCATAAATATAATTTTCCTGCCATTTCTGCCGATTCCTTTCTTTTCTGCTTCTATGCATCATTTTTTCTTTATCATTTTCTCTGCATCATATTTTCACCCCTTCAGCATCCGGGGCTTTAGGCTTTGCTTAATCATCCCTATTATACTATAATCCCCCCTCAAATCCAACTTCCAAAATACCATCCGGACTACAGAAATTCTCCCATCTATGCTATAATAGAACCAACAACTCAGTACGAGCATTTTTCTTCAAAACATCACCATCAAAGGAGAAATCGACATGGAAGGTACAATCAAATACGTCAATCCCGAACAGAAATACGGCTACATCAAAGCCGAAGGCGAACATGACATCAGTTTCAAGATGAAAGAGGGCAGGGAGTATCCACTGAATGCCCATGTCACTTTCGATCTCATCGTCCTTGAGAATTCCCGAAGATATGCGGATAATATTGTTCAGGAACACGGCCCAAGGAAGCACGGCAAATTGAAGATTTCCAATCCTTATGCCCCATCCAAAATTGAGAATCAGATTGCTGAGAATAAGGAATCCTGTGCCATTATCAGCGAGCTCATCAGCAAATCCCGCGGCACCAAAGAGACTGTATTTCCCTTCAATGACTATGCATATCTGCCGACTTACTACCAGCATCGCCCGGAGAACCAGTGGCTGATCGGTAAGCCAAGCGGCTACTGGATTAACGGCAATTCGCTTCTCTACCTCAAGATCAAGAAGCAGATCCGCTATCAGGGAACAACTCAGGGGAACGGCATAATGGTTCCGAAATATGGCTGCGACAGCCTGCTGCTGGGCAAGCATGTTTACAAGAATATCTGCGCATTTACAAAAAATGCCGGTATTCGCCCTGAATTCTACCATATTGCTTACTTAGATGGCGAGAATTCCGTGGCCATCATCAGTCTGGCGCAGTTGAATACCTTGCTTGAAAAGGGCTACAACGGCATTGCCATCGGCGAATATCCGGGTAAGCGGCCGGATCTGCCTAACCGTTATATGATTCCGGTCACCTGCTTCAAAGAATACCGTTAATAACCAATTTTTATCGGATATAGGATACCGAATGAATGATCCATATTACATGCAGCAGA
>OLQB01001086.1_pt1 | contig 19828 bp, 23 predicted proteins | sample 1672681 | NCBI WGS metagenome assembly OLQB01 (sample SAMEA3136713, study PRJEB25190) | human gut metagenome | reverse complement strand
GTGGCGACCCTCTGATGTAGGACAGATTTTGCGGACATTCAAAATAAAAGAATGTGGAGGTAATAGACAATGGCAAAATCATTATTCGAGGAAATGGGCGGCAGATACGAAAAGCAAGGCGATTATTTAATCCCATGCCTTACCTTACCCGCCGAGGAAGAACAGCCCATAGGCGTATGGGGAGAGCGGCACTTGCGCTATCTCAAAGAGTATCGCAGAGGTACATATATCAATCTTCTTACAAGCGGCAGGCTCAACGCCTACCTTGCGGAGATTGATAAACAGGCACAGGAACGCTTTGAAAGGCTCGTAGAGGGCATGAAACAGGCACAGGATATCACAGAGCAGCTAAAGGCTGAAAATCAGCTTGAATGGGTACAAAGGCTTAATAATATACGGGCGTGTGCGAGAGAGATTGTGGAGAAGGAAATAATTTATAAGTAGTTAAAAATCGGCAAAGCGCAATCACTTTGCCGATTTCTACTTTCCGACATTGAAAATAAAAATTTTCATTTCAGACTATCTTTTTTTATCTTTGATTCGTTATATATAATAGAGTGGATAACCATTCTGAATAACAGATGAGGAGAAAGGGGGATTTTGTGTATAATGATTTTCTACTAATTAGGAAAATGAAACAAGGTGATGATAATGCTCTTGATTTGTTTGTCCGCAAATATTATCAAGAAATACTAAGCTACTGTCATTACCATTGTTCCGACAAAACGTATGCGGAAGATTTAACACAGGAAACCTTTATACGTTTTTTTACAAGATTGCCCGACTATCATTATAAAGGAAAAACATTGAATTACTTATATACGATAGCAGGTAATTTATGCAAAGATTATTTAAAGAAAACAAAAGAAATGCTTCTGGAGGAAAATGAGTTTGTGGAAGAAAATCAAACAGAACAAATTTTGAATAGGGTTTTGGTAGAACAAGCTTTAGCACAACTTCCAGTTGAATCAAGAGAGGTTCTTACACTTTATTATTTTCAAGAACTAAAACTGACGGAAATTTCTGATACATTGCAAATTGGACTTCCACTGGTAAAGTATCGTTTGCAAAAAGCAAGGAAACAGTTGGGGGGACTTCTCGGAAAGGAGGAATCATATGAATCAGAAAAAAAAGATAAAAAAATATATGGAAATCGTACAAGTAGTAGTTCGTGAAGAAAAAATACAGGAAACAATCTATAAATCAAAAAACGCCTTTTTTATGGCAGAACAAGAACGAATGCTTTCTTACCATGACTTTTTGTGGACACAGCTTCGCGTCATACAAAAAAGATGGTGGGTTCTTCAACTTATGATTCTGGTGGCGTTATGGATTGCTTTAAGTTCTATCCATGATGAAATATATATAAAAAGAAGTATGGGCGTAGTAGCGGCACTATTTGTAATCCTTATTATTCCTGAATTGTGGAAAAACAGGTCATGTGAATGTATGGAGATTGAAGCCGCCTCCTATTATTCACTAAAACAAGTATATGCAGCACGTATGCTGTTATTTGGTGTTACAGATATTTTTTTGATAACTTTGTTTTTAGGAGCCGCTTCCGCAGGATTGCATTATGAATTATCAGAATTAGTTGCTCAATTTCTTTTTCCGCTTTGTGTAACTGCCTGTATCTGTTTTGGAATTTTATGTAGTAAGCACTCTTTCAGTGAAACAGTTGCGATTGTCCTATGTGTTATATGGAGTTCAGTATGGCTTTTTATTGTTTTAAATGAAAATGTATATGTCATGGTTACTGTTCCCATCTGGTTAGCACTATTGGGTGCAACAATACTTTTTCTTGTTTTTACTATATATCGTATTTTAAAAAATTGTAATCAATATTTGGAGGTGTCATTTGATGAAATTAGAACTTGATGGTTTAACAAAAGAGTTTGGAGATTTTACGGCTGTCAATCATATAAACCTCACTATGACAAATGGTGTATATGGTCTTTTAGGGGTAAATGGAGCAGGTAAAACAACTTTAATGAGAATGCTGTGTACCCTCTTAAAGCCAACAAGCGGAACGATATGCTGTAATGGAAAAGATATTTTTCGTATGGACAGTGAATATCGCAAGTTGTTGGGATATTTACCGCAGGATTTTGGATTCTATCCTGAATTTACAGTGGAGGATTATTTGCTTTATATTGCGTCACTAAAAGGGATACGCCCTGTTGTCGCAAAAAAGCGTGTGAAAGAATTGATTGCTAAGGTTGGTCTTTCAAAAGCGGCTCATAAAAAAATGAAAAAATTATCTGGCGGTATGAAGCGTAGAGCAGGAGTTGCACAGGCTATGTTGAATAATCCTAAGATTTTGATACTTGACGAGCCAACAGCAGGACTTGACCCGAATGAAAGAATCAGATTTCGTAATCTGATTAGTGAGCTTTCAGAAGATAGGCTGGTACTGTTATCTACACATATCGTCTCTGACATTGAGTATATTGCAAATGAAATTTGGTTGATGAAAGATGGTGAAATTCTGCACAAAGGAAGTGTTGATGAATTGATAAATTCTATGCCGGAAGCAGTATGGGAATGTCTTGTACCGAAAAATAAGGTGTCTGATTTTATAGAAAAATATAAAATTTCCAATATGAAATCGGAAATGAATCAAGTTATGTTGCGAATCATTTCTCACGAAAAACCGGTTGGAAATGCAATGCGTGTAGAAGCGTCGTTGGAAGATGTATTTTTATATTATTTTGGAGAGAAAGCAGGTGATGAAAATGTTGCGTTTTGAAATAAAAAAAGTGTTTTCTAAATCAAAAAATAGAATTGCGGTCATCGTATTACTCGTAATACTTGTGATAACCAGTATTTTAACGATTAACAGGGTTGAATATGTTGATGAAAATGGAAATCATTCTGTTGGAATTTCGGCTGCAAGAGATTTAAGAGAAGCTAAAAATGAATGGGCAGGTTACTTGACTGAAGATACTTTAAGCAAGGTTCTTGAAGAAAACAGGACTATTAACAATTCTGAAGAAGCATTGTCTGATGATATTACGGAACAAAATAAGGCATACGCAAAAAAACAAGGAATTGCAAGCATTATTGATGTAATCAATCAGGCATTCAGTGAATACAGGGATTATGATTATTATGCGGCTGATAATGTTTCTGATGATGAAGTCGGAACTATCTATGAAAGGAGAATTTCTACTTTAAAAGAATGGTTTGATTCTGGAGAAGAAACATTTACACAAAAAGAAAAAGATTTTATGATTCAGAAGTATGAAGATTTGGAAACACCCTTTTACTATGAATATATGGACGGTTGGGTTGCGTTACTGCAAAATATATCGACCTTTATACTAATTTTGGCTTTAGTGATAGGATTTTTTGTATCTGGAATATTTTCTGACGAATTTCAGGCAAAAGCAGATTCTATTTTCTTCTCTACCAGATTTGGAAGAAATAGAGGAATTTCTGCAAAGATAGGTGCTGGTTTTTGTATTACTACGGGATTTTATGTGGTTTTTGTACTTCTATATACGTTGATTGTACTTTTCGTATTAGGTGCAGATGGTGCAAATTGCCCTATCCAATTAAATTTGTGGAGAAGTGTTTATAATATTACTTTTTTACAGGCATATCTTTTTATTGTTTTGAGTGGATATATAGGAACAATATTTGCTTCTACACTTGCAATGCTGGTATCAGCACTTACACGCTCTACCCCAACCGCGATTATTGTACCGTTTATTGTGTTATGTGCATTTCCGTTTTTAAGCAGAATTATAACATTGCCCGGAGTATGCTCTTTCTTTCCTGACCAGTTATTAGAAATTTATTTGGATATTAAAGAATCTGGACTTGTAACATTGGGTGGTAAAGTAACGACAATAGCAGCCGTTATTGTTCCTGTATATGCAGTGATATGCTTGATTTTTCAACCTATACTGTATAAGGTTTACAAAAGGGTGGAGATAAAATAATTGAAACGATATACAAGACGAAAAAAACACAAAGTAAAAATACTGTTTATCCTATTGTTTATAGTAATGTTGTGTGTGATGGCAGGAAAGGTTCTTAATTCATCTTTTACCGTGTCCTTTCTTAGCAACATAACACATCATGTAGCCAGTGAAGATAATGGTTGGAATTTGATTCTTGTAAATCGTGATAATTATATTTCTGCTGATTATGAAGTAGAGCTTACAGAATTATCAAACGGAGAAAAGGTCGATTCCAGAATTTATCCAGAATTGCAGGAAATGTTTAATGCCGCAAGAGCGCAAGGATATGGCTTGTTTGTCAGAGAGGGATATAGGACGCAGGAAGAACAGCAGCAGCTATTGGACGAAAAAATAGAAACATATGAAAATGAGGGAAAATCAAAGTCCGAAGCGAAAAAACTTGCAGAGCAATGGGTGGCGATTCCCGGCACAAGCGAACATCAGCTTGGTATTGCAGTCGATATAAACGCAGATACTACAAAAAGTTCCAGTGATGATGTTTATAACTGGCTTGCGGAAAATGCTCATACGTATGGATTTATAAAGCGTTATCCCTCAAATAAAACAGACATAACGGGTGTAATAAATGAACCGTGGCATTACAGATACGTTGGAAAAGAAGCTGCTTTGGAGATATACTCTCAAGGAATTTGTTTAGAAGAATATATAGATACGCTGGATTAGAATGGAGGTTGAACATATGGAATGGGTCTATTGTCCTATTTGCAAAAATAAGACTCGAATCAAAATACGAAAAGACACAGAATTGATTAACTTTCCTTTATTCTGTCCAAAGTGTAAACAGGAAAGCATAATCAATGTAGTAAATCAAAAAATAACAGTTATAGAGCCAGACGCACAGACGCAGAGCCGATGAACTTGTGAGATGAAACCTCACAGATCATCGGCTCTATTCTTTTATGTAGGACAGGACAAGCCCGCCGAATAAAAAAAACGATGTTCGGCGGGTAATTTTGCTATGCCTTAATTTCCCTCTGACTTCGTTTTGAAGTTTGGAGGGATTTTTTATGTGTGGGCGTAAGCCTATCCCACTCTACCGCCTGCTTTGGCGGGTGTTTACATACATAGTATCATGGACTGACGAGGACAATCTGTTAAAAAAATCCTAACTTGTGCATGGTACTCTTTTACCCTCAAACCAGATGTCAAATATCTACAAAATAGAAGTATAATCTCCCATAACCGTAAAGGTGTGACAGCCTTTGCGGTTTTTCTTTTGTCGCTTTTTGTCAGCAGGCAGGACAAGCCTGCTTCTGGCGTCAGGTGTCGTTCCCCGCCTTTCAGTCTGAATTTTCACTCAAAAAAATTCAGACTGGAGGTAAAGAAACGTGGCGTACAATCACGGACGGGAAGAAAGGAAATGGCGGCTCTGGAAAGAAGCCGAGGAAAAGATTTTAAGGAAGTATGGTGTTGATGAAAGCACGATTGAAGAAATCCGCATTTATGACAGGGCGGAGTTTAATTCTAACAGGCGGTTTTACCGCTACATGAATGATGTTGCGGAGTATCTGGAAGAAATGGCGGATACCGAGCCGCAGGCGGAGGTACGTTCCGTTGAAGATTTGTTAAATGAAATCGACAGCGAAGCACTGTATCGGGCATTGCTCACAGTGGATAAGCGTACCCTGCTCATTCTCCTGCTGAAAATGCAGGGATATACCACAAAAGAGATTGCACCGATTGTCGGTTTAACAACGGGAGCAATTTACGCAAGATTAGACCATCTGCGGAAAAAACTGAAAAAGATTTTGTAACATCTAAGATAAGTGCCTTCCTGCGGGCTATTGGGTGAGAGGTCAAAGACCTCTCACTCAATTTATTCTGGAGGAAAGACAATGGCATACCGAACAAAGACATACACGCTCAAGGAGGAAACCGTGGAGAATGGCGCACAGTATCTTATCAGCTTTAAGGACGGGCAGGGCAAATATCACGAATTGGAGGTTTCCCATGCGTTCTATCTGGCGTTCCGCAGGCTGGAACTGGACAACCGCAAGTTACAAAACTGGGACTGGCGGCACAGGGAGTTTAACGAGGTGTGGGAGGAAACTTTGCAGAGGCGGGCGTTAAGGCTCCCGAAAAGCCTTGACGAGCTTCTCCTTGACGCAGAACGGGATGCACTTCTCTATCGGACGATTGACGCACTTCCCGAAACACAAAAGCGGCGTTTCCTGCTCCACTATGACTGCGGCTATACCTACCGCATGATTGGCAGGATGGAGGGCTGCTCCGAGGGCGCAGCACGGCAATCCGCAATCCTCGCAAGGGAAAAGGTACGGGCAGCCATGCGGAAGTATCTAAGCGGCGGATAATCCGCCGGGATACCGCCCGAAAAAAGAATAAGCCGCCAGAGGGCGGCGTTACATACCTCTGCGTTATTGGCGGAGGTAAAAAAATTTAAGGAGGTAACGCCTATGTACCAAGCAGGAAGAAACCGAAAGGAGGACGCCCATGCAGAAACTACAGACAATAGACGCCGACGCCCTGCTCTATGAGCCGCTTGAAAAGCCCCAGTTTGTCGTGGACGGTCTGATACCCACAGGGCTGATTTTATTCTGCGGCGCACAGAAAATCGGCAAGAGCTGGCTTATGTTAAAACTCTGCCTCTGCGTATCGCAGGGATTACCTTTGTGGGAAATGCCGACCACACAGGGTGATGTTTTGTATCTCTGTCTGGAAGATACGTTCTCCCGCATACAGGACAGGCTTTTCCAGGTGACGGACGAAGCAAACGGGCGGCTTCATTTTGCGGTGGCAAGCGGTAAATTAACGGACGGTCTTATTGTGCAGTTGGAGGATTATCTGAAGGATTATCCCGACAGTAAGATGATTGTCATTGATACCTTGCAGAAAGTACGCACAGCGTCAAAGGACAATGCCTATGCCAGTGATTACGGGGATATATCCTTGTTAAAAGATTTTGCCGACAGACATTCCCTTGCGGTCATTGTGGTACACCACATCCGAAAGCAGAAAGACAGCGATGTGTTCAACATGGTTTCGGGAACGACAGGGCTGACAGGCAGCGCAGACAGTACCTTTGTACTGGATAGGGAAAACAGGGCGTTGGATGCTGCAAGGCTGTATGTGACGGGCAGGGACACGCCCTATCAGGAGTTTGTCCTGCGTTTCCATGATTGCACTTGGGAACTGGTGGAACGAAAGACACAGGAACAGCTTGCGAAAGAAGCCATACCGAATGTCCTTTTTCGGGTGGTGGATTTTATGCAGGATAAAGCGGAATGGTCTGGGACAGCCACAGAGTTATTAGCCGCTATGGGGGATACGGAAACCGTACCCCATGTGCTGACAAAGTGGATGAATGAATACCGTCTGGGTTTCCTGCGTGAAAACGCTCTCCACTATGATTATAAGAGAAAGCATGGCGGCAGGATGATTTTTCTGGTAAGGCAGGAGGATACCGCTGATGGCAGCCGTGACGCTTGTGACGGTAGTGACGCTTAGGTTGGGATGCCCCCGTTACCGTCACTGTCAAAGGGCGTATGTGGAAAGCGGCGGTTTTGCCCGCAGGGTGACGCTCGTGACGGTAGTGACGCTTATTCTGGGATACCCCCGCCGCTGCCACCCTACGGGAGAACACCCCGCAAACGCTAATTGCAGGCGTGGGCTTTACCCGCCTTTCTCGGCTCGTAAAGCCACCCCTGCGTCAGAAAAATCTTTCCGATTTTTCCGACAGCGTATGCAGGGTGTAACACACTACACCTTGCAAGCAAGGAGCGTGTGCCAGACGTTCCCTCTGGACTCCCTTATGGTGGCAGGGCTTACGCCCTGCGTATCATCCGCTTTCCACTTCGGATACAAGAATGGCGGCGTGACGGTGACGGTTCTGCCGCAGGGGGCATCCCATAAACAGCGACACGAGCGACACAAGCGACACACCAAAGATTACCCGCCGAAAAAAGAAAGGAGGATGACCGAGTATGCCTTATGCAATCCTGCGTTTCCAGAAACGCAAGGCAGGCGGCATTGCGGCTTGTGAACGCCACAATGAACGCAAGAAAGAAGCCTACAAGAGCAATCCCGATATTGATGTGGAACACTCAAAAAACAATTACCATCTTGTGCCGCCGCCCCGCTACACTTACAAAAAGGAAATCAACCGCATGGTTGCTGAAGCAGGCTGTAAAGTGCGAAGGGACAGCGTGTTGATGGTGGAAACGCTCATCACCGCTTCGCCAGAGTTTATGAACAGCCTGCCGCCAGAGGAACAGAAAGAGTATTTTTCTATGGCTCTGGACTTCCTTGCGGAGCGTGTCGGCAGACAGAATATCCTCTCCGCCATCGTCCACATGGACGAGAAAACGCCCCATATGCACCTTTGCTTTGTGCCGATTACGCCAGACAATCGGCTGTCGGCAAAGGCATTTCTGGGAAACCAAAAGAGCCTGTCACAGTGGCAGACCGACTACCATGAGCGTATGTCCGCACGTTGGAATGAACTGGAACGGGGGCAGTCCTCAATGGAAACCAAGCGGAAACACATCCCCACATGGTTATTCAAGACAGCTACCCGACTGGATAAACAGTATGGGGAAATCGTGTCAGCATTGTCCGATATAAACGTCTTTAACGCAGGAAAGAAGCGTGATAAGGCGTTGGAATTATTAGCTTCATGGCTGCCAGAGGTGGAGAAATTCTCAAAGGAAATCCAGAAACAGCAGTCTTATATCGACAGCCTGAAAGAGAAAATCGGGCAGGAAAGCGATTATGCGGGGCGTATGCGTGATGAAAAGTATGCGGAGGAACTGAAAGTACAGAAAGCCAACCAGAGGATATTTGAGTTGCAGCGCACCAATCAGCAGATGGAAAAATTGCTGAAAAAGATACCGCCCGAAGTGATTAATGAGATACAAAAATCAAACAGAACAAAGTCAAGAGAAAGGTAGGGATTGAATGAAGAAACAGGATTTTACCGTATTGAAGATAAAGGATTTACACCCATTCCCCGACAATCCATTTCATGTGGGGACGGACGAAACACTCATGGAAATGGCGGAGAGCATTAAGGAGTTTGGGATTGTCACGCCGATAATCACACGCCCGAAAGAGGACGGGAACGGGTATGAGGTTATCGCAGGACAGCGGAGAGTGAGAGCGTCAGAGCTTGCAGGGATAGATACCATCCCCGCCTTTGTCCTGCCCTTAGACCGTGACAGGGCGATTATTACCCTTGTGGACAGCAACCTACAGCGTGAGAATATCCTGCCGAGTGAGAGGGCTTTCGCCTATAAGATGAAGTTGGAAGCCATGAAGCGGCAGGGTTTTCGTACCGATTTAACTTCTCCCCAAGTTGGGCAGAAGTTGACTTCCGTAGAACAGCTTGCAAGGCAGGGGGCGGACAGCCGCACCCAGATACAGCGGTTTATCCGCCTGACGGAACTGATACCGCCGATTTTACAGATGGTGGACGAGGGAAGAATCGCCCTCACGCCTGCGGTGGAGCTGTCCTTTTTGAAGAAAGACGAGCAGGAAAACCTCTTTGCCACAATGGAGAGCGAAGAAGCAACGCCCTCTTTATCACAGGCACAGCGCATGAAGAAGTTAAGCCAGCAGGGGCGGCTGGATATGGATACCATCTTTGCGGTTATGACCGAGGAAAAGGGAAACCAGAAAGAAACTGTAAAAATCGGCATGGAGAAGTTAAAGAAATACTTTCCGAGAGGTACGACACCAAAGCAGATGGAGGACACAATTCTCCGACTTTTGGAGCGTGAATTGCAGAGGAAACGGAACAGGGACAGCCGATAATTTTCTCTTTTCGGATGGTAAACAGAGAATATGGAGGATAGAAAATGCGTGAAATCCAGTACGAGATTGTAAAGGAAATCGCTGTACTTTCCAGAAATGACAGCGGCTATACAAAGGAAATCAACCTTATCGCATGGAACGGGAAAGAGCCGAAATATGACATCCGCAGCTTCTCTCCGAACAGGGAGAAGTGCAGGAAAGGGATTACGCTCACCGCTGATGAAGCGGCGGCACTCTTAGAAGCGTTAAAAAAGGAACTGGATAACTGATGGTTTGCGGCGGCATGGAGCGTCTGCGGACGCTCCCGCCCTGCCTTGCAGGGAGGATGATAGATTGAACGACAGCAGAAAGCAGACAGGAAAAAGAAAGCGTGTGACACTCAAAGCACCCGTGCAGATGGTAGTGACCCATGAATTTGTCGGCACAAAGACGGTCACAGACGCATTTATCCCGATTATCTATGAGGACATCCACAGGGCTGTCAGCGGAGCCGACACCTTAGACACCGGCGGCGGAGCCGCTTAGAATGTACGCATAAGAACGTGAAAGATTTAGAGCAGGAACGGAGGTTTGACTGTATGGCAAAGACGATAGAACAGGTTTACAGAGTCGGCATTTACTGCCGCTTATCAAAGGACGATGGCTCGGATAACGAGAGCGCAAGCATCGCAACGCAGAAATCCATCCTTACGGACTATGTGAAAAAGCAGGGATGGCATTTGACAAAAACCTATGTGGATGACGGTTATTCTGGCACGAATTTCCAAAGACCAAATTTTCAGAACATGGTTAAGGACATTGAAAACGGGCTTATCAACTGCGTGATTACAAAGGATTTATCCCGTCTGGGCAGGAACTACCTTGACTGCGGCTTATATCTGGAAGTCTTTTTCCCAGAGCATAATGTGAGGTATATCGCTGTCAATGACGGCGTGGACACGCTCAATAAATCGGCGATGGACATTACCCCGTTCCGCAATATCCTCAACGAAATGTATTCTGCCGATGTGTCCGTCAAGATAAAATCGGCATACCGTGCGAGGTTCAATCAAGGGAAATTTATGGGGACTTCCGCACCCTACGGGTATGTGAAAGACCCCGCCGACCACAACCATCTGCTGATTGACGATAAGGTAGCCCATGTAGTACGGGAGATTTTCGACCTTGCCCTTGCAGGGAACGGGATTGCGAAAATCCGAAAACACTTAAATGAACAGCACATCTTACGCCCCGCCGCCTATGCGGTGGAGCGTGGGGAAACAGGCTATGAACGGTATTTTGAGGATAACGAGGACAACCGCTATATCTGGAGTGAGAACAGTGTCCGACAGATTTTAAGAAGCCCGATATATGCGGGAAACCTTGTGGGCTACAAGCGGATTGCGGCGAATATGAAAAGCAAGAAACGCCCGTCCAAGCTGCCCGAAGAATGGGAAGTGATACCCGACACCCATGAGGGGATTGTGACGCAGGAGGAATTTGACACGGTACAGCAGATGATGACGAGCCGCAGGCGGCAGGAGAACGCAGGCGGATTTGAAAATATCTTTGCAGGGATTATCAAGTGTGCCGACTGCGGCTATGCGATGCGGGCAATGAGCGCACACAGGCGCAAACGCCCCGATGTGATTGACTGCGTACAGTATTCCTGTAATAATTACGGGCGATATGGCAACGTGGAGTGTACCGCCCACACCATCGAAGCGAGGGATTTATTCAACGCTGTCCTTGCCGACATCAACCGCTTTGCAGATATGGCGGTAAATGATGAACGGGCGGTCAAGGCGATAGAGAGAAAGCTGACGGAAACAGACCGCAGCAAGGCGAGGACGCTTGAAAAAGAGCGCAGGAAACTGAATAAACGCCTGATGGAACTGGACAGGCTGTTTTCCGCACTCTATGAGGATAAGGTCATGGAACGCATCACGGAGCGCAACTTTGATATGATGTCGGAGAAATACCAGAATGAGCAGCTTGAAGTGGAAACAAGGCTGAAAGAGGTGTCGGAAACGCTTACAGAAAGCTATGAGAAGTCGCAGGGTATTCAAGACTTCCTCTCCATTATCCGCAACTATCAAGGGCTTACGGAGCTTTCCGCTTCGGTAGTCAATGCGCTGATAGACAAGATACTTGTTTTGGAGCGTGAAACGCTTTCAGACGGTACGGTACAGCAGGAAATCAAAATCTATTATAAATTCATCGGCTTTGTCGGTGAATTACATATCACGCCGACCAAGCGGTGGACAGCATTGCCAGAGAGGCATTGTGCGGTGTGCGGCGTGAGATATATCCCCGGCTCTGCTATCTCAAAGTATTGCCCGATATGTGCGAAAAAGGTGCAGAGGGAGAAGTCAAACGAGAGCAAACGCAGGAGCAGGGAGCGAAGCAGACGGGTATGTATTGAACTGTCCGCAAAAAATGACCGACTGACTTGGAACAGCGGCTCGGCAGAAGTATCCGGCAAGGCAACGAAAATGCAGAGGTTCACATCTATCGTTTCGTAACGGAGGAAACCTTTGATGCCTACTTGTATCAGCTCGTGGAAGGCAAGCAGAAGTTCGCTTCGCAGATAATGACCAGCAAATCGCCGGTACGCTCCTGCGAGGATATTGACGAAACCGCACTGTCCTATGCTGAGATCAAGATGCTGGCGACCGGCAATCCCCACATCAAAGAGAAGATGGACTTGGATATTCAGGTTCAGAAGCTGCGGCTCTTAAAGTCCAGTTTCCTTTCCGAAAAATATGCTTTGGAGGATAAGATCATCAAGTTCTATCCGCAGGAGATCGCACGGCGGGCTGATGTGATTGCGGGATTAAAATCCGATATGGAAAGAGTTGCAGAGCACCCGAAGCCGTCTGATGAAACCTTTGTTGGTATGACGGTCAAGGGTGCTTTCTATTCAGAGAAAGCGGATGCCGGCAACGCCATCTTGGAGGCGTGTAAGGCAATGACAAATCCCGACCCCATCCCCCTCGGTGAGTACCGTGGCTTTACGATGGAGCTGTACTTTGAAGCAAGAGAATACAAAGTGCGGCTCAAGGGTGAGCTTGGTTATCCCGTAACCCTCGGCACGGACACCTTCGGTAATATCACCCGCTTGGATAATGCGCTGGAGGGGCTTCCAAAGCGTTTGGAGATGAACGAAATGGAGCTTGATAACCTCAAAAGGCAGTTTGAAACTGCGAAGGTCGATGTGGAAAGACCGTTCCCGCAGGAGGAAGAATTGAAAGCCAAGACCGACCGGCTGAACGAACTCAACGCCCTGCTCAATGTGGATAAGCGTGAGAACGAGATCGTTGGCGGTGAACCCGATGAGGGTGAAGAACCGCCCGAAAAGAAACCGAGGGACTTGGAAAGATAGCCAAACCTCTTGACAATCGTTATCATATATGATAACATTATAGCAAACCGGAAGGGAGGGTTTTGTATGACCGAAAAGGAACTGTTGACGGCAAGGCAGAGCATCGTTCAGAAGCTGACGCAGGCAAGACTGGAAAAAGGATTGTCGCAGGAGCAGCTTGCAAAGCGGATCGGGACCCAGCGTTCCAACATCTGCCGTATCGAAAAAGGAACGCAAAACCTCTCCCTTGACTTAATGATCAAGATCGCAGAAGCACTTGACAAGGATGTGTCCGTAATGCTTGAGGAAAGGAGCAGCACAATGAAAAAAGTATATAGCCTGCGCCTTTATGATGAAACACTGCTGACCTTCATGCTGGAAGAAAGAGGCTTGGAGGGCTTGCAGGCGACAATTCTTCACGCCGAAACGGCAAAGCAAAAGCTGTTTCCTCTCGACTTGGAACTGACAAACGAGGGCGTTGTGAAGTGGCTGGAACGACGGGTAATTCCGAAGAACCGGCAGTTTGTAGACGAGATCTTAAAGACGCTGGGACTGAGCGTCAACAACACAAAGGGCATCATTGACGTCTGTATGGGGCTGTCTCTCAACGACAGCTACTGGGTTGTCCCCGCCGACTTTGACGGCAAGTATACCGATTATAACCTTTACGAAAACCGCTTCTCCGAAGCGTTGTCACTGGTAGCTTATACCGGCGTGGGCGGCAGTCGGGAGGCATTCTCCACTTCGCCGGAGCTGACTACCAACGGTATGCTGCGGAAGGCTTGGAGGTTCGTGGAGGGCGACGGCATCTATCTGTATAAGGGCGGCACGGAGGGTGCTGCGAATACCGGGAACGAGCCGTACAGCGAGTATTACGCCTGTCAGATCGCAGACAAAATGGGCATCGGCTGCGTACAGTACGACTTGGAAAACTGGAAAGGTATCCTTGCTTCCAAGTGCAGACTGTTCACGGATATTGATACCTCCTTCGTCCCTATCGGGCGTATTCTCCGCAAGACGACGCTGAAAGCCTGCCTTGATTATTACAAGACCTTGGGCGACGAGTTCTACGAGCAGCTTTGCAGTATGCTGGTTTTCGACGCCCTGATTTACAACGAGGACAGACACTTCGGCAACTTCGGCTTACTGCGGAACAATCACACGGGCGAGATCATCGCCCCTGCACCCATCTTTGATAATGGTTTGTCGCTGTTCAACTACGCAATGCCGGATGATTTAAAGAACCTGAGTGAGTATGCAAAGACCCGTTCCAATCCCTACCGCATTTCCTATGAGAATGTGTGCAAAGAAGTGATGGGCGCAAAGCAGAAAGCACAGCTGCGGCGAATGGTGGACTTTAAGTTCACCCGCCATTCATCCCTCAATTTGCCGGAGGAACGGCTGACGGCCATTGAAAAACAACTCGGAGAGCGCACAAGAGAACTGCTCTCCATTCCGGTTCAGAGCAGTGCAAAACGCAAAAATGATCCGGAAAGATAATAGAATATATACACGCTTAGCCGCTTGGTTTTCAAAAGAAATCAGGCGGCTATTTCTATTTTGAAGGAGGCGTTCGCTATGAACGAAACAGATTACAATGCTTGCCTTTACGAAAAAATGAAAGCCGAGCAGGACAAATATCGGGACTGGCTTGTGCGTCAGGAGCCGTCCGAAATCCTCAATCATACCTACGAATACACGATGCGGGAGGACATCGTAATGTGTATGGAGGAACTGGAACTTGAGCCTGAAAAGGCAAAGGCTTTGCTTCGTTCTCCTTGTCCTCTGAGTGATGTGTATAAGGAGTTCCGGGACAGAGAAACCGAGCATATGGATACCATCCGGAACTCTATCGAAACGGAAGCTGACAAGAGCCTGCAACGACAGGAGAAGAAACAGCAACGGGAAAGCAGGTGAATTTATGCCGTATATCCCACCGGAGGTGGTGGAACAGGCACGGCAAATCGACCTGCTGACCTATCTGCAAAGCTGTGAGCCGCAGGAGCTTGTCCGAATTTCCGGCAACAACTATACCACCCGCACCCACGACAGCTTGAAGATTTCTAACGGCAAGTGGATGTGGTGGTCACAGCGCATCGGCGGCTACAATGCCCTTGACTATCTTGTGAAAGTCAAGGGCTGTTCTTTTGTAGAAGCGGTCGAAACGCTGATGGGAAAGGCGGCAGTGATGCCGTCAACGACAGTCAAGTCCAAGCAGAAAACGGAGCCGAAGGTCTTGCTTCTGCCAGATAAAAATGCTTCCACAGATAAGATTACAGAGTATCTTTTCGGTAGGGGCATTGACTATTCCATCATCCAATACTGCATTGATGAGGGGCTGATTTTCGAGAGCCTGCCGTATCACAACCTTGTGTGCGTGGGCTTTGATGAGAAGAATATCCCTCGCTATGCGTCCTTCCGAGCGACTAATGACCGCCGTGTTTTGGGTGACTGCTCAGGCAGCGACAAGCACTATTCTTTTCGGATCGCAGACAGCGACAGCGGCACGGTGCATCTCTTTGAGTGTGCCATTGACCTGCTTTCCTATGCGACACTTGAAAAGATGGCGGGCAGGGATTGGCGGAAAGACAACCTTGTTTCCCTCGCCGGTGTGTATCTGCCCAAGGAGAGAATCGAGGACAGCACTACCCCTGCGGCTCTTTTGAAGTACCTCAATGAGAAGCCGCAGATTAAGAAAATCATCCTGCACTTCGATAACGATAATGCCGGAAGAAAAGCCAGCCTTGCGCTGAAAACCATATTGCCGAGCAAGTATGAAGTCATTGACAGCCCTCCGCCTTGCGGCAAGGACTACAATGACTTTCTTTGTTTCCAGATCGGTATCCACCGCAACAAAACCAAAGAAAGGACGAATGAACGATGACAGAGTTCAGTATTTATCAGATCAACACGGATCGGGACGACAACCGTGTATGCTTCTTGGGGCTGGATACCCTTGAACGATTTCAGCACTCCAAGACGGTAGATCCCGCCCTCTATGACCGAGTTTATGATGGAAAGCTCGATTGCAATTCCCTTGAAACCATCTATGAGAAATTCAATATTGACCATCCCGCAGACTGCAAAGGGCGCTCTCTTTCCGTGTCGGATGTAGTTGAAATCAGTGAGAGCGACACCCTTAATCCCGGCTTCTACTTCGTAGACAGTATCGGGTTCAAGTCGATTTCTTTCGACAAATCGTTCTGCAAGGAGCCGGCGAAAGCAAGCGACGGAAAGGTTTCCGTTCTGCTTGTGGAGCCGAACAAGTACCCCAGGATGATTGAGATCGACGACACCTTGGAGGCAATGCAGGAGGTTGTCGGCGGCGATATTGAGGAATATATGCCATTTGAAGATGAGGTCGCCATCATCTGCAATGAGGAGGGCAAGGTCAACGGACTGACCCCGAATCGGGCGGTTTATGGAGAGCCACAAGCCGTTGAAATGACCTTTGCCGAGATGCGTAGCCGCTTTTGTGAAGCGGAAAATGAGGGCAAAGAACACCTTTCCGGCTATATCGTTTTCACGCAGGACAGCTTTGACAAGCCATACGATGAGAGGTCAAGAACCTATGGCGTCAGCTCCAACAACAAGGCGTTTCAGGCTGGAATGGGTGGCTATTCCATCTTCGGGTCGTGCCTTGACGGAACTGACCCGTGCGTCAGACTGGACGGTTATATGTTTGGCGAGAACGCTTGGAAAATTGAAAAGTGCTATATGATGGAGCCTTCCCGTGAGATGCTGGACATTATCTGCGGGAAGTTTTTTGTTGCCTATGCTCCCTTTGATGCAGAGAGGTTCCAGTCCCTCCCGCCTGACCTTGCGGAGAAATACCGTGAGAAATTCAAATACCCCGAACGCTTTATGAGAGTCAACAATGAGATCGTAGCTGTGCCTTTTAAGCCCGCCAGGGCGGACAAAGAACGCTGATCTCAATGAGAACGGGGTTCCCCCGAACGCTCTGTATTATCTTAACGAGCAGACTGTTTTTACTCCTACCGGTCAAAAACAGTAAATCGCTCGTTAGGGGAACCCCCTAATACCCCGTGCAAGAAGCACCACACATTTCAAGAGAAAGGATGAAATCCATTTATGAAAAGAACGATCAAGAAGCAGTTTTGGTTTTCCCGTGACGAAGCGCAGGATTTGCAGAAAAAAGCCAAGAAAGCCTGCCTGCCTGAAGCGGCGCTCGTCCGATTGTTGCTCCGTGGTTATGAGCCGAAGGAGAAGCCCGACGACCGTTTTTATGATGCGATGCGAGAGTTCTCCGCCATCGGCAATAACATCCATCAGATCTCCGTCAAGGCAAACGCCCTCGGCTTTATCGACACGCAGAAGCTGAATAGCGAGCTGGAGCGCCTGCACAAGTTTCAGGCAGATGTGGAGCGCCAGTTTCTCCGTCCCGGTGAGAGCAGCCTGAAATGGCAGTAAGTAAGCTGTGGCCGGTCACGGTTCGCCTTGCGACCGTTCTCGACTACGCTTCCAATCCTGAGAAAACCACAAAGTCAAAGTCGAAGTACAGCGATGCCGATTATCAAGCACTCCGTGATGTTGTCGCCTATGCAAAGGACGGAGAGAAAACAGAACGGGAGTTGTTCTGTGAGGGCATCCACTGTAACCCGCAAACTGCCCGTGAGCAGTTCATCACGGTGAAAGAGCAATTCGACAAGCCGGATGGCATCCAAGCCTATCACGGTTATCTCAGCTTTGAGGAAACCGACATCACACCGGAGCTTGCACAGCAGGTCGGTATGGCGTTCGCAGAAAGAATGTGGGGCGACCGGTTTCAAGTTCTTGTGACAACGCATCTGAATACGGAGCATCTTCACTGCCACTTCGTTGTGAACTCCGTCTCGTTCAGGGACGGCAAGCGATTGCAGAACAAAGAGAAAGCGTGGTGGTACTTCCGCCATATTGCCGATGAGGTCTGCTTGGAACATGGACTGTCCGTGGTACAGAACCCGGAAGCCTATCAATCGCCCCGCATCCTGACGCAAAAGGACAAAGCCGGGATGCCTACACGCTACAACCTCGCCCGTACTGCATTGGATGAAGCCATTGCAATGAGCCACAACCTTCGGCAACTTGAATATCATCTGTCTGAGATGGGATACACCCTCGGCTCCAATCCCAAGCGAAAGTATTGGACAATCAAAGGCAAGGGCGATGAACGCCCCATCCGACTGCACAGGCTCGGTGATGAATACACCAAAGAGCGCATTACGCAACGGCTCATTGAAAACCGTGATAACATCGACTTCGAGCCGTTCCAGCCGAAAATCTACCGACCGAAGCAATACCGGCTCAGAACACGGAGCGACAGAATTGGAAAAGTCGGCGGTCTGTATGGGTTGTACCTTTACTACTGCTACCGGCTCGGCTATCTGCCGAAGTACAAGGCAGGACAACAGAATCACGCACGAGTTCACTACCTTTTCAAAGAAGATTTGATGAAGATAGATGAACTCACCAAACAAGTCACGCTGCTCGGCAAGCACCACATCGGTACAGACGAGCAGCTTTTTTCATATCAGCACTCGGTCGAGGAACAGATCAAGACCTTAACTGCCGACAGAACGCACCTCCGAAATGAAATACGAAAAGTGAACATCACAGATGCAGAGCTGTCACAGGCAAAGTCAAGTATCTCGCTCCTTACAAAAAAATTGAAAGAACTCCGCAAGGAGGTCGAACTTTGTCAGGACATCGCCGTCCGTTCCAAGGTCATCGAGGAAAAGGTGGATGCAGTCCGAGCAGAGGAAGAAAAATCAAAACGAAAGGAGAATCGCAACTATGAACAACGGTGGTGATGCGGCTGAACAGGTCGTCAGGCTCTCGCTTGAAGGCTTTGAGGTCGCCGCAAAACTTACAGGCTCGGCGGCAAAAAATGTCGCCCTGCTTCTCGTGTCTGTGCTGAAGCAGAAACAGCAGACCAAAGGCAAGGCACGGCTTACCAATATGATCAAGTCCGGCAAGGAACTGAAAGTCTTTTCTATCCCGAACAAGGACTTGGCACAGTTCACCAAACAGGCAAAGCGCTATGGCGTTCTCTACTGTGTCCTGAGAGATAAGAGCGCCAAGGGAGATGATGTACCCGTGGATATTATCGCCCGTGCAGAGGACGCTTCCAAAATCCAGCGCATTGTGGAACGCTTCGAGATCGGCAAGGTCGATAAGGCAGGCGTTATCACGCAGGCGGAGCAGGACAAGGCTGACCGTGAAGCGGTGGCACGGGAAGTGCCGACCAAAACCAAGGGCGAGATCATCGTGGAGGAAGCAATGGGAAAGCCTTTGCAGAAAGAAGGTCAGTCCCACGAAAACCCTACGGTCGCAAAGACGGAAAAAAGCCCTCCGTCCGAGCGAAGCTCCGAGATCAGCGGTACGGCTATTGACCGGGGTACAGCAAAGCAGGCAGACAAGAAGCCTTCCGTGAGAGAAAAGCTGGAGCGCTACAAGACTGCTGCAAAAGCTGACAAGGAAGCAGACCGTGCCGAGCCTGCGCTTTCCAAGGAGAAAAGCAAGACTCCCGAACCGAACCGTCAGACGGTTCACACCCAGCCGAAAAAGCATAAGAAATCGAAAGAGAGGTAATCAGCTATGACTAACAATTTCACCCCCAAGAAGTCCGGGACTGCGGCTCGTCCGCAGCTCTCCCCGGAGGAATACGCCGCCAAGAAAAAAGCGGAAAAAGATGTCGTGTATCAAATGATCGACGACACCGCAGCGG
>OLQB01001084.1_pt1 | contig 19830 bp, 10 predicted proteins | sample 1672681 | NCBI WGS metagenome assembly OLQB01 (sample SAMEA3136713, study PRJEB25190) | human gut metagenome | reverse complement strand
AGAAGTACTAATAGGTCGAGGACTTATCCTTAGAGGTTTCTAAGAGATAAGCTTTGGAGATACGCAAGTGTGCATGATATCTGCAAGGTGCAGAATCTAAGGCATACACAGTAAAGAATAAAGTTTACTTTGAAACAGTCGTTGGTTGTTAGATGGGGTTAGGTTACTAGCTTTCTGTGTGAAATTCTGAAGGTACAAAATAAAAGTACCGAGAAAATTTAACGCTGCAACAGGTGTTAAATTTTTTCTGTATATAGGGGATTGGTCAAATGGTATGATAGGGGTCTCCAAAACCTTTGGTGGGAGTTCGATTCTCTCATCCCCTGCTCTTTAAAAACACCTGTTTAGGTGTTTTTTTGTCTTATGTTTTCAGAAAGTTATTTTCCGGTAATTGTGTGAAATGTAAATATTGGGATGAATGTATAGTATTTTACCAATGTACCTATCGGTTGTATTTTAGCTTGAAACTATTTTAATAAAGAAATATACTTATGTTAAAAGATATTGGCTATAAAAATGATTGACAGGAGGTAATGCTATGACGAAAGATCAATTGTTTTCCGGCGAATCAAAAAATATAGAGTATAAAGTAACTGTACCGGATAAAAGCGAAAAATATATGAAAACGGTGGTAGCTTTTGCCAATGGCAGAGGTGGCAGGATCGTATTCGGAATAGATGATAAAACATTAAATATTGTGGGAATAGATACAGATATTGTTTATAAAACGATGGATGCAATTACTAATGCAATTTCCGATGCCTGTGAGCCGACGATCAGACCAGATGTAGCATTGCAGACAGTCAATGATAAGATTGTTATTGTCGTAGAAATTTTTCCAGGTGCACAGCGCCCGTATTATATTAAGTCACAGGGAATGGTCGAGGGTACTTATGTACGTGTATCCGGTACTACCAGACATGTCGAGGGATATATGTTAAAGGAACTGATTCTGGAAGGTCAAAATCGTTATTTTGACTGTGAGATATGTCGGGATATGCAAGTAAGTGATAGTGATATTGAGAAACTTTGTAAAAGATTGAAAGAAACTGCCATAAAAAATACATGGCAGGAGAGTGAAAAAGCAAAGATTAAAGATGTGACAAAAAATATTTTGATTTCGTGGGGAATTTTAAAAGAAGAGGAAGGAAAAGTATACCCGACCAATGCATATGCACTGCTGACAGGAAAGATGCCGCAGCAACCTGTGATTCAATGCGGAATCTTCAAGGGAACAAATAGAGCACATTTTGTAGACCGACGTGAATTTGAAGGTCCTATTCAAGAACAGATGGAAGCAGCGTATCAGTATGTTCTTGAAAAAATCAATATGGGAATGACGATAAGGGGAATGTACAGACAGGATGTATATGAACTTCCTACGGATAGTATTCGTGAGCTGATTGCAAATGCGGTAGCACATCGCAGTTATCTGGAACCCGGAAATATACAGGTTGCATTGTTTGGTGATCGGCTAGAAATAACTTCCCCGGGAATGCTTTTGAATAACGTTACAATTTCTAAAATGATGGAAGGATATTCAAAACCAAGAAATCCTGCGATTGCGCGAGCTTTTGCTTATATGAAAGTCATTGAAAAATGGGGAACTGGAATACCAAGATTGTTTAGCAATTGTGAGGAATATGGATTGCCAAAGCCGGAGTTAATTGATTTTGATGGTGATTTCAGGGTAAATATGTATCGAAAAAGAGATACTAACATAGAAACTGACAGAAAAACTAATACTAACACAGAAACTAACATTAAAACTAACACAGAAATGCTCTACACAGATACAGAAACAGCAGAGAGAATAATAGCAATTATGAGAAAACACCCTGCTATTACAGTAAAGAAAATTGCGGAACAGTTGAATTTATCCGTTGGTGGAGTTCGTTATCATGTAAACAAAATGAAGAAAGACGGTTTGGTGGAACATATTGGTTCATCGAAAAAGGGAACATGGTCTATTAAAAATGGGGGATTTAGTGTTAGTGGCATTACGACAAAAAAATGATCCAAAACAATAGCTGCATAATTTTATTTACAAAACCTCGAATACCATTCGGGGTTTTTACATGAATCCCTAATGCTATTCTATTTCCATTATCCGTAATCCTTTATAAAATAAAATTATGCCAGAGCTGGTATAAGTAAGATTTTAAAATTAAATGATAGGAAATGTTTCCTATATAAATAGGAAGAAAGTGGAAATGGAGGAATAGGATAAAAGAAAATATTGGAGAAGATAAAATAGTAAAGCTATAAAAAAAGAAATGTTGAATTATGCTATTGTGAATGGTATTATTGATTTAAACACCATTCTTTAAAAACACCTGTTTAGGTGTTTTTTTGTCTTTTGTTTTCAGAAAGTTAGTTTGGTGTCAATGGACAAACGACCAAACGTCTTAGTGATTATCGAAAATTGAACTTTTATAAAGGAGAATTATATGAAAAAAACAAGTAATAGCGTGCTTTCGCAATATCGGGGTGCGTTAATGGGAATTTCCATCATATTGATTATAGTTTTTCATTTTACGGATGACTGTCATTATTACTCCTATCATTTTAGTGGCTGGATTTCCTTCTTTTGGAGATATATTTCATCATCGAGTGTTGATGCATTTTTATTCTTTTCTGGTCTGGGGTTATATTATTCCATGAAAAAAAGATCAGATGTTAGAAGTTTTTACATAAGAAGATTAAAAAGAATTCTGATTCCTTATTGCATCGTAGCCGTACCCTCTTATATTTTACTGGATGTCTGTGTAGATAAAACAGGATGGGGAGAAGCCATAAAAGACTTCACATTTATCACATTTTTCAGTGATGGAGACAGGCTTTACTGGTATATTGGACTTATGCTGTTATGCTATCTGATTTATCCCTATATCTTTCAGATTGTGGATAGCGCACGGGACGCAATAGATGGAGAGATCCGGCTGATTTCCATGGTAAGTGCTGTTACCGTATTGGCACTTGTAATTGCATTATATGAGAAAGAGGTGTTTGGAAATGTAAATATTGCTTTGCTTCGTCTGCCTGTTTTTATAGCGGGCTGTTTTTATGGCAGATCCAGCTATGAAAAAAGGGAAAGTTATTGGAAATGGTTGATTCTTTTTGCGTTATCCGGCTATTTGCTCACCATGCTTCCAAGTGGATCTCCTATTTTTGCAAGGTATGTGACTGGAATTTTTAATATCTCATGTTGTGCGGGAATTGCCTGGATCTTTTCCCAGTTATCTATGCGTCCGGTTATAAGAATACTGGAATGGTTTGGTGCTCATTCGCTGGAATTGTATCTGGTACATGTTACCATACGAAAATTTATGAAGGGAGCAGCATTTTATACATGCCGTCTGCGTTACGAACTGGTGTTGGTATGCAGTTCCATTGTGATTGCATGGATACTTCAGATCCTTGTCCGGTATATAACAGATCATTTGCTTAAGGAAAAGAGGTAAGACCTATGACCCTACAGCAGTTACATCAGGTAATTACGATTGCAGAAAGCCGCTCCATGAACGAAGCATCCCGAAAACTGTTTGTCTCACAGCCCAATCTGTCTGCGGTTGTGCGCGAACTGGAAGAAGAAACAGGAATCACCATTTTTATCCGGTCAAACCGCGGAATCGTGCTTACACCGGAGGGAGAGGAATTTATCGGATATGCCAAGCAGGTCGTGGAGCAGTATCATTTGCTGGAATCCCGTTATATTTCGTCTGCATCCAAAAAGAAATTTTCTGTGTCCATGCAGCATTATACCTTTGCGGTCAAGGCATTTGTGGAAGTGGTCAAGGCTGTCGGAATGGAAGAATATGAATTTGCCGTGCATGAGACACAGACGAATCAGGTAATCGAAAATGTGCGCAACATGAAAAGTGAGCTGGGGATTCTTTTCCTGAGCAAATTTAATGAAGCAGTACTCCAGAAACTTTTCAGGGAAAATGATGTGATTTTTGAAGAACTGTTTACCTGTGACACCTATGTATATCTGTGGAAAGGACATCCGCTGGCACAAAGGGATGTAATTTCCATGAAAGAACTGCAGGAATATCCATGTCTGGTGTTCGAACAGGGGAAAAATAATTCCTTTTATTTTGCCGAAGAGATGAAAAGTACCTATGAATATAAGAAGATGATCCATGCGGATGACCGGGCGACCATGCTGAATCTGATGGTTGGTCTGAATGGTTATACACTCTGTTCCGGGATTATCTGTGAAGAATTAAACGGTAATGATTATGCGGCAGTGCCGCTGGCAGAGAGCGAAAAGATGCGGATCGGCTATATCCGGCACAAGGGGATAAAGGTCAGTCCGATCGGAGAATTATATGTGGATATTCTGAAAAAAAGTGGGAAACCACTTTGATAAAAATAGTTTTCATCAAAAAATGCTTGTTTTGGTCATTGGAAAGGCAATTTTTTGGAGAAATTGCATAAGATAGCAGGTATAAATATAAATACACGAAAAAAAACGGTAAGAATCTGATGGAAACGGTTGCGCGATTACCGTCATTATGCAGGAAAAACCGGAGAAATGCGAAGTTTGCACAACTTTGACAGATGAGAAAAAAAGTGGCATAATCTTTTCTAAACTTGGGGATGATAATAAAAGTATGTTGTTTAAAGGTAGAAAGAGGTGTTGGATTATGTATGAAACTGTTAAAGTAATTCGGTTATCAGATATGGATGAAGTTAAGGATTTTGTACGTGCAGCGGGTGGTTGTGATTTTGATATTGATGTAAAATGTGACAGAACATTCATTGATGCAAAGTCATTGCTTGGTATGATTGGACTTGGTGTAAAAAAGAATCTTCAGGTTTGCTACGGTGGAAAGAATGAAAATTTCGAAAACGTAGTTGCTAAATTTGCAGTGGCATAATACAATTATAATATCGTGACTATGGAACTTTAAGTCCCGCTCCGTATTCCGGAGCGGGGCTTTTTATTGTAAAATAATGGAACAAATAAAAACCCGCTTCATACAACAGGAAAATACCCGCGGGAGAAAGGAAGTGTACATGCAGGAATTACATATATCTGTGAGAAATCTGGTAGAGTTTATTTTCCGGGCAGGAGATATCGATAATCGTGCCGGAAAGCTGGCGAGTGCAGAGGCCATGATGGAAGGCAGCCGTATCCACCGGAAAATTCAAAAAAGCATGGACACCTCCTACCAGGCGGAAGTACCGCTGAAAATTGAATGGAAAGCCAACGATTACGTACTGGTCGTGGAAGGACGTGCAGACGGAATCGTCTATGGAAAATTTCAGCCGGATCTGCCGGCTGCGACGGAGTCTGTGCTGCAACCGGAGATGGAGTTTGCGGCGGAAATCCCTCCGGAAGAAGAAATCAGCTTCATCGATGAGATCAAGGGTGTATATAGAAACGTTGCGGCAATGGAACAGCCGGTCTACGTGCATAAAGCCCAGGCAATGTGCTATGCGTATATCTATGCGAAACAGAACCGTCTGGAGCGGATCGGCGTGCAGATGACCTACTGCAATCTGGATACCGAGGAAATCCGGTATTTCCGGGAGATTTATACATTTGAGACACTGACCGTGTGGTTTGGCCATCTAATCGAAGATTATCGGAAATGGGCAGACTGGCAGATCGCATGGAAAAAACAGCGGCAGGAGAGTATTCATACACTCGAGTTTCCATTTCCCTACCGGCAGGGACAAAAGAAGCTGGTTGCCGATGTTTACCGCACCATTCTGCGGGGGAAGAACCTGTTTATCGAGGCACCGACCGGAGTGGGCAAAACAATTTCCACAATCTTTCCGGCGGTAAAAGCAGTGGGAGAAGGGCTGGCAGACCGGATCTTTTATCTCACGGCAAAGACGATCACGGCAACCGTGGCAAAAGAAACATTCGCCCTGTTGGAAGAACAGGGATACCGTGCCAAAGTCATCCAGATCACAGCCAAAGAAAAACTCTGCCTGTGTGAAGAGATGGACTGCAACCCGGTAAACTGTCCATATGCAAAGGGGCATTTTGACCGGGTGAACGATGCGGTGTTTGATCTCTTGCAGAAATCCAACCTGTTTACCAGAGAGGAAGTTTTAGCGCAGGCGAAAGAATATCAGGTGTGCCCGTTTGAGATGAGTCTGGATGTGGCAACCTGGGCGGACAATATTGTCTGTGATTACAATTACGTATTCGATCCGAATGTATATCTGAAACGCTTTTTTCAGGAGGGGATAAAGGGAGACTATCTGTTCCTGGTGGATGAGGCACATAACCTCGTGGATCGCAGCAGGGAGATGTACAGTGCCGATCTGTACAAAGAAGACGTGCTTGCAGTGAAGCGGATCATGAAAGCGCACAGCCGTACGATCTGCCGTATCCTGGACAAATGCAACAAAGCCATGCTGGAAATGAAACGTGAGTGTGAGCACTACCAGATTCTGGACAGTGTGGGAACGTTGACCTTCCACCTTATGCGGCTGGCCTCCCAGATGGATGAATTTTTGGAAAAACCGCGGGAATTTCCGGAGAAGAAAACGGTGCTGGATTTTTACTTTGCGCTGCGCAATTTCCTGAATATCTATGATCTGGTGGATGACCATTACGTGATCTACAGCCAGATGACGGAGGAAGGCCAGTTCCGGATCCGGCTCTTTTGCGTAGATCCGTCGGTCAATCTGCAGAAATGCATCGATAAAAGCAATTCCACGATCTTTTTCTCCGCAACGCTCCTGCCGATCGGATACTACAAGCGGCTACTTTCCACGGACGAGGATAACTATGCCATTTATGCGCAGAGTACGTTTGCCCAGACACAGAGACTTCTCGCATTTGGCCGGGATGTGAGCACAAAATATACGCGGAGGAACAGAAAAGAATACGAAAAAATCGCGGACTATATCGGTGCAGTCACAGAAGCACAGCAGGGAAATTACATGGTGTTTTTCCCGTCTTACCGGCTGATGCAGGATGTATATGAGGTCTTTGCCGGGAAGGCGGCCGATTCGTGCGAGATTCTGATGCAGCATAGTAATATGAAAGAACACGAAAGAGAAGCGTTTTTGGAAGAATTTGAAAAAGAGCGCCAGGGGACACTCGTTGCGTTCTGTGTGATGGGTGGAATTTTCGGGGAAGGCATTGATCTGAAAAACGATCGGCTGATCGGTGCCATCATCGTGGGAACCGGACTTCCGCAGGTCAGCGATGAACGTGAAATTTTAAAGAATTATTATGATGAGCGGGGATTGTCCGGATTTGACTATGCGTTCCGCTATCCGGGAATGAACAAAGTCCTGCAGGCAGCAGGGCGCGTGATCCGGACCAGCGAGGACCGCGGCGTGATCCTTCTGCTGGATGAACGTTTCCTGCAGCGCGAATACGGAGCGCTTTTTCCGAGAGAATGGGAAAAGAGAAGCGTCTGTGGTCTGCCGCAGCTGCGGGAAGAAGTGAGCCGGTTCTGGTCAGACGTCCGGGAGGAGCTTTAAAAACTCTTCGGTGGAGGCAGAAACCGGAAGGGTAGGGTTTAACGAAGCCACCAGCTGCCGCTGCGGGATCGTTTCCTGCGTGTGGACGAGGAAGAGATCCTCCGGCTTGTGTTTCAGACAAAAATCCGGGATAAAAGCAATTCCAAGACCGATGCGGGCCATGTCAATGAGCAGATCGTTGCTGCTGAGCTCTACCTGAGGCAGCAGTTCCAGTTGATGCTGCAGGAAAATGTGGTGCAGAAACTCACTCGTTGTGCTCTTGCGGTCTAACATCATGAGCGGATAGGTGCCAAGCTCCGAGAAAGGAACGATGCGGTTCGCCAGATCAAAATATGCCGGATTGGCGACGAACACATCCGAGAAAGAGCCAACCGTTTTCTGAATATAGGAAGGATTCAGATGCGGGTTTGGAAAATTTGTGATAATCAGATCTACCCGGCGTTGCTCTAACAGGTCTACACAGCCCATCGAGCTGGCATTGGTGATTTTAATCGGAACATCCGGGAATTTCCGATGGAATTTCTGCAGATACGGCAGCAGAAAATAGCGGCAGATCGTGTCGCTGGCACCGATATGCAGCTGTCCCAGGCCCAGAGAGCCGGATTCTAAAAGCTGGCTTTCCCCACGGGAAATCAGATTCATGGCAGGCTCCACATGTTTTAGCAGCAGAGCACCGGCAGGAGTCAGCTGCACTTTTTTTGTGCTGCGGATAAAAAGCGGCTGTCCCAGCTTGCGTTCCAGTGTTTTGATAGACTGGCTTACCGCTGACTGGGAGATAAAAAGCTTCTTACTTGCATCCGAAAATGAGAGAGAGCTTGCAACATAATAGAAAACCTTGTATAATTCATAATTGATATCCATCGATCATATCCTCAGTAGTATAGTATAGTATAGGATATATTATATACCTTTCACAAAGGAGAGAAAAGGAGATTATCATGAAAAAGGGAATTTTGAAAACTTTATGCGGATTGATGGCGGCACTCATGTTGCTTGTGTTCGCAGGAACACCCGTTACAACTCAGGCAGCAAAACTGCCATATTACATTAAAATCAATCGTCAGCAGAACTGTGTGACCGTATATGCACTTGATTCCAAAGGCAAATATACCAAACCGGTCAAAGCATTTGCCTGCTCGGTCGGTGTCAACAATGCCACCCCGACAGGAACATTTTCGATTCCGGCAAAATACCGCTGGCATACACTTATGGGCGGTGTGTACGGACAGTATTGCAGCCGTATTCACGGTGGTGTGCTGTTCCACTCTGTTTTTTACAGTTCACAGGACCCGAGCAAGCTGGCATACAATTCTTATAACCGTCTGGGACAGACGGCATCCCACGGATGTGTCCGTCTGAATGTGGAAGATGCCAAGTGGATCTATGACAACTGCCCGGTAGGAACCAAAGTAACCATCTATGACAGCAAAGATCCGGGACCGCTGGGCAAACCTACCCCGATCCGTATTGATGTAAACAGTCCGTACCGCGGATGGGATCCGACCGATCCGGATCCGAGAAATCCATGGCTGAAACTCCGTCCGACGATTAAGGGAATCGCGAATAAAACCATCGAGAGAACCAATCGTAAAGTAGACCTCAAAAAGGGAGTGAAAGCTTCTGATTACAGAGGAAAGACCCTTAAATTTACCGTTTCCGGAAAAGTCAATGCGGCAAAGACCGGAAAATATAAGATTACATACACCGCAAAAGATGCCAAAGGAAGCAAGACCAAAAAGAGCATCATAATTACCGTAAAAGATACGAAAGCACCATCCATCAGCCTGAAGCGAAAGACACTGACCTACAATAAAGCCGTTTCCAAAGAAAAACTGGTTTCTGCAATTAAGGCAGATGTAGTGGCAAAAGATCTGGGCAAAAAACTTGCGTCAAAATATGTTTTCGTGGATGCCAGAGAAGCACATAAGGCAGTTACCGCTATGGAAAGAGGAACCTATGGAACTTATAGCGTGACCGTATATGCCAAAGATACGGCAGGAAATAAATCCAGAAAGCTGAAAGTAAAGATTAATTTTGTAAATCCAAACCCGGGTACCGATCAGCCGGATCAGCCGGAACCGGACGCTCCGGGCGTTGTAACGGACAGTGCAATTACCGTACAGTAATTTCATAAGAACAGGTAATAGATATCGTAAGCGATATTAATTTTACTTAATTGTCAACCCATGATACAATAACATAAAGATCAATAGAATGCCCCCGAATACAGGGGGCATTCCGTTTCGCAAAAGAAGGAGGTAAATCCAATGGGCAATGTACGTCGTGTGTACGTAGAAAAAAAACCGGATTTTGCCGTAAAGGCAAAAGAATTAAAACATGAGGTAAAGCATTATCTCGGAATCGCTGCAGATCAGGTGCGTGTTCTGATCCGTTATGATGTGGAAAATGTATCGGATGCCACTTACCAGAAGGCATTGCAGACGGTATTTTCCGAGCCGCCAGTGGATGATATTTATGAGGAGAACTTTGACGCAGAAGGCGGAAACGTATTTTCCGTAGAATTCCTGCCGGGACAGTTCGACCAGAGAGCGGATTCCGCAGAGCAGTGCGTGAAGCTTTTAAATGAGGATGAGGAGCCGATCATCCGCAGCGCGACGACCTATGTGATCAAGGGTGACATCACAGAGGATGAGTTAGAGGCGATCAAAAAGTATTGTATCAATCCGGTAGATTCCCGTGAGACCGGTATGGACAAGCCGGATACCCTCGTACAGAATTTCGATGAGCCGGCAGACGTGGCAGTTTTCGACGGATTTATCGACATGGCAGAAGCACACTTAAAGGAACTGTACAGCTCTTTAAATCTTGCCATGACCTTTAAGGATTTCTTACATATCCAGAATTACTTCAAAAATACCGAGAAGCGGAATCCGTCCGTGACAGAGATCCGCGTGCTTGATACTTACTGGAGTGACCATTGCCGTCATACCACCTTCTCGACAGAACTTAAAAATGTGAAGTTTGATGAAGGATTTTACCAGGCACCAATCAAAAAGACTTACGAAGAATATCTGGATACCCACAAGAAACTGTATGCGGGACGTGATGACAAGTTTGTCTGCCTGATGGATCTGGCACTGCTTGCCATGAAACGTCTGAAAAAAGAAGGAAAACTTGCAGACCAGGAAGAATCTGACGAGATCAATGCATGTTCCATCGTGGTACCGGTGGAAGTAGATGGAAAGACAGAGGAGTGGCTTGTAAACTTTAAGAATGAGACACATAACCATCCGACCGAGATTGAGCCGTTCGGTGGTGCTGCTACCTGTTTAGGCGGAGCCATCCGTGATCCGCTTTCCGGAAGAACTTATGTCTATCAGGCAATGCGTGTGACTGGAGCCGCAGATCCAACCGTATCCGTAAAAGATACGATTGAGGGTAAGCTGCCACAGAAGAAGATCGTGCGCGAGGCAGCCAGAGGTTACAGCTCTTATGGAAATCAGATCGGACTGGCAACCGGATATGTCAAAGAAGTTTACCATCCGGATTATGTAGCAAAACGTATGGAGATCGGTGCTGTCATGGGTGCCGCACCGAGACGTGCCGTGCAGAGACTGACCTCTGATCCGGGAGATAAGATTATCCTTCTGGGCGGACGTACCGGACGTGACGGTATCGGTGGAGCAACCGGATCTTCCAAGGCGCACAATACAGAGTCCACATCGGTATGCGGTGCCGAGGTACAGAAAGGTAATGCACCGACTGAGCGTAAACTGCAGCGCCTGTTCCGCAGAGAAGAAGTCAGCCATATTATCAAAAAATGTAACGATTTCGGTGCCGGCGGTGTATCGGTAGCCATCGGTGAGCTTGCAGACGGACTGCGCGTGAATCTGGATAAAGTACCGAAGAAATATGCTGGTCTGGATGGAACGGAGATTGCAATCTCCGAGTCTCAGGAGCGTATGGCAGTGGTTGTCGCTCCGCAGGATGTCGAGCAGTTCCTTGCTTATGCAAAAGAAGAAAACCTTGAAGCAACCGAGGTGGCAGTTGTTACCGAGGAGCCGAGATTGATCTTAGAGTGGAGAGGAAAAGACATTGTCAATATTTCCCGTGCATTCCTCGATACCAACGGTGCGCATCAGGAAGCAGATGTCGAAGTCGAGATGCCAAAAGAGGAAGACAACTTCTTTAAAAAGATCGAACTTCCGAAAGTTGCAGATGCATTACAGAAAAACGACAACAAATCAGCATGGCTTGCCATGCTTGCGGATCTTAATGTATGTTCCCAGAAGGGACTTGTCGAGATGTTTGACGGTTCCATCGGTGCGGGAAGTGTCTACATGCCATACGGCGGACGCTATCAGCTGACCGAGACACAGAGCATGGTTGCCAAGCTTCCGGTTCTGAAAGGAAAATGCGATACCGTAACCATGATGTCCTACGGATTTGATCCGTACTTATCCTCTTGGAGTCCATACCACGGATCGGTATATGCCGTACTGGAATCCCTTTCCCGTATCGTGACCGCCGGTGGTGACTACAAGAAAGTACGCTTCACCTTCCAGGAGTATTTCCGCAGAATGAGTGAAGATCCAAAAAGATGGAGCCAGCCGTTTGCCGCACTGCTCGGTGCGTTTGATGCACAGATCGGTTTCGGCCTGCCATCCATCGGTGGAAAAGATTCCATGTCCGGAACCTTTAACGATATTGACGTGCCTCCGACACTGGTTTCTTTCGCAGTCGATGTGGCAAGAGAAAAAGACGTGATCACACCGGAACTGAAAGAAGCAGGAGATAAGCTGGTACTCTTTACGATCGAAAAGAACGCGTATGATCTGCCGGTATATGAGCAGGTGATGAAACTGTATGACAAGATTCATGAGCTGATCGGCAAGGGAGCAATCCGCAGTGCCTATGCACTTGACGGAAAAGGTCTGGCAGCAGCAGTCAGCAAGATGGCATTCGGTAACAAATTAGGTGTTACCATTGCAGAGGATGTCACAGCAGAAACATTATTTGCACCGGGATTTGGTAATATCGTTGCAGAAGTAAAAGAGGAGTTTCTTCCTATTATAAAAGAAGCATCCGGAGTTGTTGTCGGTGAAGTGAACGATGCACAGAAATTTGTATACAAAGAAATGTCACTTTCCATGGAGGAAGCAATTGCAGCCTGGACCGGAACACTCGAGCGTGTATTCCCAACCCGCGCAACCGAGGATAAAGAAAAAGTACAGAGTGACGTATACGATACAAAGAACATCTATGTATGCAGAAACAAAGTCGCAAAGCCGACCGTATTCATTCCGGTATTCCCTGGAACAAACTGTGAGTACGACAGTGCGAAAGCGTTTGAGCGTGCAGGTGCCAATACAATTGTAAAAGTATTCAAGAATCTGAGTGCAGCAGACATCCGTGATTCTGTCGATGAATTTGTCAAGGCAATCGATCAGTCACAGATCATCATGTTCCCGGGTGGATTCTCCGCAGGAGATGAACCGGAAGGATCTGCAAAGTTCTTTGCAACGGCATTCCGGAATGCAAAGATGACCGAGGCAGTAGGCAAACTGCTGTCAGAACGTGACGGACTGGCACTGGGTATCTGCAACGGATTCCAGGCACTGATCAAACTGGGACTTGTTCCTTACGGACAGATCCAGGCACAGAGTGCGGATTCCCCGACACTGACCTACAACACCATCAACCGCCACATCAGCAAGATGGTATATACCAAGGTTGTGACAAACAAATCCCCATGGCTGCAGCAGGCAAAGCTTGGTGCAACATACTGCAACCCGGCATCCCATGGAGAGGGACGTTTCGTAGCTCCGAAGGAATGGCTGGACAAGCTTTTTGCAAATGGACAGGTTGCCACCCAGTATGTCAATGAAGCCGGCGAGCCAACCATGGATGAAGAGTGGAACGTCAATGGTTCGTACATGGCGATCGAGGGTATCACCAGTCCGGATGGACGTGTACTCGGAAAGATGGCACACAGCGAGCGCCGCGGTGAGGCCGTTGCCATGAACATCTACGGAGAGCAGGATATGAAGATCTTCGAATCCGGAGTTGCTTACTTTAAATAGAATTGTTTATCTTCACGCGTAGTTTCACTCGAACTACGCGTGAAATAGTTTTAATAATAGAAAAAAGTGAAAAAACTCTTAAATGCTTAAGAAAATATTAAAGAATTTTTTCAATAAAATGTAATTTTGGTGTTGCAAAGATACAATACTTGGTGTATGATATGCACGTAGAGTAGTTAAAAGTGTACTATAAATAGTACGACTAGCGATGAACTACTATCGAGGCTATGGAAACTGGAAGTTATTCCAGACAGACCTTACAATTGCAGATACATATTAGAAATATAAGTCATCGGAACCTCAGCTTGCTGATCTTGATGCTGGACAATCAACGTTGATATCACACTCTACGCCGACGTCTGATGTACGAAAGTTTCTGGTCATTTATGATTTGTGTGTCTGCAGATGAAACTGACGATGGACTTAACAGTAAGACTGAGGAAGGTCAGTGGAGGCAATTAGCGAGAACATTGGATTGGAAAAATCGTCCGCAGCGGTTTGGAAGAGAAGATGAAGGAACTTAAACGTGCAGGGTTAAACGAGTAGAAGAGATGGAAGTTAGTCAAAAAGAAAGAGAGGAAAAAACATGAAATCAAGCAAAAAAGTGTTAGCTTTTGCTCTCGCTGCAGCTATGGTTGTAACAGCAGTTCCTGCTACAAACGCACAGGCAGCTTCTACAGCAAAGCTTAGCGCAAAAAAAGCCACAGTTTATTCTGAGGGCTACAAGACAGTTACAGTTAAAACTCCAAAGTCTTGGAAGTCTGTTAAAGTAACTGCAACAAGCAACAAGAAGTCTGTTGCAAAAGTTAAGAAGACAGCAGCAAAGAAGATCAAGGTTACAGGTGTTAAGCCAGGTACCGCTAAAGTTACGGTTAAGGTAACTTACAAGACTTCTACAAAGAAGAGTGCTAAGACAAAGACAAAGAAACTTACTTACACAATGAAAGTTGCTAAGGCAAGTGTTGCTTTATCTGGAGATTCAGCAGTAGCAGTTGGAAGCACAACTAAGTTAACAACAACTAAGAAGGCTTCATCAAGAGCTAAGATCACTTACACATCCAGTGATGAGACAATCGCAACAGTTTCTGAAGACGGAACTGTAAAGGGTGTTAAGGCTGGTAAGGCTACAATCAAAGCTACACTTAAGATTGGTAAAGATACAGCTACCGCTACTCAGGAAGTAGAAGTAAAGAACTATGTTCTTTCTACAGTAGCACAGAACAAGTTAACAGAGCTTACAGCTACTGTCGCTGGTGATACAAAGAACCTTAAGGCTTCTGATTTCACAGTAAAGAGTGAAGCAACAAACGTTGTTTACCCAGTATCTAAGGTAACAGTTGATTCTAAGGACGCTTCTAAGGTTACATTAACTCTGTTCAGTGAGTTAAAGGATGCAGCTACATATGATGTAACTCTTGATGGAATCACAAAGACATTCGTAGCTTCTGACGGAAAGGTTGCTTCTATCGCACTTGATAAAGCTACAATCCCATATGCTACTGAGACAGAAGTTAAGTTAGTATCTAAGGATGCTAATGGTGTTGTTGTAAAAGAACTTAAGTATGGCGAAGCTGATGCTAACTATGATTTTACAATCAATACAAACGGAAACGGTTATACAAACGGTTCTAAGTTATACTTAAACAAAGTTGGCGATACAGCTACAGCTGAGATCACATACAAGACAGGTAAGTATGACCAGAATGGTAAGCCAGAAGGAAACATTGGACCAAACAAGGTTACAATTACTGCTTCTGCTCAGTCTGAGATCAACAACTTTGCTGTAAGAATTGATGATTCTGCAAAGAAGTTTGACAAGGCTAAAGATACAAATAAGATTGCTGTAAATGAGACAAAGGCTGCAATGTTCAAGATTCAGAATGCTGATAATCAGGAAATTTCAGACTACAGCAAGTATACATTTGAGTCATCTGACAAGTCTGTATTAATGCTTGCTGATAACAAAGTAAGTGCTACTTATAATTCTATCGGAATTACAGCATTAAAGAATGGTACAGCATATATCCTCGTTAAAAAGGATGACAAAGTTGTTGGTTCTGTTGCAATTGACATTGTAGCTGAAAGAGCTGTTGCAACTCTCGAGTTAGATAAGTATGATGTAACACTTTCTAAAAATTTAGCATCAGATTCCAAAACTGTAAATGTTACATTAAAAGATCAGTATGGTGATAAATGGTCAGGGGATTATAACCTCAACATTGAGTGCCTTTCTACTGATGCAAAAGATTCTAATAATAAAACTTTAGCTGCAAAAGATGTTAATGGTGTTACCTATTACAATACAGTAGCTAAGACAGACAAGAAAGTAACATTTGTTAACAGTGCTGCAAAGGGAAATTATGTATATAAGATCTCTTACAAGAAAGATAATAAGGAAATCGCTGCAAAGACTGTAAGCGTAGCTGTAAAGCAGACAGATTCTACTAAGATTTCTGCATATCGTCTTGATGTTGATAATAGCAATGTTGATATGAAAGTTGACAACGACAACAAGGATACAAAGACAATTAACGTCAAAATGATCGGAGTTGCTGACGGTGTAGATAAGACAGTTGTTTCAGATGCTAAGTATACTGTAAAGAAAGCTGATGGAACTGTAATCTTCGCAGGAACAAAAGATGCTAAAACTACAACAAATGATGCTATTACTGTTAATGCCGATGGTGTTTTAGCGGTTACTCCAGTTAAGGTTACTACTACCAGTGGTTCTGCAATTGCTAAAAAACAGCTTGATGCAGGAACATATACTGTTATTGCTGAAAAAGAAGTTACAGAGAATACAAGTACTAAGACAGTTACAATTTCTACACAGTTTACACTTTCTGATTCTCAGGCTAAGGCCGAAGTTGAAGTAAAGAATGAAAAAGTAGATGCCAATACTGTTGGTAGCATGTTAGCAGATGCCATTATTGTAACATTTGATGGTAAGACTTACACATCTGTTTCAGGTATTACTGATAAAGATGGTGCATTAGAAATTGGTGAAGTAAAAGTTAAGAAGAATTCAACTGGAAGTACAGAGCTTACAGGCGCTGATATTTCTGTTGCTTCTGGAGACTACTTCAACGTTACTAAGTTAACAGTAAAAGTTCAGGTTGCTGATGGTGTATATACATTCGTTTCAGTATCTGTACCAGGTGCTATTACTGCTAAATAGTTTAGATTGAATTAAATTTTATTCATCTAACTTTAAAACCCCAGACGATTTTCGTCTGGGGTTTTTCTATAAAATCCCAATTATAATTTTACTCGTTCACCAGAAATCTCAATATTCGTATTTCTTAAATCCGCCTTTCCACCAGAAATAGAATTTTTCTTAATGGTAATTGAATATTCTTTTACAGAGTGTTTTGGAACATTTACTTTAAAAGAATTATTGGAATAAGAAGCTATTCCTTTATTTTTTTGATTGATTACAGAAACATGAAATTTCGGAATAGCGGTGATTTTTTTATTCGTACCGTTGGCAATTCTAAATTTTATAACCATATTTCCATTTGCTTGATAAGCTGCATGATATGCACGAATTGTATATTCATTGATTCCGGAATCCTCTATGGTAATTTTCTTACCTGAATACTCATTTGCTTTGATTGTGACTTTACATTTTAAGGATTTTCCGTCACTTAAGTGTGCAGTAACCGTTGTTGTTCCAATTTTTTTACCAGTAATTTTTCCTTTCCTATTTACAGAAGCAACTGAAGAATTGCTTGAAGTCCAGGAGGTAGCAACTCCATTGTTTACTTTAAGTGTTTTAACAAATCCTTTAGTGATGGATAATTTATTGCTGCTTAAACTGACATTATTCGAAAGTTGTACAATTTTGGCATCAAATTTAGTTTCCTGATCAAATACATACTCAACAGAGTAACTTCCTTTTTTTAATTGATTAACGACGTACTTGTATGTATACCATCCACGTCCATCTAATATCCATGAGTCGTCATAATTTGTTAATACCATGGGATTGCCAACTACTTTTCCAGAACTGTTTTTAATGGTGAAAGTGACACCAATAGGAGCTGGAACAAAAACATTAATTTCAAGATCAGCAGTTACATTCAATTTGATAGAATATTTATTACTTGCCAATATATCTGCATTTTTTGATTGCTCATAAACCAATGTCTTATTTGCAGCATAAGTTTCCATTGGTTGATAGAATGAGAAGGTCAATATTAAAATCAACAATGCTGTAAATATAATATGTGTTGTTTTTGACCCCTTTTTTATATACATAATCGTTTTCCCTCCTAAACAAACAAGGCCGGAACAAATGTTCCGACCTTGTATTTTTTCATTTAAAACGAATCGACCGAATCGACTTATTTTAAAGTAAATGCTGTGTTAATAGGGCACTCTACTACAATTGAAGCACCAGCATCATTTACAACAACAACCTTAACAGATGTGATATAAAGAGCCTTTCCATTCTCTTTAGCATCAGCACTTACGATACTGAAATTCTGTTTTATTCCGTCATAAGTATAACTAAACTTATCAGAATTATTTAACTCTGTAAGTAAACCAACAGCATCAGCTGCAGCATCTCTAGTAGCTCTCTGAGAACTTGCAGCCTTAGTATCAATTTTCGCGATAGCTTTTGTCTGAGTATTGTCTAATACAAATGTAGTATTAAATTTCTTATCAACACCACCAATTGTTGCAGTAGCGGATACAGAATATGTTCCTGCTTTAATATCTGTTGCAAGTTCGTATGCATTTACAGTAGAATTTAAACTGTAAAGAGACATACTACCATTCTGACCAACAACCTTTCCATCTGGATTCTTAATTGTAATAGCTGCATTAGAAACAACGCTTACCTTCGCACCCTTTTGGTACTCACTTACAGATGTTGAAATGGCTTTGTTAGCAAAATCAGCTGCAACAGCGTCAGATGCAATCGCAAGATCTGCTTTCTGATCTGATACAGAAAGTCTGTAAGATGCAGTAGAAGGAGTATCTGTTACATTTACAACATTTACTGTCAATACACGAGATACAGTTGTATTAGTATCACATTTTCCATCAGTAGTATGTGCAGTAAGTTTTACCTGATAAGATCCTTCTGCTAAGCCCGAAGCATTAACCGTAATCATACTTCCTGTTGTTGTATAAGTTACAGGGAAATTCGTAGTACCTTTCTTATGGTTTGTCTCAGCTGAAGGAGCACTTAATACTTCATTGTCAACTGTACTGATAGAAATCTGGCTCTCGTACTGATCATATGCTTTAATTGTTTCACTATCAGATGTAAGCAATTGTCTTGAACTACCAGTTGCATTGTTATTAACAGTCATTGCATCAAACTTAAGGTTTGTAAGCTTTCTGGTTTCCTGAACAATTACAGGTAAAGACTTAACAACTTTTCCATCTGAATTAAGAACATTGATATAAGCAGTTCCGGCCTTAACACCTGTTACAGCAACTCCAGTAGATCCTTTTGCATCACCAGCAGATGTAAGAGGTGTCTTGTCAAGAAGTAAAACACTCTTATCGCTGGACTCAACACTGTACTGTGATGTCACATCAGCATCACTGGAATTTTTGATATAGAAAAATGCATATGCAGTATCTTTTACAGCAAGTTTATTATCAGTCTTAACATCAATATTCCAGTTTACCTGTGTATTCTTTGCATTGATTGTGTAGTTGAAGTTTGAAAGTGTTGCATCATCTTCAACAGCTGTAATTGTAAACTTCTTTGTGATCTTGCCAGTCTCAGCACCAGTTGTCTGATCATACTTGTTTGTATGATATGTAACCTCTGCTGTAGCAGTATCGCCAACATTTAATAATACAAGTTTGTTTCCATCTGTGTAACCCTTATTCTCTGTAAAGTTAAAATCTACAGATCCATCATTGCTTGCATCAGAAAGAGTAAACTCTTTTACAACTACCTGATTCTTGTCAAGGAACTGAGCCTTTACTTCTGTTCCAGCTGTGCCCTTAACGATTGTTGTTGTGCTTACACCAACATCTGCAACAGTACCATCTGTAGCAGTAAATGTGACCTCTGTTCCATCATACTTTACAGAGTATTCTTTTGCATCATTCATCTCAGAGTAAGTATCAATTTTAACTGTCTTCTTGTCAGCAGCAACGCTGATTGCTTTTACAGGATATACAACATTGTTAGCTGTATTTGTAATAGTGATATCCTTCTTATCAAGTTTAGAAGTATCACCAGCGAATGTTGCTACAATCTGTGAAGCCTTCTTCTGAGCAGCGGACTTTAAAATAACATTCTTTACTTCTACATCCTTAGTAGTTTCAGCTGAATCCTTACCAACGGTAATCT
>OLQB01001076.1_pt1 | contig 19945 bp, 15 predicted proteins | sample 1672681 | NCBI WGS metagenome assembly OLQB01 (sample SAMEA3136713, study PRJEB25190) | human gut metagenome | reverse complement strand
TCCATTTCTTCCGGTGACAAATAATCATCTGTGCGGATTAACTGGCGAACACGTTTTGCAACCTTATTCCACTTTAATAAAACTTCTACCTCTGGATTGCCAATCTTCCCTTTTCCAAGCTTTAATCCTTTTGCATCGTGGGATGCGTCAGAAGCATCTGCTCCTGGTATTCCGGGTGAAGAACCACCTGTTCCATATTCATTTTTCAGGAACTCAGCTGCATCTTTCATATCATGGTGCTCCATGAAATACTCATAGATTCGGTTACGTCCTCCGGCAGTAATACCGCCTCTTCTTAACACTGCATCAATTTCATCCTGTGTGATAAAGGATAGAGCCGGTCGCTCTACTTTAAACTGTTGATCCACCCAGGAACGCTCCCTCTGGAGATCTTTATAACGTTGGAAATATTCAGGATTATGCTGTATTTCCCAGCGATGATAATCTTCTGGATTCTTTTCCATATCTTCCTGAAGCCATTCAAAACGATAGGCTGTCGCAGCTGCTTCTTCCGAATCTGTCCAAGCCGCCCCTACTACATCCTGCCAGTCAGAATAAGACAACCGTTCTTCTCTGTTTCTGCTCGTATCACGGAAATGGAGTGCCAGAAGATCTGTCATTTCTTTCTGTTCCTGCTCGATAGCATTATTGGAGATAAGATTATCAACGTAATTTCCCTCCTCATACATATCTCGGATTCTGTCAGCGGCTTCTTCCCACGTAACGATACGGTCAAAGTTTCTTCTGGCAGAATCACCTCTCCGGATACGGATACCATCGTTGTCGTACCAGATACTGATTTTCTGACCATCTATGGTAAATCCTTTTCCTCCAGTTCTATATTCATCTTTCAGGAAGCTTTGCATTTCTTCATTGTCCAGACCCTCAATCAATCTTGCAGTAATGTGAAACAGCGTATTTTTCTGTCCGCTTCCTGTTCGGAGAATATCGTCTACCACTTCATCAGAAATAAGAAAAGCGGCTGGCTGTTCTAATGCAGCTGCCGCTTTCCTTATTTCCCCTAACTGTTCCTCTTCTGTTGGGAACAGGCTTAACTGTAAATAATCTCCTGAATCACCAGTTCCTCTGCCTGTGCTTTGATCTGGTTCATGTGTCTGGTCCACGCCATTGTGTCTGCCATCTTGTCCGGTGCCGGATCTTTCTCCAGAAGTTCGTTCATCAGGTTGTCTACTCTCTGTCTTGCCTGACTGTCGATCTCCATCAGATGACTGTCCAGACGGTTCTGCAGAGTCAGAATGTTGAACCTTGCTACCTTGTGATTTCTCAGATACTCTTTCCTCATCATTCCATACTTCCCGATGGTTCCTCTCGTCTCTTCCAGGCTGATATCTGGAATCTGATACTCTCCGTTCTGGCTGTAAGTGATCTCTCTCATAGTCTGTTTCCTCCTTATTTTCTTCTCTATCTTCTGTTTTATTTGTACTGTTTTCACGCATTAACGTGTTAAATTCATTATAGACTACTTCTTTTTCTTTTGCAACCGTTTTCAGGTCATTTTCCAGATTATTCAGCACATATCGTCCAATCTGCATCAGGACTGGTCTGCTGATCTCATTGACTGCACTTCCCAGATGTCCTAATACTATCAGCTGATTAAAGTCCGTAATATGCCGAAAATCCTCTGCATCCAGATATTCCTGTGCATCCAGTCCACACCGGTTTAGTAATACATACCAGACACTATTGGTCATCAGTTCCCGAAATTCGACTTCCTGATTCTGTTCGTCCAGTTCTTCCAGAAATGTCCCTGTTACGTCCAGTCTCAGTTCTTCCAATGCATCTGGAAGCCATTCTTGCATACTCTCCTTCGCTGCCTGATGCAGACTTTCAGCAAGTCCTCCTTCTGTATCTTCCAGTGATAACTGCTCCTGCAGATAATCTGCCACCAGCTGTTCTCCTTCCACCGGAAGATTCCATAACTGAGGATCCTTTCCAAGATTCCGCACTTTATAAGTGTCCTGCACATCAAATACATACCGAAGTTTCGTTTTCGGTCCGGAAGTATTGTCAATCAAGGCAATCCCTTTGGATCCCTTTTTGATCCAGCGGTACATCTTCTGATTCCAGATTTCCATGGATGCTACGGCAGTTGCTTCCGGTCGCTGTGCATAAATTAAAAGCTGTTCTGGAAAAGTGTATTTGTACAGTCTGGATGCAGTGTTTAGGAACCGCATCCATTCCTGCGGACTGGCAGCTACATCTTTTGCCACCTCTTCCGTCAGCTGTTCCATTGCATATAATTTATTTGCCATGCGCTACTCCTTTTCATAAAATCAGGGACTGCTTAGCACAGTCCCCTTAAAATCATCGTTGTTACTCTTTATAATGCTGTGGCAAGCTCTTTTGACTTATTCTTTGGCACTTTGTCTCCCTCTTTTGCCTTGATTTCTGCCTTAGCTTTCTCCAGTCTTCCATGGATTCCACCTTTTACTTCCGCTTTTTCGGCTGCTTTTTCTTTCTCCAAACGAGCTTCCCTACGCTCAGCATTTTCCATAACTGCCGTTTTCCCATCACAAAACTGAACTTTATCGGAAAGCTGCTCCTGTCTCTCCACCTTTGTCTCATTGACTTCCTGTACCATCGCATTTAATTCCGGAACCTGAAAAATGCCGTTATCAGGAAGAATCAGCACTTCATGAATGGAAGATGGGATGACAAAGTAATCACTTCCCAGGCATTCCCCAATCTGTTTACGAATATCTTCCTGCAGTAACAGGGACGCTCCATTCATCTTAGCTTTGTTTGTCAGACAGAACATTGGGTTTTCCATGGCTTCCATATCCATTTTTTCATTCAGCAGGTTTTCTGGTTCTTCACCAAAAATCATAGATTTGATAATCTCATTCATATCCATAAGTGTGACACCACGTTTTCGGTCTGCCACCATCGCATCCGCTTGAATCTGTTCGGCAGATACTCCCCACTCGTTCATCAGAGAAACAGTTACCGGAATACTGCTGATCCCTTCTCCATTTTCCTCCAGATTTACTGCATAATAAGCTGCAAAATCTCCGTGTTCTGTGACTACTTTATCTGCAAGAAGATCGGTATTCCATTCCTTATCACAAATTCTCATCTGTAATTTGTCCTTCATCTTTTCATAATCCAGAATATCTGGAACTCCCATATCAAAAAATTCTGCTTTTCCCTGTGCCTCAATACGCATATCAGCCACATCGCTAACACAAGAGTCTACATCTTTTCCATGGATATATTCCTGGTAGAGGGAATCCAGATAGACTGTCGGTACGATTCTCTGATCTCCGTTTGGAATCGTAATACCTGTCAGCTTCAAACCGTTGTTTTTTTCTACTTCCTGCAGTTTAATTTCTGCGTCCTTATAAGACTCTGGCAGATACTCCTTTACATTGTCTTTGACATATTCATAAAATTCTTTTCTGTTCATCATACGCTTTTACCCCTTTCTGATCATGTGATGGTTCACTCTTTTTCTACTGACCATCTGCTCGGCTTTCTTCTGATAAGCCATCATTCTCTTTAAAGTTTTCTCCTGGTTCTTTTTTGCTTCCTGTCTTTTTACCATTGTTTTCATCATAGTTTTCTGTTCCTTTCTTTCATTAGTTGTATTGAAAAGGGAGCCCTGATTCAGGGCCCCCCTTTACTACAAATTAATTACTTTACTATTTTCTGTTTTTCTTTTTTCTGATATAAAGTCCTGCCATACCTCCTGTGGAGATTACCAGAAGAAGAATCGGCAGCCAAATATTCGTGCTGTCACCTGTTTTCGGTGCATTTGATACCTTTGTCTCTTCATGGGACTGTGGTGTATCCAGTGTTTTCGGTGTTTCTGGAACTTCCGGTTTCTCATTTGTCAGATTAAAGGTAACTTCTACAACCGGTGTACTGTCATCTGCATAGGCAAATGTCACTTCATGCTTGGTCTGATCCAGTGTGTATCCGTCCAGTGTCTTTGTTTCCACCAGATAATACTTGATAGCGGTATCATATTTGCCGTTCTTAAATGTGGCAATCTCATACAGCTTACTTTCTGCATGACCGGCAGCATCTGTCTTTAAGGTTTCCAGAACTTTTCCTTTGCTGTCACGAAGTTCAAATTCTACCCCTTTCAGCGGTTCTCCTGATGATTTATCTGTCTTATTGAGAATCACTTTTCCCTTGGCAGTGTCATCTTTCATAGCTACTTTCTGGATCTCTCCAGTATCCTTTACTTCAAAACTAACATCCGATGTCAGAATATATCCTTTCGGTGCCTGCTCTTCACGTAAGGTATATTTACCGATTGGAAGTTTTTCGATATAGTGTGCTTCCTCTGTGGAAGTCCAGCTCTCTACTACCTGATCATCCTTATCGAGAATCGTCAGTTTCGCACCTGGAATCTCAGTTTCTCCTGTGATATCAGTCTTACTGATCTCTACTTTTGTCACATCATCTTTCATCTCATGCTTCTGAACCTCTGCTGTATTCTCTACTGTGAAAGTAATACTTTCTGCAGTGACATATCCATCTGCCGGTTTTGTCTCTGTCATGGTGTATTTCTTACCAACAACCAGTTCTTTGATCACATGGGATTCTTCCGTAGAAGTCCATTCATCTACTGTATTGCCATCTGAATCCGTTACTTTTAGGTGTGCACCTGGAAGTTCTTTACCTGTTGTCAGGTCTGTTTTGGACAGCTCCACTGTGGTTGGCTGATTTTCAAAAGTAAAGTCGTAGCTTACTTCTGCCTGGTCTTCTCCGGCATATTCAAAGGTAAATTCCTGTACTTCTTCTGTTGTAACAAATCCGTCCGGCGCAAAGATTTCTTTCACATAGTATTTTCCGTCTACCGGAAGATCTGCCGTAAAAATAATCTGTCCTTTTTCATCCGTTACCCGCTGCTCGATCAGACTGTCTTTCTCAAGAAGTACCTCGCCCTTTGCATTTTTGATATCTTCACTGGTATAAAGACCGAAGACACCACCTGCAAGAACACGGTCTGTATCTTTTTCTTTCTTCAGAACCGTAACCTTTACTTTCTGACGGGCATTCTGCCATTTCTCATCATAAGTGATGACTGGTGTGTCCTGATCACGGTAGGAAAGGTCAACATATCTCGGCTCTTTGTCCAGCACATAACCATGGGCTGTTTTCACTTCCTTCACATAGTATTTTCCAGCCGGGAGATCTCCCATCTGTGCAATACCATTGGAATCTGTGGTAATGGTTCCCACTTTTTCATCTGCTTTGAAATAATCTTCACTGACACCATCTGCCGCTTTGATATCTTCCGCAGCAAATACATCGAACGTCACATCTGAAAGGCTTCCGGTTACATACTCAAAGAGATGCTCCACGGTACCTTTTACATGATCCAGAAGTGTTATCTTATCCAGAAATTCTCCATTTTTGTTGATGATCAGAAGTCCTGTTGGAACTTCATCTTTCATCTCTACTTTCTGAATCTCGGCTCTATCTTCCAGCGTGAACTTCACATCCATTGCTTTCAGATATCCATACGGTGCCATTTCCTCACGAAGAGTGTATTCCTCTCCAACTGTCAGTCGTTTGATCACATGTGGCTGATCTTTTACAGAAGTCCACTGATCCACAACATTTCCTTCTTTATCAAGAACAGTGAGTTTTGCTCCATCCAGTTCCACACCTGTTGTTACATCAGATTTTGTAATTTCTACTGTTGTCGGCTGGTTCTTTTTCACTGTTTTCAGTTTTACTGTCTTCACATCCTGTCCCTGGTAAGAAGCATCCAGATTCAGAACTTCATCAGAGGATACAAATCCCGCCGGTGCTTTTAACTCTTTCACATAATACTGTCCAAGTGGCAGATCCAGCGTACATGTTGCAAGACCATCGTTATCAGAAGTCATTTCCTGTAAGAGTGTGTCTGCTTTCACGATCACTTTTCCATCTGCCTTAATATCCGCTTTGTTATAGATACCAAAGACAGCTCCTGCTACGGTTGCACCATTTTCTGCATCCTGTTTTTCTACCTGGATTACAACTTTCTGGCGGTCATCGCCAACAGTCACTTCCTGTTCGATTACAGGTGTATCCTGATCTGCATAGACAAATGCGACATCCGATCTGTCATGGTTCAGGACAAATCCTTCCGGTGCAGTCTTTTCTACTACATAGTAAGAACCAAGCGGCAGATTATCAGCAACTGCTTTTCCGTCTTCCCCGGTCGTTACCGTTGTTACCAGTGCATCTTTTGCATAGATCAGCTGTCTGTTTCCGTTTTCATCTTTCTGATAATCCGGTGTATAGATATTTTCAGCTGCATAGACATGAAATGATGCACCCTTCAGGTATCTTTCTTCATAAACAAAGTCCTTTTTAAATCCGGTCAGCATCTCACCTTTTTTATAGATCGTCAGCTTTCCTTTTACCGGATGGTTCTCGTAGTCTACCGTAATAATGGCATCTCCGCTCTCAGAATCCATCTGGTATGCTGTATTTGCATCCACCGCAATCTCTACATAGTTCTTATTGATTGTGTACCCTTCCGGTGCGTTGACTTCCTCAATCCGGTAATGTCCGATCTTCAGATTCTTCGGCATGATCAGATATCCCTGGCTGTCCGTAAAATAGGACTTGTGAGTAGTTGTCACTGGGTAAGTTGTTACCTGCTCCACATACTTCTTGTTGTCCAGGTCATATACCTTAAATTCTGTTCCGGCAATCAATACAGATTTCTTTGTTTCATCGTCTTTTTTCACGATTTTCAGTTTTGCCTTAAACTCTTCATCCAGAAGCACTCGCCAGATCTGTGGCTCGTTTGGATGATGTTCTGTGATATTCACTTCAAAATCATCGACTGGCTTGTAATTGTGCGGTGTTGTAGTTTCACGCACGATATAGCTTCCAAATGGTAATGGAATACTGCAGGCATACCCTTTTTCATCTGTAAAAATCTCAGTTGCTTCGTTTTCTCCACTTACTACTGGTTTTGCAGAATCAAAATCATAGCTTCCGTCTGCTTTCTTCGTCAGGGAAGATTCCAGATATGCCGTAAATCCGGCACCTTTTAACAAATCAGCGTCTGTTTTACCATTATTGGCAACTTTAATAATCTGGAATGGCTGTTTCATTACCTGCTCTAATGAAGTACAGTCACGTTTTACCTCTGCTACCAGATCACCTTCATAATTGCAGACCAGATCATGTTCTGTTTCATCTGCCAGATAACCTACTGACGGACTAATCTCTTTCACATAGTAATCTCCAAGGTATAATCCGTCCACAGAAGCCTGTCCATTCTTATCTGTTGTAAGAGTAGCCACCTGCTCCCCTGCTTTATAGATCACACCGGTAATTCCGTCCGGATGAACAATATCATTACGGGCGTACAGTCCATAAACTGCTTTTTCCAGTGTCGCATCTCCCTGTGCAACTGCCTGTTTCGTTTCCGCATCTCTCTTTTCCAGAGAAATCTTAGCTTTGACTCTCTCATTTACAAATGTATGAGTGAATGAAACTTTCGGCTCGCTGTCACTGGTATATGAGAACTTAAATGTATAAACATCTTTAGAATTTCTCAAATATCCCTGTGGTGCCTGTTCCTCTTTGACTACATAAGAAAATCCAATCGGAAGATCTGCGGTAAATGCCGCTTTTCCATCTGCTCCGGTTGTTGCCTTTTCAATCAGTGTGCCTTTCTTCACTACCACAGTTCCATCTGCATCAGTAATGTCACTGCCTGCATACATAGCAAACACGCCACCTGACAATGGATTTTCTGTATCCTTGTCTTTCTTTACAACACTCACATCAGCTTTCTGTCTGTCATTTGTGAATGTCACATCAGAAAAGACTACTTCCACATTCTGTGCTGCATAGGAAAGTGTAACTGTCTTTTCCTCTCCGGCATTATAAAAGTTCTCCGGTGCCTGCATTTCTTTGACAACATAAGTTCCAAGATGCAGATTTTTCAGGATACAAGCACCGTTTTCATCTGTAGAAAGGTTTTCTTTTACCAGATCGCCTTTGCTGTAAATCTTCGCACCATAGGCAGAGATAATATCTTCTCCTGCGTATACGTTATAAACAGCACCTTTCTGACGTCTGTTTTCATACTGGAATACAGTGCCATTCTCACTGACATCAGCCCCCGCAAGGATCTGTCCTTACTTATATACGGTCAGTTCTCCAAGCTGTTCTTTATCCGGTACAGTTGTTGTCGTTGTCTTGCTTGCTACCAGCTTCACATTGTAAGCGGTTGTATTTACCACATAACCTTTCGGAGCTGTGATTTCTTTCAGATATACGGTATCCTGGGTTTTTACAATCGTTGCAGAAGATTTTCCATTGCTGTCCGTTTCTGGCATAGTTATAATCAGATTTTTACAATCTGAATCACTGTAAATACCAAACACTGCACCCGCAAGGTTTACATCTGCTGCTGAATCTTTCTTCACAACTTCTACAGTTGCAAGTTCAATCCAGGATACTTTAAAGTCCACATATTTCTCATCGTCCACGCCTTCTCCAAATACCAGAGCCAGATCCTGGTTTCCAGAACCTGTTGAAATCTTATAGGCTGAATAATCTTTGGTAATGCTTCCTTTCATGGTTGCAGACCAGCTTCCTGCCACATCACTCACCTGTGTTAATGGTGCGGACAGATAAAACTTTGTACCACCACAAATTTCCACACTTTCTCCGGCTTTACTTGTTTTACCTGTTGTCAGGTTATGAAGCTGTACACCTGCCGGAAGTTTCATGGTAATGGTCTGTAACGCATCCGCATTAAATGTAATATCCTTTGTTCTCTGACTGTTGCCATCCACATAGGCTTTTACATCTGCATCCGAAAAGGACATTGCCACATCTGGAATTTCCGGCTGTGAAATACAGTAATTATAGAGTTTCATTGCCAGATTCTGTGCTGTACTATTTGCACCTGAAAAAGCATCTCCACTTCCATTTGCATAAGATGCTGCCAGATGTACCAGAATAAATCTGGCTCCTGCACTTAAATTGCCGTATCCGTTTTCCTCTATAAAAAATCCATCATCACCGGAAGCCTTTGTACCGTAATAGCATACTTTCGCAAGTGCTTTTCCATCGCCAACCTTGTTGATCGTATAAGTTCCACTTCCAGGCCCTGGTTTGGATGGCTGCACACAGTATGCTGTGGCAGATATATTGCCGAATTTTACAGTATACTGATAAGTCAGATATGTTCCATATCCATAATCTGCATATCGGTATTCTGCCCCTCTGGTCACAGAAACCTGCTGTGAACTTCTGGCATTGCCTGCCGCAGCCATAAAGGTTACTGTTTCGCCTTCATTCATTGCATACAGATCAATTCCATTACTCTCTGCCTGCTCCAGTGCTTCTGAAACGGTTAATTCAGATTCCAAATCTGCTGTGCTTTCAGAATTTTGTGTTTCCCAGTGCGATTCCGAATCTTCCTCGCTCTGCTCTGTATCTCCAGTATCATCTTCAACATTTACCGTACTTTCTGAAGCACGCTCTGACTGTACTTCTGTTTCCGGTTCTTTCACTGTAATGTTTCTGCTGATTCTATAAGCAGGATGACCGCTGACTGGTTTTACTGCATAGACAGCCTTGTAAGTATCTGGTGTATGTGTGTCAAAATCTGTACCCGTTTCATTCTTTGCTTCATGGAATAAAACCTTAATCTTACTTTCATCTACACCTTCGATTCCAGACAGATCAACTTCTACATCAAATTCCTGCCCATAAGAAAGTTCAATATCATTTGCCTTTACGATCTCATCCGGATCAAGGGAATCCTGAACATCTTTTAATTCTGCATACTGCTGTTCAAATGGTATTTCTTCTGGTTCTAATTCAGAAGCCGAAACTGCTACTGGCTGAATAATGACAGAAGCCAGTGTTGCGACTGCCATAAATCCGGACAAGAATCTTTTGAATCTCATTTTCATTTTGACTGAATCCTCTCTTTCTTCTATTATCTGTTCTATTTTCATGCAGGCTCACACCTGCATTATTCAATCATTGGAACCACCTCCCACATCTTATTGCTGATACAGAAATACCTCTGATAACAGCACATTCATATGGCAGTGCCTTTTACTGAAACACCGCCACATGGTATCTGCTGTCATCCTGTAAAACAGGAATGACACTCAGGTAAAGTTCAGGATCAAGCATTAAGCCGCAAGAGGTAATTCGTAATCGTTCCTGCAAAGGGTGCCTCCCATCTGTATCCCTTCACGTTTTCACCGGATTCCCGCCGCAAAAATGCGTAGCTGAAAAATTCCGGGTATCCTCTCGCTGCTGGTATGAAATTGTCAAGGTGCAATTTTTAAGGGGATTTATCTTCTTGAATTGCAAATAGACATTTGCCCCTTCACTAACTGCATGTGTGAAAGGGCAAAAATTAACCTGTTTGAAAAATTTTTTAGATATTTTTATTTCAACATTGTTTTATGTGTTTTCCAGTTGTTCTTTTAATTTCTCCAATACTTTCTTCCTCCGGTTTCTGATCGTCTTTGGGCAGCACCCAAAATACTGTGCTGTTTCTTTTACTGTAAATTCTTCAAAAAACAATAGCGTTATCAGTTCCGCATCCTCTTTAGTCAAATATCCCAGAGCTTCTTCCAGTTCCTGTATTTCTGACAATCTGATAATGATTTCTTCCGGTGATAATACCGAAAAAGAACAGTCATAGCCTTTTTCCTGTAATTCCTCCATACTACATACTCCATGCCTCTGCATTTTTTCAACCTGGTATCGCTCTTTTCTTCCAGCCTGATACCAAGCCAGATATACTGCCCTGGTAACTTCCACAAGCGTATCATTTACACGCAGCATATAGCGTTGTCTTTCTTTTGGCTTTTTACCAGGCATACTTCCAGTCTCCTTTTTTCAATACTCTGGCAGAGTCATCCGAATTATTCCGCATTTTCTGCATTGCCTGTGAAATGCACTTTGATACTGCCGGAACTGTAATACCCAGTTCATGCGAGACTTCTTTTTGTGTCTGCTGCTGAAAATAAATACGCTGGATCATCTGTCTCTGTCGCTCTGTCAACAGATTCATCAACTCCCTGACTGTTTCCTCTGCAATGATTCTTTCAAGCAGACATTGTCCTTTATCTGCCAATTCGCACCATTCTTCGGAAATACAGCTATACGAAATGCAATTATTATGTTCTCGTGTTTCCCTGTTTCTCCACAGCCGGTCTTCGCCTTCTAATATCAGCCTTACATACCAGGGTTGATCATCAAAAAAATTCTCCTCAACAACTGCTATTTTTCTTTCTGCTTCATACACATAATCTCGACAGGTAAATAACGGAAAAACCGTTGCATAGTCCCCCACACAATAGAGAACATATCCGGTCTGATATGCGATAATTTCCGCACAATCCATCAACCTTTGCTTCGCAACTGCTACATCGTTTTCTCTTAAATATTTAGCGGACGGAACCTTTCTTCTTTCTTCCCTGTTACTTACAACTTGTTTCAATTCCTGCAATGTAAGCATAATTACCACCTTTCTGCCTGCTGGCAACAGGTGCCCATCGGCAGAAAGGATAGGATTCTTACTGATCAACTGACAAAAAGGGCAGTAAAAAACAGCTTCCGGTACACCCGTTTTTTTTAACGAGAGCCTGAAACTTCCTTACTGCCCTTTCTAATAGTTACAATATTCTCTACTTTATTTTCCGTCTGATGCCAGGATCAGACTTCTTGGTATTTCTTTCTGCTTTTATGTTCTTTTCATTTTCCATCAAAACAGAATAGTCTCCCATTGCATCATAAGGACACTGCCTCCTATAAAGCAAATTTTCTTCTCTGGTCATCCATCCTATCTCCCTTCTTTATCTCTCTGTTTTCCATTTTAACAACACAGGATTCTATTATCCTTAGCATATATGGGGAGTTTTTTTATTTTACACCCCATATATGGTGAAATTTCACCTGTATTCATTAAAACTGTCTATCAGAGAATCTATGGTCTGCATGATAATTTTCTGCTCTTTCCATTCCATCTTCTGAATACGGTAAAGCACTTCCTGAAATGATTCCTGCTTTTCTGTATCACCTGCCTCTTTCCCCAGCAGGATATTGGCATCTGTTTCCAATATCTCAATCATCTTTCTGAAAATCTCAACAGACATTGCAGTTTGCCCGCCTTCAATTCTGCTGACCGTATTGACACTGATACCTGCTTTTTCCGCAAAAGATTCCTGTGACAACTTCATTTCCTGTCTGCGTTTTCTGATCCGTTCTCCCAATTCAATAAGTTCTGTGGAAATTGCACGATTGCTCAATACGGTGTCTCCTTTCCTGCAATTTGTTCCAACTTTACGCCATCGTGTCGCAAAGTTTCCCGAAAAAAAGCAGCTAATTTTTGTCTTAGCTGCTTTTCAAAAAATCTATTTCATTTTATTCTCGGTATTTTATGTATTCCTGTAAGAAGTGTAATCAGAAAAACGCAGAGATAAATGATCGCCTGTCCAATCATTGCCAGAAGAACGATGCTTCCTATTAATCCTCCAATCAGAAGATTCATTGTCCATACTGCCAGCGTTCCTCCGAGGTCAAAACCTCTTGGAACCATCCAGACACACATTTTTCCTATTCCAAACGGTATCCCCATCAGAAGTAACAGCAAGAAATAATTGCACTCTCCATCCTGAATACAAAACGGTCTTAATACTGCAAACAATACCGTAATCACCAGCACTGGGGCTATCACTTTTTTAATCATCTTCTTCATGTTCCTTTATCCTCCATACATATCGTGATTAACTTCTGCCTGATAATAACTGTTTATCGTTGCCGGGGCATTATACAGGGCAGTCAGAAGATAGGCTTTAATATTTCCAACCTTAGTTGTATTTCGGTTCAGGCAGAACAACACATATTCGATATGTGAATAGTTCAGTTTCATAAACCTGCTTTTCACCAAAGCAACTGGTTTTTCTACTCCTGCAATGCGAATCATACTATCCTCCGGCATCATCATAACTTCAATTATCAGTTCTACCAGTTCATCTACATCTTCCTTGGCATGATATTGATAATCTATGTTTTCGTGAATCACTTCACGATATGCTCTCATCTCCTCCATCACATCTTTTTTCTTTGGGAAATTATTTGATGTGATTGGATAAGATTGATTTATCTCAGTTTCACTAATATCAGTCTTGTTAATATCAGTATTATTAGATTGTGATTTCGGGTATTCTGGATTTGTGATTTCCACTATTCCGGAATGATGATTTTCACTATTTTGGAATTGTGATTCTGGAAATTCTGGATTTGTGATTTCCACCATTCTTGAATTGTGATTTTCACTATTCTGGAATTGTGATTCTGCCCAATCCTGAATTGTGGTTTTCACTACTCCTGAATGATGATTTTCACAATTCAGAGAAATGCCTGTTTTCCCCTTGTTTTCTGCTTCTTGTTGCAAATCTGCACATTCCTTATGTCTTTCCTGTTTCGATTGCAAATCTGCAATTTTTTTATGATCTTCCTGCTCAGATTGCAGATCTGCACAATTACCTGTCGGCTTTTGATCTGGAACCTCTCTGATCATAAAATTTTTCACATAAATAACATTCGGTTTTCCCAGTCCCAGACGTTTCTTCTCTATCAATCCAATCCCATTGCTGCTGTCCAGCTCTTTTACCAGTTTCACTGCCTTTTGAGTTCCGCAGTTCATCAACTCTGCAATTTCTTCCACAGTGAAAATAATGTATACTCTGTCCTCTGAATCCAGCCATCTGTTCTTAATGCTCAGGCTCATACGGTCCAGCATCAGACCGTATAATACCTTTGCTTCACAAGAAAGAGTTTTAAAGCAGGATTCTGTAAACAGCACTTTAGGGACACGATAGAAGCTGTATTGTTCCGCTTCCATCCCTGTAAAATAATCAAACTGTATCTTCTGCATCTGCTACTCCTTTTTTGTTTTCTTTCCATTTATCCAAAAGCATGAAAATGACTTCTTCTATCTGTTCTTTAGAATATGTCTCCGGAAAATAATTGCCGATTTTCTTTGCCGGGATCGTCACATTGATCTTACTGCTTTCCTTTTTTAATAAAACAGCATAGATATAACTCTGGTTTAATTTTCCATTTGCACTGCATTCTTTTAACTGTTCTGCCTGTTGCTTTGTCGGAAAGATACTGCTATTGGCAATCACTTCCAGAAGCCACTCCTGTTCCTCTGGTTTCAGATAAGACAGCTTTTCTCCCACAATCATAGGAATCTTATTATTATCTACATATTCCAACAGAGCATCGGATAATGCTGCCAGACGGATATATCTCTGTACAGTTCTCCCACTGTCCCCGGCAGCTTCCCCTACCATATCTGCTGTATATTTTTCGCCTTTACTTCCCTGATGCTTCATTGCATCATATTTCATCTTATAGGCATGAGCTTTTTCACTTGGCAGTAGATTTTCACGCTGAATATTGGAATCAACCATAATAATGACTGCTTCATCATCCGTATAATTTCGGACAAGAACCGGCATGGTCGTCTTTCCGCACAGTTCACAGCCTCTTTTTCTTCTGTGACCGGAAATCATCTCGTATCCACCCTCGGATCGAGGTCTTACCAGTGCAGGAGTCAAAACACCATAAGTTTTAATACTCTCTACGGTTTCCGCCATTTTTTCATCATCATTTACATGAAACGGATGATTTTTAAAGGGATAGAGCTTTGCCAGATCTATTTCCACAACCTGGTTCATACTCTTTTCCGGTGTTTCCTCTAATCCCAGTAATTCATCATAAGAGGTGAGCTGAATATCTTTTTTCGGTCTACGCATGTTTCAACACCTCCTGAACCAGTTCCAGATAACTGTCTGCCCCTTTGCTTTTTCCATCATAAGCAAAGATACTTACACCCTCCGATGCTGTTTCTGCAAGGCTTTCTGTTCTCGGAATCGTCTGCTCAAAAATCTTAATGTCATTTCCATATGTAGTTTTAATCGCCTGTTTGTTTCTCTTCGCATTATTGTAACGGCAATTATCCATTGTGAATAAAATGCCTTCTATCTGTAAATCCGGATTGAATCTCTGATGGATTCCCTTTACCATCTTCAATAATTCCATGAGTCCATCTGCCGCATAATATTGTGGCTGCACCGGAATCAGAACACTGTCCGCTGCACTTAAAGCATTGATCGTCAGCATTCCCAGTGATGGCATACAGTCAATCAGAATATAATCATACTCATCCTTCAGCAGTTCCAGATACTCTTTCAATACCTTTTCTCTGTCCTCTACTGTAAATAAAGACATATCCATTCCGGCAAGCAATTTATTGGACGGAATCAGGTCAACACCCTCTTCATGGTGCAGAATTGCTTCTTTCGGATCAAATTCCAGTCCCATGATAATATTTTCTATCATACTCTTTAATGTTACCTTGAGATTTTTGGGAAATCCCAATCCCATTGTCAAATGCCCCTGTGGATCAGCATCTACCAGGACTACTCTTTTCCCTGACTTCACCAGTCCAGCTCCCAGATTGATTGTTGTCGTTGTTTTGGCTACTCCGCCCTTCTGATTTGCAATAGCAATTACTTTACACATATACTTTCCTCCGATTTACTGTTTTTCTTCTACTTCTACATAAACACGAAAATATTTGCTTGTTCCTTTATTTGCATAAGCATCCGATACTTCCAGAACATCCAATTCTTTATGCTTTTCCAAAATACGACGGAACCATTGAATATCCTTTAAAGTACCCTGTAATCTAATTTTCAGCATACATATCCTCCCAGTCTTTGTAAAAACAATACTCTGGATAACGGATTTTAATGGCTTCCCAAAAATACCGGGCATATCCGCAGCAAAACAGATCTTCTGCGGTATAATACTGGCACTCTTTTAACTGATCTTCCTCTGCTTCATAATCTCCGACACTTGGTGTCCCATTGCAGTAAAGATTAAATGCCATGCGGACGATCCGTAAACTTCCACTGGTCTGCCATCCTTCCTGCAGGCATTCCGTTTTTACACATCCAGTTTTAAAATTATAGATTTTATTCACATTTTCTCTTGTGTCTCTGTCGATACCCAGGCAATAAACCAGAGCCTGATGGTAGACATCCTGATATCTGCATTTTTTCAGATATTCCATATAAAATTTTTCGTGTTCCTTGCTTTTGAAAGTAATTGTGCGAGAATTGCTATTCCCTGCTCTTAACGCTGTGTTTGTCATTGCTTCTTCTCCTTTAAACTGTTATTTTTTACTTTAATTTGGATTTCGACTACAACAAAAAAAGGACACTTCCCTAAAATTTCTCTTAGGAAAATGTCCTTGCGATACATTTATAAAGCTCAATTCATAAGCACAACAACGTAATATCAAGTGTTATCACGTATTATACAACAAAAATTTGTTGTACTTTTGTTGTAGTATGCAACTTTTACAAACACATTTTTTGATTTTTAGTATAACTTCGCACCTGCTGGAATATGGTCATCAACCATCAGAAGATGAAGTTTTTCTTCGCCCTCTTCCTCATGGATTGCACTAAGTAACATTCCACAAGATTCAATTCCCATCATTGCTCTAGGTGGCAGATTTGTGATAGCTATAAGTGTCTTACCTACCAGTTCTTCTGGTTCGTAGAATGCGTGAATACCGCTTAAAATGGTACGTTCTACGCCTGTTCCATCATCCAGAGTAAACTGTAAAAGTTTCTTTGACTTCGGCACTGCGACACACTCTTTTACCTTTACTGCACGGAAATCGGACTTGCTGAAAGTCTCAAAATCTACCTCATCTTTGAACAATGGTTCGATTTCTACCTTTGAAAAATCAATCTTCTCAACTGGCTTTTCTGAAACCGTTTTAGCCTGCGCAACGTTGTTTGCTTCGTTCTTAGCAGCGCCCTGGGACTTCATTGTCGGGAACAGCAGTACGTCACGGATTGCCTGGCTGTCTGTAAGCAGCATAACCAGACGGTCGATTCCGTATCCGATACCACCTGTAGGCGGCATACCGATCTCCAGTGCGTTCAGGAAGTCTTCATCTGTGTGGTTGGCTTCTTCATCACCTGCTGCAAATGCTTCTTCCTGTGCTGCGAAACGCTCTCTCTGGTCGATTGGGTCATTTAACTCTGAGTATGCGTTACACATCTCACGACCGTATACATATAACTCAAAACGCTCTACATAGTTCGGATCTTCCGGATTCTTCTTTGTCAGTGGTGAGATCTCGATCGGATGATCTGTTACGAATGTAGGCTGGATCATCTTCTCTTCACAGAACTCATCAAAGAACAGGTTCAGGATATCACCCTTCTTGTGGCGCTCTTCGTATTCTACGTGATGCTTGTCTGCTAATGCTTTTGCCTCTTCGTCTGTCTTAACTTCTGAGAAGTCAACACCTGCGTATTTCTTAACAGCATCGATCATGGAAATTCTTTCGAATGGTTTTGCCATATCGATGACTGTTCCGTTGTAGCTGATCATTGCACTTCCACATACCTTTTCTGCAAGGTAACGGAACATGCTCTCTGTCAGTTCCATCATTCCTTCATAGTCTGTATATGCCTGGTATAATTCCATCAGTGTAAATTCCGGGTTGTGACGTGTGTCTACACCTTCGTTACGGAATACTCGTCCGATCTCGTATACTCGCTCAAGTCCTCCGACGATCAGTCTCTTCAGATATAATTCCAGAGAAATACGAAGTTTTACATCTTCGTTCAGAGCATTGTAATGTGTCTCAAATGGTCTTGCAGCTGCTCCACCTGCGTTGCTTACCAGCATTGGAGTCTCTACTTCCATGAATCCACGTCCGTCTAAGAAATTACGGATCTCTTTGAGGATCTGAGAACGTTTGATAAATGTCTCTTTTGACTCTGGATTCATGATCAGGTCTACATATCTCTGACGGTAACGTGTATCTGTATCTGTTAATCCGTGGAACTTCTCCGGAAGGATCTGTAAGCTCTTGGAAAGAAGTGTCATCTTCTCTGCATGGATAGAGATCTCTCCGGTTCTTGTTCTGAATGCAAATCCTTCTAATCCGAAAATATCACCGATGTCAGAACGTTTGAAATCTGCATAAGATTCTGTTCCGATCGCATCTCTTGCAACATATACCTGGATGCTTCCCTGAAGATCCTGAATGTTACAGAAAGAAGCTTTACCCATAACTCTCTTGAACATCATACGTCCTGCGATTGCTACGTGGATTGGATTGGCATCCATGATGCTTCTTCTCTCTTCATAATCTTTCTTCAGAACCTCTTTTGCCTGCTCTTCATCCATACCTTCTACATCTGATGTATGATGATCTTTTAAAAGTTCTGCCTCATGTGCTTCATACAGACTCTTCACTTCCAGTGAGTGATGTGTCTGATCGAATTTTGTGATCTTGAACGGATCTTTTCCATTCTGCTGCAGTTCTGCTAATTTATCACGGCGAACCTTTCTTAACTGATTCACGTCCTGTTCCTGTCCATTGTTCTGCTGCTTAGCCACTTTTTTATTCTCCTTCCTTATCTGAATTCAGACCTCCCGTGTAAGAGAGGCCTGAGTCTTGTGTCCTGGTTATTCTTCGACGGGTATCTGCCTGTCTCTTATAATGAACGGCTGATGTCCAGTACCTTGTACTCCATTACTCCAGCCTGTGTCTCTACTGTTACGACATCTCCGATCTGTTTGCCCATCAGAGCCTGACCAACCGGTGATTCGTTAGAGATCTTTCCTTCCAGACTGTTCGCCTCTGTAGAGCCGACCAGTTTGAATTCCATCTCTTCGTCAAATGTGATGTCGAATACTTTTACAGTACATCCGATGTTGATCTTATCGAAATCAACTTCATCTTCTACTACAACTTCTGCATTCTTAAGAATTGCTTCCAGTTCTTCGATACGTGCTTCAATGTCTCTCTGCTCGTCTTTTGCTGCATCGTACTCAGCGTTCTCTGATAAGTCTCCCTGTTCTCTTGCTTCTTTGATCTTCTGTGCAATCTCTCTACGTTTTACAACCTTGAGGTTTTCAAGTTCGTCTTCCAGTGCTTTTAAACCAGCATAAGTAAGTAATTTTTTCTTTGCTTCCATCTGTCTCCTGCTCCTTTTTCTGTTCCATATTACTCTGACATTTTTATGCCTGAATCATCTATCTGAATATTTAATCTGTCATAGAATAAAGATACTTTCACAATTTCATTATTATACAAAACCAGCCGACTATTGTCAATCATTTTGCACGATAAAGTATACGCAGTCTATAGTCTTTTTATGATGTTGCAATTACAAATTCTTTCTATTTTATTAACATCTTCAACAATTCTTCCAGCTCTTCGTAAGATTCTACCTGATTGATCTGTGCGCGGAACTTCGCTGCACCTTTCATTCCTTTTACATACCATGCCACATGCTTACGCATTTCCCGGATTCCAAGGTACTCTCCTTTGAATTCCAACTGCATTCTTGCATGCCGAAGCATCATATTCCGAATTTCTTCTTGTGTCGGTCTTGGTGGAATTGTTCCGGTTCTGTCATACTCAGCCAGCTCTCGGAAAATCCATGGATTTCCCTGAACACCACGTCCTATCATCACGCCGTCACAGCCTGTGATTTTCCGCATTTCCGCTGCTTTTTCGGCAGACGTCACATCTCCATTTCCAATAACCGGAATATGCACTGCCTCTTTCACCTGACGGATAATATCCCAATCCGCCTCGCCGGAATAATACTGTTCTCTGGTCCGCCCGTGAACGGCAATGGCTGCTGCCCCCGACTCCTGTGCGATGTGTGCCATTTCCACTGCATTGATATGTTCCTCATCAAATCCCTTTCGGATTTTGACCGTTACCGGTTTTTGGATGGCACGGGCTGTTTTTTCAATGATCTCTCCTGCTAAGAGTGGATTTTTCATCAGGGCGGAGCCGTCTCCGTTGTTTACGATCTTAGGTACCGGACATCCCATGTTGATGTCTAAGATATCAAAC
>OLQB01001073.1_pt1 | contig 20020 bp, 18 predicted proteins | sample 1672681 | NCBI WGS metagenome assembly OLQB01 (sample SAMEA3136713, study PRJEB25190) | human gut metagenome | reverse complement strand
GGTTAGCAGCTCCAAGAAAAGTCCTGAAATCTCACGATTTCAGGGCTTTTTCTTTACTTTCTCCCGCAAATAATCGGCCGCATTTATGCAGTCATGCGGCCTGACCCAGATTTGACCGTAACCGTCAAACCACCCCGCGCATGGACAGGCATGAGACAATAGTAACGGGACGTTGCGAAACGTTCCGTTACTATCGTTACTGGAGGATATCAAAATGACAAGCGCAGAGTTGAAGCACCGTGTAAAGCTGCAGGAGTGGGCGGCACGAATACAGGACTGCCGCAGCAGCGGCCTGTCAGTGCGGGCGTGGTGCAGACAAGAAGAAATCAATGCAGCAACCTATTACCGTTGGGAACGGGAATTGCTGGCTTTGGCTGAAACAGAGCCGTGCTCGAGCGTGCCGGCCGTCAGGTTTGCAGAGCTTCCGGCACCGAAACAGGTATCACGCAACGTTGCGGAACGTTCCGCAACGCCGCATATTGGAAACGCCAGTCTGGATATTTATCCCTGGTGCGATACGGAACAGCTGAAAATGCTGGTAGAACTTCTGCGCCTATGTTAAATGATTTCACCGGCGCAGATAAAGTCTACATTGCCTGCGGCTACACAGATCTGCGCAAAGGCATAGACGGCCTGGCGCGCCTCGTCCAGCAGCAGTTTGAACTGGATCCATTCACCAACACGCTGTTCCTGTTCTGTGGGCGGCGGCGAGACCGTATCAAGGGCTTGTACTGGGAAAAGGACGGCTTCATCCTGCTGTACAAGCGACTGGAACAGGGCGCGTACCAGTGGCCGCGCTCGGAATCCGAGGTAAAGGTGCTAACGCCGCAGCAGTACCGCTGGCTCATGGAGGGGCTGCAGATCGAGCAGCCGAAGGCTCACCGTCCGGTAACGGGATTGACCACTGTCTGAGCAGGGAAAATAGGTGGAAACCATGGAAAACACCGGCTTTTTGCCGCATTCTGTGGTATAATGTTTGCATGGAAAACAGAGAAATGCAGACAAGCAACACGGCGGAAATGGTCACCATTTCCCGTGCGGAATATGAGCGATTGCAGCAGAAAAATGTGCAGTTGAAATCAACGCGAGTAAGGCTTGAAGCAGAGCGCATCAAGCTTGAGGCGGAACATGCAAGACTGGAAGCAAAGCTTGCTGCCCGCGAACGGGAACAGACGCAGGTCATCACCAGCCTGACACTGCAAAATGAGTGGCTGCTGGAGCAGCTGAAGCTGTCCAAGAAGAAGCTGTTCGGCCGTTCTTCGGAGCAGGCGGAGCAGATGGTCATGGAGCAGCTGAGTTTTACTTACAACGAAGCGGAAGTCTATGTTTCCGGAACCAAAGCCGCCGCGGAGAAGCCTGTTGCTGTGAAGGCGCACGAGCGCAAGCGGCAGTCCAGCAATGTGCTGGAGGTCGTCCCGGAGGGGGGCTCGTACCGAGGTGGTAGAGCACCGCCTGCCTGAGGAAGAACGGGTCTGCTCTGCCTGCGGCAGCGAATTGGTTGAGATCGGCAAAGAGGTTCGCAGAACACTGCAGATGAAGCCGGCGGAGTTCTGGGTTCGCGAGGACGTATACTACACCTACGCCTGCAAGAACTGCGAGCAGGAGACCGGCGAGGCCAACATTGTAAAGGCAGCGAAAGAGCCTGCGCTGCTGTCTGGCAGCTTTGCCTCTGCGGAGGCAGTGGCGTATCTGGCAGCACAGAAATTCGTCATGCACTCGCCGCTGTACCGGCTGGAACAGGAATTCAACCGTCAGGGCTTGAAGCTGTCCCGGCAGACGATGGCCAACTGGCTGCTGAACGTCTCGGAGAAATGGCTGTGGCCGGTCTACGATGTGCTGCATGAGCAGCTTTGCAGGGAGCCAGTGCTGCACGCGGATGAGACGACCTTGCAGGTGCTGAAAGAACCGGGACGTTCCTCTACCAGCAAGTCCTACATGTGGCTGTACCGCACCAGTGGCTGTGCGAAACAGGCCATTGTACTGTATGAGTACCAGCCCACCCGAAAAGCGGAGCATGCGGAGGCTTTCCTGAAAGGCTTCTCGGGCTGGCTGCACGCGGACGGGTATCAGGGGTATCTATATTTCGATGTTCTGCCATGGCTCAATCTATTTCTGCGGTTTTGTGACGATTGGAGGTGCGGTATGCAGTGCAAAGGATGCGCCGAAACTGGCGCTGGGTGTTGCTCGGATGGCCATCCGCGCCGCCATTCTCCGCCCATTCGTTGTGGGCAGTGAGCAGCTTCTGATTTACATTCTGCTGGATGCGGCAGCCATCAGGCAGCTGATTCCGGAACGCGCGTGGAGCGTTGCACTGCCTGTCTATTATCTCGCTGCTGCAGCGTTTGTGCTGCTGGCCATCCGCGGCTTTTTCCGCAGAAATCAGGAGCAGTACCGCAGATTCTCCGCTGTGCAGGCGGCCTGACGGAGCGGCAATCCCAGGACCGATATGATGGTTATAGGCCGTGCAGCTTCGGCAGATCCGAAGCGGTCTATTTATATCCATATAGAAAACCGATTGACCTACAGATAAACAGGAAAAAATCAAATTTAATCGGCAAAATACACAATGTGAATGACTGCAAATTATCGAAACCAACAAAAAAATTTTTTTGGCGCTTGCATTCTTGACAAAACAGACCGCAATTACTACACTATATAACAACGGATATGATAATCGATTGTCATATCGGAAAACACACAATCAATCACATGAAGATCAAGGAGGAACCCATGAAAAAGATTATTGCAGTCATCCTTGCGCTGACCATGCTGCTGGCACTGGCAGCCTGCACAGCCAAGACAGAGACAACCACGACGGACACGGCTGCCGACGCAGCCACCACCACAGACACAGCGGCAGAGCAGCCGGCAGACACTGAAGCGGAGCAGCCCACGGACACCAATGGTGATGTGACCACCATCACGCTTGCCATGCACGTGTCCAACACGCAGGAGCAGGAGCCTGCCGTCTATCAGGCGATTCAGGCTTTCCAGCAGGAGAACCCCGATGTGAAGATTGAGCTCGTTGAGCACCTGACCGAGGAGCACAACAAGCAGCTCAAGCTCTGGGCGCAGTCCGGGGAACTGCCGGATATCTTCTGGTGCCAGGAGGGCGACGTGCTGGAGTATGGCGAGAACGGCTATCTGCTGCCGCTCAACGATTTCCTCAGCCAGAACCCCGACATTGACAGCGCAATCCCCGATGCCATCAAGAACTGCTATGCTGGCGAAAACGGCGAGATCTACGGTCTAGCTTACACCTCGCTTGTGACCGGCTTCTATTACAATAAGGCTATCTTTGCAGACAACGGTCTGCCCGAGCTGACAAACGAGACGACATACGAGGAGCTTCTGGACATGGTCAAGACGCTGCACGACAACGGCGTAACGACCTTCGCACAGGGTGCTATGACCAACTACAGCGTCTGGGGTTATCTTGGCAGCCTGAACCGCTATGGCTATGCGGAAAACATTGCGGCAATCGCCGATGGCTCGCAGAGCAGCGCGGTATTCTCCAAGCTGTTTGACAAGCTTGCAGAGCTTGGCGCCGCCGGCGCATATCCGCAGAACATGGCAACCATCGACTACTTCGAGGCCAAGAACCTGTTCACGACCGGCCAGGCGGCTATCTTCACCTCCGGCCAGTGGGATGCCGGTGAAATCGGCGAAGCACTCGGCGAGAACGTCGGCTTCTGGTGGGGCCCGACCTATACGGATTCCGATTATTCGCAGAAAACCAGCAACCAGTTCGCAAACTGCCCGTTCGTTGTGAGCGCGGACGTTGCAAAGGACGAGGCCAAGCAGGCTGCTGTTTATCGTTTCCTCGCGTTCTACTTTGGCAAGGAAGGCTCGTCCATCCTGTTTGACAACTCCAACATTCCCATTGCCACCTATGCGGATCTGCAGATGGAAAACACCAACCCGGCCTTTGCCGCAATCTCTGAGGCACTGGCTACCGGCTATGCAAGCACTACAGCCAGCAACCCGGTCGCATCCCTGACTGCATCCGTCAGCGAAACCTTCTATGACGCGATGAACAGCCTCATGCTCGGCAACATCACCACAGAGCAGGCGGTTGCGTCCATCGACGCTGCCTTTGCCGAGGCCGCACAGTAAAACAAGGCAGGATCCAATGGCGGGATGATCGCAGACCGGCCGCCAGGCGGATACGCCGGAAGGAGAGAACATGCAATTACTCAGTACAAAAAAGAATAAGCTGCTACTGCTTTTGCCGACCTGCTTGGTGTATGTGGTCTACATCATCCTGCCGATCCTTGTTTCGCTTTACTACAGCTTTACCAAATACTCCGGGATCAGCAAGCCGCGGTTGTACGGACTGAAAAACTACATCCGTCTGCTGGATGATCCGTATTTCTGGATCGCGCTGAAAAACACAGCGATTATCCTCGGTATCTCCATCCTTCTGCTTGGCATCGGCGCGTTCTTTGTGGCGATGCTCCTGAACCAGCCGATGCGCGGCGTGAACGTGTGCAAGGCGCTGATCTTTGCGCCGGCCATCATCGCAAGCATCATTGCGGGCGTTATCTGGGGATACCTGCTCGACCCGGTGACGGGCCTTGTCAACAATGTCCTGCGGGCCATCGGCCTTGACAAGCTGGCGCTCGAGTGGATCGGCGGCAAAACGCTCTCGCCCTACAGTATTGCGTTCGTCTATTTCTGGCAGCAGGCCGGCTATATTGCGGCTATCTATCTTGCCGGGCTCAAGACGATTCCGCACGAGATGATGGAGGCGGCAGCTGTCGATGGGACAAATTTCTGGCAGCGGCTGCTGCATGTGACGATTCCGGCGCTGCGCGACACGTTTGTGTCGGTCGGCATCCTGATTATCACCGGCTCGATGAAGATTTTTGAGACGGTGCAGCAGTTGACCGGCGGCGGCCCGACGCATTACTCAGAAACACTCGTGACCTACGCGTACAACACAACGTTTGCCCGGGGAGAATACGGCTACGGCATGGCGCTGGCTACAGCGACGTTCCTGATTTCGCTGATCCTCATGGGAATCTATACGCTGCTGCTGCGCGGGAAAGATTGAGAGGGCCTGCCATGAGAGTAAGAAAAAAGCTGGGCGTGTGCTACGTCCTGATGGTGCTTCTGACAATCGCAATTGTGATCCCGATCATCTGGCTGGTCTTTATCTCTATGAAGCCGAACAGCGAGATCATGAACAATCCGCTCTCGCTGCCGAATGCGCTGGACTTTGGGAACTATGTATCCGCGCTGCAGACGCTGGATCTGTTCACGCTGTACAAAAATACGGCTTTTATCGCTGTCTGCTCGCTTGCTGTGGAGATCGTCATTACGTTTTCCAGCGCCGTGGGCCTGACCCGGCTGTATTACCGCAGTGACGGTGTGCGCAGCGGCCTGCAGGGATTTTTGCAGCTGGGACTCGCGGTCAGCCCGTTTATCCTGCTGTTTCCGATCTATAAGATCAATAAATTCCTTGGCTTTAGCCAGCAGCTGTCGCTGATCCTGCCGTATATCGCAACGTCCATTTCCTTCAATACGCTGCTGTTTACTGCCTATCTCCGTACCGTACCCAAGGAGCTTGACGAGGCGGCGCTGATGGACGGCGTGAGCCTGTGGCAGCTGATGACGAAGATTCTTGTGCCGATTGCAAAGCCGGTTCTGGCAACGGTGATCATATTCAACCTGCTGTATATCTGGAACGAATATCCGTTCGCCTCCATTATGATTGAAAAGCCGGCCTATTACACCATTTCGCGCGGCATTGCGGCATTCCAGGGGCAGTACAATATCGATTACGGCGGCCTGGCCGCCTACAGCGTCATGGTGCTGCTGCCGGAGCTCGTATTCTACGGGATCTTCCAGCGCCATGTGGTCGACGGTATGACCGTCGGCGCCGTCAAGGGGTAAACCCCAACACATACGCAAAGGGGATGCTGCCTTGGCAACATCCCCTTTTTGTTCAGGGTGTATCTGAAACCTGTCTATGCATCCTTCAGCCGCAGCGTGTGCTGTCGCGCTCAATGAGCCTGACGCCAAGCGTCAGGTGGTACGAAGATAAGCTGGGATCGTCGATCATTTTGACGATGATATCTGCTGCTGAACTGGCAATTTTTTCTGTGTTCTGCCAGACGGTTGTGATGGACGGCGTCACGATTTCTGAGAGAAATGTCCCGTCATAGCCGATGATTTTCAGCTGTTCCGGTACGCGCAGCTGCAGGGACATGGCGGCGTTCAGCACAGCTGCCGCACAAAGATCGTTGCAGAAAATGCCGTCCGTTTCCGGATGCTCACGCAGAAGGCCGAGGACGATCTGCCGGTAATCGTGGAAGGTGTGCGAGTCACGGACCTGCTCATAGGAAAAGCAGTCCACCTGGTGCTTTGCCATGATATCGCGGAAAACCTGATGGCGGATATTCCAGGGTGCGTCGTCCTCGAATGAGCCGCCGATCTGGATCACGTGCCGGCAGCCGCAGCGCAGCAGACAATCGGCGGCCAGTGTGCCGCCCTGCACATGGTCGGAGGCGACATACGACGCCTCGTCGCGGATATGGCGGTCAATAGAGACGATCGGGAAGGAGAGGCTGGCGTAGTCCTGTTCGGTAAGCTTATAGTTGAAAATAATGGCTCCGTCGACACGATTGTTGTTGAGGAGCTTGATATAGTCCTGCGATGCACCGGAACTGAACGATGTGTTGCACAGCAGGATCTTGTATCCGCTTGCCTTGAGGAATTTCTCAAGGAAGGAAATCATTTCGGAGTAATAGGGATAGGTGATGGTCGGCACGACGACGCCGATCATGCCGGAGCGGCGCTTGAGCAGGTTGCGCGCATTCTCGTTGGGGTAGTAGTTGAGCTCCTTGACAGCGGCCTCGATGCGCTCGCGCGTCTGCTGGGAGATGTAGCCGCGATTGTTGAGCACGCGCGAGGCGGTTCCCTTGGACACGCCGGCGAGCTTTGCAACATCATCTAATTTTACCATATTCCATCCTCAATTCTCCAATGAATTATCGATTGTTATAGTATTATAACATACTTTTTTTGCAACTTCAATATGAACCCCTGCTGCGGCGGGGGGAAGAAACGGAGGCGGCGCCATGCAGGAGCTGCTCATTACGAATATCCAGCGCATGTCGTTCCATGATGGACCCGGCATGCGGACCACCGTGTTTTTGAAGGGCTGCAATCTCCGCTGTGCCTGGTGCCACAACCCGGAGACACAAAATCCGCAGCCGGAGCTGATCTTTCGCGCGCAGCGCTGCGTCCGGTGCGGAACCTGCGTGCACAGCTGCGCGTCCGGTGCGCGGACGATGGGGCCGGAGGGTCCGGTGCGGGATACGGCACGCTGCGTGGGCTGCGGCCGCTGCGCACAGGCCTGTCTCACCGGTGCCATTGATGTGGCGGGGCGCAGGATCTCCTGCCAGGAGCTGACAGAGCTGGTGCTGCGTGACGAGAAGATCTTCCGCACGACAGCCGGCGGCGTGACATGCTCCGGCGGGGAGCCGCTGCTGCAGGCAGACGCCGTGGCGGAGCTTCTGGGCGGGATGCATGCGCGCGGCCTGCATACATGCGTCGACACGGCGGGAAATGTCCCGTGGGAAGCCTTCGAGCAGGTGCTGCCGGTGACGGATCTGTTTCTTTATGACGTGAAGGCATATTCGCCGCAGACGCACCGGCAGTGGACAGGCGTGGGGAACGAGCGGATTCTGGAGAACCTCCGGCGGCTCGCTGCACGCGCGGATATCTGGATCCGGATCCCGTTTGTGCCGGGCGTCAACACGGAGCAGATTGAGGACATCGGAAGGTTTTTAACACAGCTGCCGCGCGTGCGGCGGGTAGAAATTTTGCCATATCATACACTTGGAGCTGAAAAAAGCGCCGAGCTGAACCGCGTACAGCGGCAGTTTCCGGTGCCGGATGCGGCTGCCTGTGAAACTGCGGAGCAGACGCTCCGGATGCTTGGTCTGCCGGTGACGTCCGGCAGAGCACAGAAAAAGGAGGATAAGAAATAGAATGAAGGGTCTTGTAGTAGAAGCGGCGGGGAAGATCTGCCTGCGGGAGGATCTGCCGCTGCCGGAGATAGACGCATATCAGGTCCTGTGCCGCAATGTGGGCTGTGGGATCTGCAATGGGACGGATATGCAGCTCATAAACGGGCAGATGCCGTTTATCCAGTATCCGTTCGTGCTGGGGCATGAGGCTGTCGGTCAGGTTGTGGCTGTGGGGGAAAAGGTGCGCAGCTTCCAAGAGGGGGACTATATCCTCCGCTCGGCGCTGCCTGGTCTGCCTGGCTATCACAGCTTCTGGGGTGGTTTTGCTGAGTACGGCGTGGCGGATGATTATGCTGCGCGTCTGGCCGATCACGCAGGCGCGGATATTGAGACGAGTACGCGGCAGCTGGTGCCGGCGGGGATAGATCCCGTGGAGGCAACCATGCTCATCACGCTCAAGGAGGTTGCCAGCGCCCTGCACCGGCTGCGGCTGCAGCCGGGACAGAACGTTGTGGTGGCAGGCTGCGGGCCAGTCGGCATTGCTATGGCGGCGCTGGCTAAATGCATGGGTGCCGGGAAGGTCGTGCTTGCAGGCCACCATCCGGCGCGCATCGCGGCGGCAAAGCGTCTGGGTGCGGATCTTGCCTTTGACACGCGGGAGCAGCCGCTGGCGGACACTGTGCGCGGCTATATGCCGGAGGGTGTGGATCTGTATATCGATGCGGTCGGCAACCCGAATCTTCTGATGGATGGGATGCGCCTGATCCGGCAGGAGGGCACGATCGGCCTGTACGGTCTCGGTCTGCGGGCGGACGCGGCGATCGACTGGTCACTGCTGCCGCACAACTGCATCCTGCAAACGGTGCAGTGGCCCATTGCTGCGCAGGAGAGCGCCGTGCACGACGAGGTCTGCGGCTATGTGACGAGCGGCAGGCTGCCGCTTCGCGAGTTCGTGACGCACAAGATCCCCGTGGAGGACTTCGCGGAGGGCTTACGGCTCGTCCGCGGCAGAGAAGGTATCAAGATCGCGCTGACATTCTGAGGGAGCACTATGAACGACTGGAAACAAACGCAATTTGGAAAAGAATATGACGCATTCCGTCAGGAGTTGGACGACTATTACGCCGCTTACCCTACGGACGTCAGCGCGCTGGAGCAGGAGCTGGACGAAAAAAGCCGCCTGCAGCCGCAGGCGGGCGCCATGGAGAAAAAAACGTGGATTTATGAGCTGGCAGCCGAAAAATGCCGGGTGAAGCTGTTCCGGCACTGCCCGTTCTATTTTGAGGTAGACACCGGTGCGCCGCGCAATCTGGCGGGATCGTGCTTTCCGCCGATCCCGGGGCTTGGCAGCTGGCTGATGCGCCGCGACACCTCCGGGCTGGAGCAGGAGTTTCAGAACTGGATCGCGCCGTATGTGCAGGAGGATGCGCTGAACTCGACGATGTACGTGGACTGCGCGCACCACGCGATGGGCGTCGGCAACGTGTTGCGCTATGGTCTGCGCGGACTGCAGCGGCAGGCGCAGGCACGCCTGCAGACGGAGACGGACGTGGAAAAGCAGACATTTCTGCGCTGCGTGATCCGTGCGGAGGACGCCGTGATGCGCCTGTGCGCACGCTTTGCCGATGAAGCGGAGCGCCTGTGCGGCACGGAGCGTGACCCGGTTGTCCAGGCTCGTCTTGCAAGGATTGCAATCAGCGCACGGCGCTGCCCGGCCGAGCCGGCAGAGACGTTTTTTGAAGCACTGAATACAATGCTGCTTTTAAAAGAGCTTGGCAACGGGCTGGAGTCGATGGGCTTTGCAATTCTGGGGCATGTCGACCGGGTGCTTGCGCCGTATTACGCGCGCGATGTGCAGCTTGGCAGATTGACCGCGGCGCAGGCGCAGGAGCTCGTCTATTGGTTCTGTGCCATGACAGATGCCAAGTGGGATCTGTCGCAGGCACTCTATGGAACAAACACGGCTATGAGCATCGGCGGCTGCGATGAGAACGGAACGCCGGTTTTCAACGATATCACAAGATGGGTGCTGCAGTGCTATCTGGACTGCGGACTGATTAACCCCAAAGTACAGGCACGCTTCGCGCCGGACGCGCCGGAGGAATACTATCAGCTTGTGGCGCAGCTTGCGGCCAGTGGCCGGAATGTGCTTTCAGTGTTCAATGACCGCACGATCATTGCCGCGCAGATGCGCATGGGCAAACAGGAGGCTGACGCCAGATTGTATCTCAATGGCGGCTGCCAGGAGGTTCTGCTTGCGGATACGGAGGTCAATTCACGCGCAACGTGCTATCTCAGTCCCTGCCGGTATCTTGAGATGATGCTGGAGCCGGATGGAACGGTTTTTTTTGATCGGGAGCATATTGTTTCCTACGATGTGTTGGCTGCGCCGGATTTTGAGACGTTCTATCACCGTGTGATGCGGAACCTCTCTATGATCGTCAACGCTGTGGCCTGGCATTATAACGGCTTTGAAAAGCGCTGGGCAGCTTATAATCCGTGCCCGTTCTTTTCCTCGACAATCACCGGCTGCATCGAAAAGGCGCAGGATGTTTCGCAGGGCGGGGCAATCTATAACAACAGCGGCTTTGCGCTTGTCGGTCTTGCAGATTTTATTGATTCGCTCTACGCGATCAAAGAAGCGGTTTATGAGCAAAAACGCTACACGCTTGCAGAGCTGACCGCCATGCTGCGCAAAAACTACGAGGGCTGCGAGCTCGACCGGCTCTATCTGCAGAACAAGATTCCCAAGGTGGGGGCGGATACGGCGCAGATGAACGCGTTTGTGCGCCGCGTCACGCAGGATATCGCCGAGAGCATCAGCTGGATGCCAAATGGCCGCGGCGGCCGGTATGAGGCGTCGATCTGGTCGTTTTATGGGTATGAGTGGATGAAAGCACACTGCGGCGCGCTGCCGGATGGGCGTCTGCGTGGACAGTCGCTTTCCCGCGGGCTCAACCCGTCAGAGCGGACACCCGCAGAGCTCAGTGCCATTCTGCACACGATGGACGGTGTGGATTATGCGCAGTTCCCGCAGTCTGCGGTGGCGTATTTCTGTATGCCTGTTTCACTGGCGGACGACAACGTGCAGATCTGTGCAGGTCTGATCCGGTGCTTTTTGGCCTGCGGCGGCAGCGCGGTGGATTTTGACGTGTTGGACAGCGCCGCAATTGCCGACGCGCTGGAGCATCCGGAGCGCCATCAGCAGCTTGTCATCCGCGTCTGCGGCTACAGTGCGCGTTTTGTCGATCTGAGCCGGGAAATGCAGCTGGAGATTGCAGGCCGCGCCCAGAGAGCTGTGTAAGGAGGGGCCATATGCGAAACGACGGAACGTATCTTGCGCAGCTGCTGCAGGAGCAGCAGCGCCCGCATCCGATGCATATGCGCCAGCAGTATCATTTTATGGGCGGCCCGGGCTGGATCAACGATCCGAACGGCCTGGTCTGGTACAAGGACGCGTATCACTTTTTCTATCAGTATAACCCGTTTGGCCTCACTTGGGGCGAGCCCTGCTGGGGTCACGCGGTGAGCCGGGATCTGCTGCATTGGACGCAGCTGCCGCCGGCGCTTGTGCCAAGTGAGCCGTATGACATGTATGAACAGGGCGGCTGCTTCTCCGGCAGCGCGCTTGTTGTAGGGCAGAGGCTGTATCTTCTGTACACGGGCGTGTGTGAGAAGGATGGACACTGCGTGCAGGCGCAGTGTCTGGCTTGGAGTGACGATGGCGTCACGTTTCAAAAATATGAAAATAATCCGGTCGTCTGCGCGCCGGTGGGCGTTGATCCGGCAAATTTCCGCGATCCAAAGCTCTGGCGCGAGGCAGATGGGACATTCTATTTTGTCTGCGGCGCAAGCCTGGAAGGGGATGGGGCAGCGCTGCTGTTTTCCTCACAGGATCTTTTCCAGTGGCAGTATCAGGGCGTGCTGGCCCGCAGCGAGGGGCGCTTCGGCACGATGTGGGAGTGTCCGGATCTGATTCCGCTTGGCAGGAAGCATATGCTCTGCGTTTCCCCGATGCATTGCCCGGCGTACCGCAATGTGTGCCTGGTCGGGACATTTTCACGCGAAGAGGGGAAGCTTCTGAATGTGGAGCCAGTCTGCCCGGACGCGGGGCCGGATTATTACGCGGCGCAGTCGTTTGTCGATGATCGGGGACAGTGCGTGCAGGTTGCCTGGGCCAATGGATGGGACTGGATGCCGCAGTTCCGGCGCTGGGGAGTAGCGGAGCAGGGCTTCTGGCGTGGCTGGTTCACATTGCCGCGCGTTGTGACAGAGGGCGCGGACAAACTGCCGCGGTTCCAGCCGCATCCGCAATTGGAAACGCTGCGCAAAAAGGCAATTCCGTGGGGCCGGAAGGAACTGACCGCACCATGGACGCTGCCGGATGCGGCAGAGACGGCGTGGGAGATTCTGCTTGAAATTCCGGCGCAGCAGCAGACCGGCGGGCTGCTGCTGCAGGTCGGCAACTGCTTTGCCCTGGAGCTCACGCTGGTGTCCCGGACGCTGCATGCGTATGTCAAAGATACCGGTGAACAGACAATGCAGGACTGCGGCACACTGCAGTTGGTGCCGGGCGTGCCGGTGCGGCTACAGGTGTTTTTGGATCGATGCTCTGCAGAAATTTTTGCAGATGGAAAATGTCTGTCTGTAAATGTTTTTGACACAGCACCGCTGCGCCCCGTCAGTCTGATCCCGCAGGGCGGGACTCTGCCGCTGCAGCTGCTGCAGGTGTGGCATCTGCAGCATGTGATGGAGCCGCAGACCTGATAAAAATTAAAAAAACGGAACAAACGATGGAAACGGCGCCGCAAATTGGCACTCATAACGCTTGTGCATCCGGCAAAACTACGGGTGAAGGAAATCGAATCCGGTTTCCAAAACAAATTCAAGGAGATGCAAGAGTAGCCGAACACGCCGTAGGTATGACCGAGAATTGCGCGGTCTTTCGCGCTGAGTGTGTGAAAAAGCTGCTCCAGTTCTTCCGTGCAGACCTGCCGGTAAACGGCCTGTTCCGGCGTGAGGGTGTGCTGGTCAAGCAGCAGCCACGCAAGCGGATCATCGTCTGAATCGTCTCCTGAAAGCGCAGAGACAGAAAGTGCCTTCGTTTCGTAGCCGATCAGCTGCGCAGCTTTTTCTGCGGAAACGCCAAGCGTCTGTGCAACTTCATCCGGAGAAAACTTCTCCTCCTTGTGCAGCCGCTGCACCTGCTTCACACGCTGCATTTCATCCTTGGGCAGTGCTATAACGCCGACGTTCGCCTCCAAATAGCGATACATCTTCCCGCGCAGAAACGGATGCAGATATGTAGTCAGTTTCCCACGAGCCTCGTCATACTCCCCAGTAGAAAGGCACTCACAAAGCTCCAAAGCACCTTCGGCACACAGCTCGTCCAGCGTTTCTTTGTCCGAACAGCCAAAGCTCTGCGCCGCGTCCTTCGCAACAGAAGCGATGAATCCCTGCATTTGCAGATAGAGCCGTTCAAAGGCTTCCGCGTCGCCGCTGAGATACTGCCGGTACAATTCTTCATTCGTCATGCGCTGTCACCTCCATGCAGCTCGTCTTCATTTTTGTTTTCTTGGACGTCCTACGGGCTTGCTTTTGCGCTGTACACCGCAGAGCGGATAAAGATTCCTGGTTGCCAGGGATTCGTTGAAGGCTTCGTAGGGCATACCGGGCTGTGTTCGTGCTTCGTGATAAAGCTCCTCTGCCTTTGCGCGCAGGCGCATCTGCTCCTCTGCCGTGATAATGCCGCGGGCTTTATCCTTATCGATGCGCTGATAGCAGCGGGAAAGCGCCTGCGTCAGTGGACTGTCCGCCGCTGTTTCTTTGACGCCGCGCGTCCGGTAACCGAGCTGCGCACAGGAATAGCGCGGGTTATCCGGATTCGGAGAATCGCAGTATTTTGTGTGATAGCCCTTTTGCAGCAGAAAAAGCCTGCCGCACAGTTCGCACTTCCGAATCAGATGTCCGGCTTCCAGTCCTTTATAGAAATCCAGCTTCAAAAGCGTTTGCAAATGCTCTGTTTCGTAGTATTCAAAAACCCTGAATTGCCCCGAATCCGGTGCTGTTTCCCGCGGCACGAGGTGGATTCTGACATCATCAAAGAGCGTATAATTTCCAGTGCCTTCTATCGGATTGGCGATCCACTTGTGCCGAAATTCTGGAAAGAGAAATCCGTTCAAGGCCGCAATATATTGGTTCGGTGACAGATGTTCGAGCGTAGAAAGTGACTCCCGAATAAACGCACGAAGCGTCTGACAGACGGAGGCGACATCTTTAAGCACCTGCGCATAATTCATACAATATGCTTTATACATCTGCCACTTCAAATCCAGCGACACGGGCGCGATCAGCAGCGCCGGGGTTTTCGCTTCCGGCTTCGGCGGAATGGGCGGATACAAGTTCAGATACCATTCCCGCTGCGTCTCGCTCAATTCCTCCGGATTTTTGATTCTGCCGTATTTCTTCGGATTTTCCAAGTAGTCTTCATATGCACAGATCTGACGTAAAATCTCGTGGTCGTGCGCATCCATTTCAAGTGGATCACCCTCTGCAATCGGCATTTCTGTGAGCTGCTTCGCCTCTGTCAGAATATATGCGTCCGTCTGAATCAGACGAAAAATACGGCGGCGACAGAGCACTTCATTCAGCTGGAGCATCTGCTCATTGGCCCGATGCCAGTCGGTCAGCGTGTGTGTTTTTTCATAACGCGCCATACCTTCCATTGCAGATTGCAAGCGGCTGTCAAGCGCTTGATATTCCTCCGGCGTGATGTTCAAAACCTCCGTTGTCAGTGCTCCAAGCGGAAATGCTTCTCCGTAAATACCAAGCGTTTTCCCTCCGATATAAAACGTGATGGACTGAAACATACGCTTCTCCTTTGGAAACCTGTCCGCAAATGATTTTTATTTGTCTGTTATTACTCTGAGTGTATCAGAAAAATCTCCATACTACAAGTAGAAAGGTGCGTGCCGCGAAAAACGTGGTACGCACCTTTACTTTTTGATTCGGAGGAGATTTTTTGACAGGAAACACACCATTAAAACTGATTTCCATGAGCGAAATCAATGCGGAGGAGGTGCAATGGCTCTGGTATCCTTACATCCCGTTGGGCAAGCTGACGATCCTTCAAGGCGACCCCGGCGAGGGAAAAACGAGCTTCATTCTGGCAGTCATTGCAGCGCTGACGCGCGGCGATCCGCTGCCGGAGTGTGAACAGGCAGCGGAACCGATGAACGTGATCTACCAGACAGCCGAGGACGGTCTGGCGGATACCATCAAGCCAAGGTTAGAGAGCGCAGGTGCAGACTGCACACGTGTTCTGGTCATCGACGAGGGCAAACGGGAGCTGACGCTCTGCGACGCAAGGCTGGAAGAAGCGATCCGCAGGACAGGGGCAAAGCTGATCGTACTCGATCCGCTGCAGGCGTACCTCGGAAGCGATGTGGACATGCACCGTGCAAACGAGGTGCGTCCGGTACTCAAACGACTTTCCCTGATGGCGGAGCGCACACAATGCGCCGTCATTCTGATTGGACACATGAACAAGGCGCAGGGCTTGAAATCCGGCTATCGCGGTCTCGGCTCTATCGACTTCCGCGCTTCAGCCAGAAACGTTTTGATCGTCGGGCGGCTGAAAAGCGGCGATACGCTTCGCATTGTCGCGCAGGACAAGAACAGCCTTGCACCGGAAGGCGCAGCCATTGCATTTGAGCTTCATCCGGAGCACGGCTTTCAGTGGAAGGGCTTCTGCGATGCGACCGTTGACAACATTCTGAACGGCACAGGGCAGGTGCAGACAAAGACCATGCAGATGGAAGACGAGCTGCGCAGGTTTCTGACGCAGCCAAGACCAGCCGAGGAAGTCCTTGCGCTTGCAAAGCAGCTCGGCATTTCAGAGCGGACGCTGAAAATTGCAAAGCGAAATCTCGGCATTCTTTCGGAGCGCCGCGCCGACCAATGGCTCTGGCGTTTGCCGGAGCAAGAGGGTAAGGGGGTAACGCCTTGAACGGTTTGCATCCTTGCACCCTTCCGCAGCAGGCACCGTTCGCCGCCGTGAGGCGCGTGTCACCGCTGTGTGCGGCTTTCTGCCCCGACAGCGAGTGTGTGTGCGGCGCGGCAGAAAAAGCCCACGTTGCACCGACATGCAAAGAACAAAATCGCAATCCAGCAACGCGATTGCGATTTTGAGAGGAGGCGCAGCGGAATGGATGAGCTTTCGCGCTCTGCGCGGAAGCGAAGGATATGGAGCTTGTGCCGACGAAGGAGCCAGCATCGCATTTGGCTAGTCGCCGGTGTCCCGGCTGCCCGCCAAATGCTGTTTGCGGGCAGCAGCCCACACCCACTTCAACAGAAACGGAGGAAACATGAAAAAAGACAAACAATTCAGCATCCGAATAGCAGCACAAGATCTGGAAACGATACGCCAAAAAGCAGCACAAGCCCATATGAGCCAGAGCGACTATGTGACCGCGTGTTGTCTCGGAAAACATATCGTCATTCTCGATGGACTGAAAGAAGTCCTGCGGCAGCAAAAAGCCATTGGCAACAATCTCAACCAGCTGGCAGTGCTGGCGAATATGGGCAAGGTACAGTTCGCCAATCTGGACACAGCAGCACAGGAGTTCGCCAGGATCAACACTGCTCTGCGGAAGTTGCAGGAGGGAGGCGTGGCAAAATCGCAATCGTCCATTTCGTGAATTACAAAAAGGGAACGCAGACGCGCAACTGCATGAAAAGCGTGATGCGGTACGTGTCGCAGATGAGCAAGACGCTCTGGGATGGACAGCCGCTCGTCAGCGGGATCGGCTGTCAGCCGGAAACGGCGTTCGACGAATTTCTGAGTACGAAGCTGCTGCACCACAAGGACGGCGGCGTGATGTTCTATCACATGGTGCAAAGCTTCCCGAAAGGTGCGAACATTGATCCTCGCACAGCGCACGAAGCAGCACGCAGGCTCGCCGGATATTTCGAGGGCTGCGAGGTTCTGGTCTGCACGCACGTTGACCGCGAACACATTCACTCGCACTGTATCATCAACAGCGTCAATTTTGAAACCGGCAGGAAGGTGCATATGGCAGACGAGCAAATTCAGGAACTGCGTGTTCACAATGATCAAGTCTGTGAGGAATTAGGGCTTCCCAAATTCCAGAGAGACGAACATCGGCAGTCACGCGGAATGTCCAACGCAGAATACTACACGGCGTCCAAAGGCGAGAGTTGGAAATTTGAACTCATGCGCGTGATCGACGATTGTATGCGCTGCGCCGGAAGCCGCGAGGAATTTCTGATCTTGCTCCGCTCTGAGGGTTACGACGCCACTTGGACGGACAGCCGCAAGAACATCACCTACACCACACCGGACGGACGCAAATGCCGTGACAGCAAATTACATATAGAAAAATACTTGAAAGAAAATATGGAGACCGAATTTGGATACAGAACGGAGAATGACAACACAGGAAATGTTGGCGCAGCACAAAAAGCTGATGGACGAGGCGCAACGGCTGGAACCCAGCGTGATGGTCACGGAGCGGAACTGGAGTGCGCTGCTCGAAATGCAGGACAGGCTGTTCCGGCAGCAGATGCAGTTAGACACGGACCTGAAAATGCTTCTGACGAAAGCAGAAGCGCAGGAATCTCTGATCAAGATGCAAACGAGCGCAGAAAATTTCGAGAAACAGGCTGGGAGCCTGAACGAGAGGTATTCTTCCGCCTGCAAAGAGCTGACAGACAGTACGCAGAAATCTATGACAATGATTTTGACCGATACGAAGAACCAACTTACGGATACGGTTCAGGATGCGAAGAAGAAAATTCGCCTGTGTACATGGATCTCGATTACGGCAGTGATCTTGTGCGCAGTGCTGTGCAGCTTAGCCGTGCTGTGGAGCAGATGACGGACAATGCGCCGGTGCGCGACGGAACAACCACGTCGCTACACATTGACAGCAAGCGCCGGAAGAAGCTCAAGCAAAAGAAAACTTCCCTCGGTCACGCCGAGGACGATCACGAAGATTGGACAATGGAACAGCATCTATAAAAGCAGCCTCCATGCAAGAGGCAGAAAGGGGGCCTATGAAAAAGGATTGGGAGATTTACCGAGACACCGGTATTCTCGGCGGATATATGCCGGAGTGTGCAAAACTTCGGCAAACAGAGGATGGCGATGTCGCAACTGTTTTCCGGGACACAACAACTTGTATGGAAGAAGACTGCATCACAAAACAGCGCGAGATGCTGATCGGCGGCAGACGGTTCTGTATCACGTCTGTATTTCCGGCAGAACCTTCCGCAACGCCGACGGACAAGCTGATTGCCTGCATCGACGCGGAACTGGAAAAGGAAGCGCACAGCGCATAAAAATCTGATAGACTTGTGGCAGCTGATGCGGTATACTTGCCGTACCGTACCGGCTTGCCCCACGGAAAAGGAGGTTACAATGGCAAGTCAGAAGCAACAATATACGATTCTCTACGGGCGGCTCAGCCAGGAGGACGAGCGTGCCGGAGAGTCAAACAGCATCCAGCATCAGCGGGATCTGTTAGAAAAATTCGCACGGGATAAAGGCTTTGAAAACACACTTTTTCTTGCGGATGACGGGTATTCCGGAACAAATTTTGATCGCCCCAGCTGGAAGAAGATCATAGAAATGATCGAAGCTGGTGAGGTGTCTACCCTGATCGTTAAAGACACATCACGCCTTGGCCGCGAGTACCTGCAGGTCGGTTCCTACATGGAAATTTATTTCCCGCAGAAGAACGTGCGGTTCATTGCAGTCAACGACGGCGTAGATTCTGCGGTGGAAAGCAGCAATGATTTTAACCCCATCCGCAACTGGGCGAACGAACTGCACGCAAAGGACACGAGCCGGAAGGTTCGCGCCGTGAAAAAGCTGCAGGCTGAACGCGGCGAATGGCTCGGAGGCCGTCCACCCTATGGGTACCGAAAATCCGAAACTACGGAAAACCATCTCGAGCCCGACCCAGAAGCGGCAGAGGTTGTGCGGCAGATTTTTACCCTCTGTGCTGCTGGGAAAGGTCCGAGCCAAATCGCGCGGATTCTGACGGAACGGAATATTCTGACACCTGCAAATTACTACTTTCAGAAGGCCGGAAAAACGCACAAGGGGTGCGATGCGCTGCATCCATGCACATGGTCTGGTACAACGGTCAGTGATATCCTCAAAAATGTCATGTATCTGGGCCATACGGTTGGACTGCGGCGGACGACCATTTCCTACAAGAATAAAACACGGATCGACCGGCCGGAAAGCGAACAGTGTCTGGTAAAAAACACGCACCAGCCGCTCATCACGCAGGAGCAGTGGGAGATCGTGCAGGAGGTGCGGCAGCACAAAAAGCGCACGGCAAAGCACATGGATGAACCGAACATCTTTTCCGGATTGGTATTCTGTGCAGATTGCGGAAAGCCAATGGTGCTGCATCGTGCCACGACCATGAAAAAGCTGGAGTACAATTTCAAGTGCTATACCTACGGCAAGAAAGGAAAAACTGCCTGCAGCGCGCACCACATCCGGGAATGTGATCTCACGCAGATCGTTCTGGATGATCTCCGTCGGGTCACGCATTTTGCCCGAATGAAGGAGCGGCAATTCGCGGCGCATATCAACCAGAAAAACAGCGCGGAGCTGCGGCAGGAAATCAACCGTGTTCTTCGGGAACTGGATACGATGAAACACAGAAGCGCAGAACTGGCAAAGCTGTTCAAGCGGCTTTATGAAGACAATGTGCTGGGGCGCGTGACCGACGAGCAGTACCGGATGCTCTCCGGCGATTACACAGACGAGCAGCGGCTGCTGGAAGAAGAAATTCCGAAAAAGGAAGAACGGCTGGCACAGCTCAAATCGCGGGAAGCCAACGTGGAGGCGTTCATTGAGAAAGCCAAACGATACACCACGATCGACGAGCTGACGCCGGAACTGCTGCGGCTGTTCATCCAGCGCATTGAGGTCGGTGAACGGGAGACAAAATACTCCCGCAATTCCAGCCAGTCTGTCCGCATCATTTACCGGGACATCG
>OLQB01001031.1_pt1 | contig 20560 bp, 17 predicted proteins | sample 1672681 | NCBI WGS metagenome assembly OLQB01 (sample SAMEA3136713, study PRJEB25190) | human gut metagenome | reverse complement strand
AGGAACTGTCCGGCTGCCGCATTTCCGTGATCGGCACCGGCCCGCAGCGCGACCATATCATCCAGATCAACTCGCTGATCGACTGAAGCTGATTCGGCTGATTCGTCGATATGAACGTCGGTAACGAACGTCAATGACAAGTGCCGGTGGGCCTGTGCCTGCCGGCACTTTGCGTATGGTGCGTGCGATGGCGTGCGCGTATGACGCACACCGCATACACACCGACGGGGTGCGCGGCGGAGGAACGGAAAAGGGGAGTGCGATGACTGCAATGCCGCCTAACGACAGGTTCGACAGGTTTGACAGGTTCAGCAAACTGGTCCCGCGATTCGACCACCTGAAATGGAAGATGGCCGCTGCCGGCATTCTCGTCGGCCTGATTTCCGGCTTCCTCGTCGTCCTCTACCGTCTCGGCATCGAATACGGCACCGACACCGCGCGCTGGATCTACGCGCGCATCCGCGAAACCCCGTGGCTGGTCGCACCGTGGGCGGTCGCCGCAATCGCAGCCGCGCTCGCCATCGCATGGATGGTCAAAAAAGAGCCGATGGCCGGCGGCAGCGGCATTCCGCAAACCAACGGCGTGGTGATCTGCGGCCTGAAAATGCGATGGCAGACGATTCTGCCGGTTCGCTTCATCGGAGGCCTGCTCGGATCGCTCTTCGGCCTCTCGCTCGGCCGCGAAGGACCGTCCATCCAAATCGGCGCATCGGGCGCGCAGTTCCTATCGCACCGGCTGCGCGGCAAGAAACGTGAGGACGTGCAGGAGCATTATCTGGTCACCGCCGGTGCCGCGGCCGGCCTGTCCGCCGCGTTCGGCGCACCGCTGTCCGGCATGATGTTCGCTTTGGAAGGGGTGCATCGCAGTTTTTCGCCCGCGATTCTGATGGGCGCCACCGCCGCGTCCCTGACCGCCGATTTCGTATCGAAATACTGTTTCGGCCTGCGTCCGGTGCTTGACTTCGGCACCATCGGCCAACTGCCGCTCGGCGAATACGGGTGGCTGATTCCGCTGGGATTGGTGGCCGGTTTGGTTGGTTCGCTGATGAACCGTTCGCTGCTCGGCTTCCAAACGCTGTACGGCAAGCTTCCCGCATGGAGCCGCCCTTTGATCGCGATCGCACTCGCGCTGCCAATCGGCATTTGGCTGCCTGACGTGCTCGGCGGCGGCTCGAACCTGATTGCCATGGCCGAGCATGCGCGCGTCGGCTTGGGCATGCTGTGCGTGCTGTTCGTGGCGAAAGTGCTGTTCACCTCCACCAGCTTCGGTTCAGGCGCTCCCGGCGGCATTTTCATGCCGATTCTCGCGGTTGGCTCACTCGCCGGCGGTATCTGCGGCGAGACGTTGCACCAGTTCGGCAACCTGCCGTCCGATTCCGTGGCGATTTTCTCGGTATGCGTGATGACGGGCACGCTGGCCGCGTCCGTGAAAACACCGATCACGTCGATTCTGCTGGCCGTGGAAATGTCCGGCACATTGACGCACATGCTGCCGGTCGCCGCCGTCGCGTTCATCGCATTGCTCGTCTCCGACCTGCTGCGTACGAAACCGATCTACGGCGAGCTGCTGGAACGGTACATGCGCGCGCAAGGCGGCACGACGGCAATCGCCAATCGCATCGACAACGGCATCATGGAACTGCCTGTGGAAATGGGCGCGACCGCGGACGGCAAGCTGATGCGTGACGTGCGCTGGCCGTACGGCTGTCTGGTGATTGGCCTGCGTCGCGGCGAACGGCAGATCGTGCCGCATGGCGATACGCGGCTGCGTGCCGGCGACTATCTGGTCGTGCTGTTCAGCGGCGAGGACGAAAGCGACGCACGGCATGCGATGCGGCGGCTGTGCGACGTGTCCGTCTGACGCGGTCTTACTGTCTTCCATAACCATTCGTAGACGTCTAGGGCCACCCGAAGTTATCCATAGTTATCCATCGAATCGGACATGTTCGATGTTTGGTTGCAACGCACGTGTAGACTCGTACAAGGTTAGGAAGACGGCACCTGCGGCCAGCTCGTTGCCGTATGGCTGGGGCGGAACGACGCTGTCCGCGGAAAGCCAAGTACAAGGGGAATGTGATGGAATCGCAAGAACAACGGGCGGCAGACTCGCCAAACGCGGGTGATGAGCCGAATCCCGCCACACAGTCGATCGACGTCGCCGAAGTGGCGCGCGCGGATGTGCGCCCGTCCGGTGCCGCCGCATCCAAGCATCCGCCGCAGATTCCGCTCGCGCCGATGAAACGCATGCAGGCGCGATTCAACCCTCTTGCCGATGGTCTGATGTATCTCGTGGTGTTCGTCGGCGGCTTCGTCGGCGTCGGGTTCCGTCGTGCCACGGACCTGCTGCTGCCGTCGGTGAACGGTTCGCCGTTCGTGGTGGGCACGTTCGTGTCGAATATGCTCGCCTGCTTCCTGTTTGCGATGCTGACCGAATACATGGCGACCGCGTCGTGGCTGCGCCGCAGGGTGCGGCAGGTCGTCAGCCGTGGCGTCGGGCTTGGTTTGCTTGGCGGACTGTCGACGATGTCCGGCGTGATGTTGGAAACCATGGAAGGCATGCGCGAGCAGCGTTTCGGCAGCGCGCTCGGCTATCTTGCGGGAAGTTTCGCTGGCGGTCTGATCGCGGCCGCGGTTGGCGTGGCGCTGATGCAGGCGTTGCTGGCGCGCGGCACACGCAAGCGGGTCCGTAACGCGATCGCCGATGCCTCCACGGCTTCCGTATCCTCAATGTCCGATTCGGGCGATTCGGACGCGTACGGCATCGTGCAGGACGTCCAGATGACCGACACTGCAGTATCGGCTACGCAGAGTGTTACGCAGACGGTCCCCATGGCCGATTCGGGCGAATCGGACGTGCCGGCCGCGCAAAATGTGCAGAACAACGTGCCGGACGCGCAGGGCGTGCGCCACGTGAAGGTGGCGGATGCGGCGCATTCGGCCGCGCAGGCCGCGTTGGAGGCCGCGCAGGCGGCACAGCAGGCGGCCCAGGTCGCCCAGCAGGTCGCGCAGACCGGGCAGGTGCCGAAAATCGAATCGCAGCCGCAGTCATCGCAACCCGTCGCACCTCTGCCCAGCTTCGAACCCAAGCCGGTCACCGCGGAAATCCCGCTCGTCGCCGACCCGACCACAGGGGAGGTGCGCTGATGACCTGGATGATCTGCCTGTTCGGCGGCATCGGCGCCATGGCCCGTTATGTGCTTGACGTGTCGATCCAACGCAGCTGGAACCGTGACGGCAACCACAGCTTCCCCCTGGCCACGCTCGTCATCAACGGCGTCGCCTCCCTGTGCGCCGGCATCGCCATGATGTCGTACTATGCGCAGTCGGTTGATATGGGCACGGTAATGACGTTCGTTGTGGGGTTCCTCGGCGGATTCTCAACATTCTCGTCGGCGATCAACGAGGTGCTGTCGCTGATTCGCAAACGCCGTTTCGCCATGGCCCTGGGCTATGGCGCTGCCACGGTCGCGGTGCCGCTCGCCTGCGTGGCGCTCGGATTCGGCATCGCCATGCTGGGCGGCCACGCATAGCTGTCACCGGCTTGGCCGCGCGTAATTTTCACGTTACACGGGCGGTCATCGGGTAACGTTCAGGAAATCTGAGCGCAACCGCGCGAGCTGTTTCCTCTCCTACGTTGTGAAAACAACAAGAGAGGAAAAACCTATGACAGCCGTAACGTATCTCACACGGCATCGTCGACCGGGAATCGTCATACTCTGTTCGATTGTCGCCGTTCTCTCGATGCTTTTCGTACTCCCTCCCGCCATCGCGTCCGCAGCCGATTCCGGCGCGCAGGCCGTCGATGAATGCAATCCGACCGCCAGCAACGGCTGCGTCAACGGCATCCTGCAGGACGCCGACAAGAAGCCGATCGCCGACGTCACCATCACGCTGTCCGGCAAGGCAACGGCGGAAACCAAAACCGCTGCCGACGGCAAGTGGGCGTTTTCCGTTGCCGATGATGGCGATTACACCGTCACCATCGACGCATCCGTTGCGAAAGAGCACGGTCTGAAGGCAAGCAGCGCAACGGTGACGATCAGGAAAGCCAGCTTCGACAAGCAGCGCGGAGTTGTCCGATTCGACCAGGCGGGCGATTCCGCCGGCAGCGGCACGTCCGGCACATCTGGATCGTCCGGCTCGGCAAACGGCACGAAAGGCGCGACCGGCACATCCGGATCGACGGCGGCCACGCAATCGCCAGTCAAAAAAGACGGCTCCAATGTCGGCAAACGCATCTGGCAGCAACTGTATTCCGGCATTATCTTCGGCCTGATGCTGGGCCTCATGTCCGTCGGCATGAACCTCGTCTACGGCACCACTGGCCTGCAGTCGTTCTCACACGGCGAACAGGTGACGCTCGGCGGCCTCATGGCATACGTCGGCACGCAGATGCTGCACATGCCGCTCATCGCCTCCGCCATCTTCGCCATCGTCATCGGCGTGCTGACCGGCTTCATCCAAAACGAAATCGTCTGGGGGCCGCTACGCAGACGCCACGTCGGCACCATGCAGCAGATGATCGTCACCATCGGCCTGTCCATGGCGTTGCAGTACACGTTCCAGTTCTTCTTCGGTGGCGACATCAAAGGCATCGTCAAATCGGTGCCGGACAGCTTCCAGCTCGGACCGATCACCACCGACATGCCGACGCTGGTCTCCGCGCTCATCGCCATCTGCGTGATCGTCGGCGTCACCCTGTTCCTCTACAAGACGCGACTCGGCCGCGCCACACGAGCCGTGTCCGACAACGCGGCGCTCGCCGCAGCATCCGGTATCAACGTGGATCAGGTGGTCCGCGTGGTCTGGATCCTCTCGTGCGCGATGGCAGCCCTGTCCGGCGTGCTGCTCGGCGTCTACCTGAACGGCATCTCCTGGAACACCGGCGCGACCCTGATCCTGCTGATGTTCGCCGCGGTGACGCTCGGCGGCCTCGGCACCGCCAACGGCGCGTTGATCGGCTCGCTGGTCATCGGCATCGTGGCGGACATGAGCTCGCTCGTCATCCCCAACGATATGCGTTACGCCAGCGCGCTGGCAATCCTCATCATCGTTCTGCTGGTGCGCCCGCAGGGCATCTTCGGCAAGCAGCAAAGGGTGGGCTGATCCATGGACATCATGACAATCATCTCCAACGCGGCGGGCGAACTGATCGCCCCGACCACGGCGGCATACGTACTCGCCGCCATCGGTTTGAACATTCACTTCGGCATGACGGGCCTGATGAACATGGGCCAGGCCGGTTTCATGCTCCTCGGCGCGTACGGATTCGCCATCACGCAGTCGATGGGCTGCAACCTGTTCGCCTCCGTATGCGCGGCGCTCGCGCTCGCGGTCATCTACGCGCTGCTGCTGGGCATTCCGACGCTGAAGCTCGGACCCGACTATCTGGCCATGGTCACATTGGCCGCCGCGGAAATCATCCGCATCATCGGCAGATCGACGGCCATGACGAACTTCACCGGCGGTTCCGCGGGCATCTCGCCGCAGGACTTCACCGAGAAATTCGAATCGCTTTCGCCGCTGCCGGACGGTTCGACCACGTTCCTGCTGTGGACGTACAGCAACAACATCGCCAACTCCTGGTGGCTGCGCATCGTGGCATGGGTTTTGGTGGTGATCGCGGCGCTGCTGTGCTGGCGCTGGTTCCACTCGCCGTGGGGCCGCATGCTCAAGGGCATCCGCGAGGACGAGAACGCGATTCGTTCGCTCGGCAAGCCGGTGACGCGATACAAGATGGAATCGCTGATTCTGGGCGGCCTGTTCGGCGCGATCGCCGGCATCATCTTCGTCCTGCCGCGTTCCGTACAGCCCGATTCGCTCGGCCGCACCGTCACCTTCTACGTGTGGACGATTCTGCTGCTGGGCGGCGCGGCCACGATTCTCGGCCCGGTGCTTGGCTCCTGCGTGCTGTGGGTGCTGCTCACCTTCGTCAAGGAGGTCATGCGCAACACCGTTCCCGAAACCCTCATCTCTTCCAACCAGATCGAAGCTCTCGGCTGGGTGATCGTCGGCGTCGCGCTGATGTGCCTGGTGATCTTCAGACCGCAAGGTCTGTTGGGCGACCGAAAGGAGTTGGCTTTCCATGCCTGATACAACGAATTCTCCGACCACTGGCGTGCAGCCGGCCACGCAACCCGCAACCGGCGTGCAACCCGTATCCGGTGTGCAGCCCGGCGTACCATTCCAGGACCTCACCAAATGGGCCACCAAAGCTCCGGAAGGCGAGACCCTCATCTCCACCGCCTATCGCGACAAAGTCACCGACGATCTGAAATTCGTCGAAAACAAGCCGGGCGTGCACAAGCCCGCCCCGATTCTCGTGGCCGACAACGTGACCCGCAAATTCGGCGGCATGACCGCCGTGGACGTGAGCCACTTCGAAATCGAACGGCACGGCATCACCGCGCTGATCGGACCGAACGGCGCCGGCAAAACCACGTTCTTCAACCTGATGACCGGCTTCGATACGCCGAACACCGGCACCTGGCAGTTCGACGGCAAGGACATGGCCCACGTGCAGCCCGAAAAAGTGGCGCGCATGGGCATGGTCCGCACCTTCCAGCTGACCAAGGTGATGAGCCGTCTGACCGTGCTCGACAACATGCTCCTCGGCGCCCCCGTGCAGCCGGGCGAAGGCATGTTCCGCGCGCTGTTCCCCGGCATGTGGAGGAAGCAGGAGCAGGCGAACATCGAAAAAGCCGAGGCGCTGCTGGAACGCTTCCTGCTGATCAAAAAGAAGGACGATTACGCCGGCGCGCTTTCCGGCGGCCAACGCAAGCTGCTGGAAATGGCACGAGCGCTGATGTCTGACCCGAAACTGGTCATGCTGGACGAGCCGATGGCCGGCGTGAACCCCGCGCTGAAACAGTCGCTGCTCGACCACATCATGGCGTTGCGCGAGGAAGGCACCACAGTGCTGTTCGTCGAACACGACATCAACATGGTGAGACACATCGCCGACTGGGTCACCGTGATGACGGAAGGCAAGATCGTGGCCGAAGGCCAACCGAAGAGCGTGATGAACGATCCGGCCGTGATCGACGCATACCTGGGCGCCCACGCGAACGTGGACCTGGGCGACGATTCCGTGCTGGAAGACCTGAAGGAGGCCTGAAATGAGCGACATCGCAAGCGTGGGCGACGAGCCGCTGACCCGCGCGCAGATCCACATGGGCGAGCCCGAAGGCGAACCGTTGCTCGACGCGGTCGATTTGGTGGCCGGATACATTCCCGGCGTGAACATCCTGAACGGCGCATCCCTGACCCTGCATGAAGGCGAGATCGTCGGCATCATCGGCCCGAACGGCGCAGGCAAATCCACCCTGCTCAAATCATTGTTCGGCCTGGTGCACATCCACTCCGGCAAGCTGCTGCTGAAAGGCGAGGACATCACCAACCTGCGCGCCGACAAACTCGTCTCCCGTGGCGTCGGCTTCGTGCCGCAGACCGAAAACGTCTTCCCCAGCCTGACCATCGCGGAAAACCTGCACATGGGCGCGTTCCAAGCACCGAAACTGTTCAACGAACGTTTCGATTATGTGTGCTTCATCTTCCCCAAACTCGGCCAGCGCAAGAACCAGCTCGCCGGCCAGCTTTCCGGCGGCGAACGTCAGATGGTGGCCATGGCCCGAGCCCTCATGATGAAACCATCCGTCCTCCTGCTCGACGAGCCCTCCGCAGGCCTGTCCCCAATGCTCCAGGACGAGACCTTCATCCGCGTGCGCCAAGTCAACAAAGCCGGCGTATCCGTGGTCATCGTCGAACAGAACGCCCGCCGCTGCCTGCAGATCTGCGACCGCGGCTACGTCCTCGACCAAGGCCGCAACGCCTACTCCGGCAAGGGCCGCGACCTGATGAACGATCCGAAAGTCGTCTCCCTCTACCTGGGCAACCTGGAAGAAGAGGTTCAAGAGGAAGAAAGGTAGGGCCCAGGAAATCGCGGAACGGAGCGTATACCGCCTTTCCTTGCCGCTCGACGTACGTTCGTACGCTTTCGGGCTCGGACGGCGGTCTCCGCACGCGTTCCGCGATTTCCCCCTATGATTCAAAATTCTCAATTCCGATTACCGCTGTTGGGACACTGCCCGACAGTGGCTTCGGCATGCCTGAAAACAAGCTCAAAACCTTGTGTTTCCAACAGTTTTCGGGCTTCACCTTCGGTTAACTTCACGCATACACATTCGGTTTCCTCGGCACTTATAGTGCGATTCAAGATGGTCGAGCAACACATCTCGATAATCGTCACCAAGGGTTCGGCAATCAGCGGAGCCAAGAGAGGAAACGGTGATTCAAATGAAGAAGATCAACATGAAGGGCATGAGGAAACTGTCCATCACAGCCACCGCCATGGTGGCCGCCGCAGTCATGGCGCTCGCCGGCTGCGGTTCGTCCGGCACGGCCGATTCGGCTGCGTCCGGCTCGTCCGGCAGCGCGAAATCCGATACGTTCATGGCGGCCGGCCTGTTCCCGCTGACCGGTTCCATGGCGTACCTCGGCCCCGCCAACATCGCCACCATGAAGCTCGCGCAGAAAGACATCAACGCGGCTGGCGGCGTGCTCGGCAAAGACATCGAAATCACGTCCGCCGACACGTCCGACGCGGACCATGCCGACCAGAACACGTCTTCCGCGCAGTCGGTGCTTGCCAAGAACCCGTCCGTCGTGGTCGGTCCGCCGTCCAGCTCCGTGGTCAAGAACACCTACAAGCAGGTCACGTCCGCCAAAGTGCCGATGATTTCTTCGGGCGCCACGTCCACGGCCTTCTCCGGCCTTAGCGACTACTTCTTCCGCACCATTCCGCCGGACACGGTGCAGGGTGCGGTCCTGGGCCAGATCATCGCACAGGATGGCGTGAAGAACCTCGCCATCGCGGTCTTCAACGACGAATACGGCACGTCCCTGCGTGACGTGGTCGTCAAAACCGTCGAAGACGCGGGCGTGAACGTCGTCTACGGCGAAAAGGACACGTTCGATCCGACCGAAACGAACTTCTCATCGATGGTCACGGCCATCAAGGCCACCAACCCCGACGCGACGCTCGTCATCGCCTTCGACCAGACCGTGCCGCTCGTCAAGGAGCTCGCCGCCCAAGGCCTCGACACCCATAAGCTGTACATGACCGACGGCAACACCGTCGACCATTCCGCCGACTTCGACGCGGGCCTGCTCAAGGGCTCCACCGGCACCATTCCAGGTGCCCACCCGACCGAGGAATTCCAGAAGAACGTCAAGTCCTTCAACGCCAAGGTCACCGATTTCACGTACACCGCCGAAACGTATGACGCGATCGTGCTGGCCGCGCTCGCCGCGCAGAAGGGCGGCGCCACGGACGGTACGACCGTGCAGAAGAACCTTATGGCCGTCTCCGGCTCCACCAAGGGCAAGGAATGCGATTCCTACAAGGCTTGCCTCGCCCTGCTGAAGGACGGCAAGGAGATTCAGTACAAGGGCCAGACCTCCATCGGCGCGTTCAACGACGCGCATGATCCGAGCTCGGCTTCCATCGGCGTCTATAAGTACGACGCCGACAACAAGCCGGTCTTCGACCACTCCCAGGAAGGTTCCGTACCGAAGGCATGACGGTCGGTTCGTCCGTGGTGCGGACTGACGTGATGGCCGGACGTGACGGCTGACGGCCAGGCCACGCAACGCAAGGGGCGGTGCGACGCAAGCGAGATGATCGCAAGTGTCGCACCGCCCCTTTTGCGGGCGGAACGCGTGTGGAGTACATGCGGAGCGTGCGTGGAAGATGCGTGGAACGCGTCGTGAAACATACGTCGTTCACGGGTGAAAAAGTGGATTTTTCGGGGGAATTGAAGAGGGGGAGGGCGTCTTTCGTCAATTGATAGTTCATATTGTGCGGACGATTGCAAAGAAACGTTACAGATGCATGTAAAATAACACATAATATCGCGATTTGTAAGGAAACATCCCGACGATGCGGGGGAGAGGTGTTGGGCAATGGTCGGCATGCGTGACGTGGCGAAAGAGGCCGGGGTCTCGCTGAGCACGGTTTCGCTAGTGGTCAACAAGACGGGCTACGTGTCCGACGACATGCGCGCGCGCGTCAAAGCCGCCATGAAAGAGCTCAATTACGTGCCCAACGAGCTGGCACGCAACCTGTACAAGAACCGCACGAACCTGGTCGGCGTGATCGTGCCGACCATCCGCCACCCCTTCTTTGCCACCCTTACCGCGCATCTGCAACGCGAGCTGGCCGCGCAAGGACTGCGCACCATGCTGTGCTCCACCGCCGACGCGGAAAACGGCGAGGTCGAATACGTGGACATGCTGCGCCGTCACATGATGGACGGCATCATCGTCTGCTCGCACACCACCCATCCGAACGATTACTGGACGTCCATCCACCGCCCGATCGTCGCCTTCGACCGTGTGCTGGGCGGCGGCATCGCGTCGATCGGCTCCGACCATGAGCAGGGCGGCCGGCTCATGGCGCACATGCTGGTCAACACCGGCGCGCACCACGTGGTGATGATCGGCGGCCCGCGCGACCAGTTCTTCGATTTGGCGGCGCGCAATGGAGACAGCCCGGACGATTTCGACCTGCACAAGACAACGTTCCCGACCGTCCGCTACTACCTTGCGCTGGAGCAGGAGCTGAAAGCGGCCGGCGTGCGGTACGAGTACGTCGAAGCCGGCAATGTGGAGGATTTCCAAGGGTATAAGAACGCGGTGAATGCTGTGCTCAACAGTATGCCGGTGGACGGCGTCGATGCCGTGGTCAGCTCCGATATCGGTGCCGCGCTTTGCGTGCGCGAAGCGATGCGGAGGCATATTTCGATTCCGCGCGACCTGCAGATCATCGCCTACGACGGCACGTATCTGACCGACCTGGCCGGTATGAAAATGACCGCGGTGGCGCAGAATTTCGACAAAATCGCGCAGGTCGCGGTCGGCAATATCGTTCGTGCGATCGCCAAGGAAGGGGATGCCAAGGCAGATACGACAAGCGCCACGGGACGCAAGCCGTACGAGCCGGACGTGCTGATTCCCGTGACGCTCAAACTGGGCGATACCACCCGCTAAGCGGGCCGTATCGCCCATCATTGGACGGGCCGTTTTACCTGCTAAGCGGGTCGTTTCGCCTTATTCGTAATCGCCGGTCGGACCGATCTTCAACGCGTCCTCGTGCGTGCGGCCCGAATGGATCGCATCGTTGATCGCCTGAATCTCCGCTGCATCCACGGCAAGCGCGCGTCCATCGATCTCGCTGATCGGAATGGACCACCCTCCGTGCGTCATGTACAGGCTGTCCGCTTCGCGTAGTTCGGCGATCGGCAGCTTGCGGTATTCCGCCTTTTTGCCCTCTTCAAGCGCCCAGGCGAACATTTCGCGCTGTGATGTGCCATTCAGAATACCGATGCGCGGGTCGGGCGTGACGAACGTATCGCCATAGCGTGCCACAATCGACGAATTCGGGCATTCCATCGTGTAGCCGTCCTCCGTGAACAGAATCGCGTCGCCGACGCCACGGCGGGCGCATTCGCGGTGCACGGCGCAGTTGAACGCGTAGCTCAGCGTCTTCGCACCGTTGAGCAGCCAAGGGGCGCGTGCGGTGATGTCCGACGGATAGCCGCGCGTCATTGAAGCCATGGTGATCGGTTCGAGCGAATGCAGCGTGCCCTTCGCGTCAAGGAAGATGTAGACGGTCGGCGTGCGGTCGGCCGCCTTGCCCACGCCGGTGTCCGGATCGAGACCACGGGAGACGATGATGCGCAGCATCGGACCGGGCTCCGGATCGTCATACTGGTCGATGACCAGCTGGACCGCGCGGGTGAGCGCGGGAATGTTCGGCTCGGGCATGTCCACCAGGCGGGCGGAATTGGCGAGACGCTTCAGATGGTTCTCCAACGAAACCGGGAAACCCTTCCATACCGTGGTCGCTTCGAAAATGCCGTCGCCGCGCAGCGCGCACAAATCGAACGCGTTGATGATGGGGCTTTCCGGATCGACGAAACGAACCAGATCCGCGTCGGGCGCCACGCCTGCGCCTCCGAATAGCGTCTTGCCGTTACCGACTGCCAGAACGATCGAACTCATGGGAACCTCTCTTCCGCGCTCCGCGTCTTTTGATTGCCGCTTTATTGCTGTTGCGCTGTTGTGTTGCGTCAGCGTTCGCGTGCGTCTTCGGCGTCCAACCTAACCATGGTTTGTTTCCGCTTGGCACCGCCAATTTGCAATGCGGAAACATACGCGTCATGAATCGCGCGGCTCCCGTAACGTTCGGCGACCAAGGTGAGGGAAAACGACTCTGAACGTCCGTTTCTGCGGAATCTGATTTCGGGGTTCGTCGGCAGTTCGTTCGGAAAAGGCCGGACGGCGGCCGACGGGAAAGGTGAGCGCAATGGTGGATGGGATGTCCGATATGGGAACAACCGAACTTGGCGCGGCGAGCACGCCCGAACAGGCGCGCGCCGCGTTCCGTGACGGCCTGGTCCGCCCGACCTGCGGCATCGCGCAAGGCTACGCGCAGGCGAATCTGATGATTCTGCCCAAGGAGCAGGCATTCGATTTTCTGCTGTTCGCGCAGCGCAATCCCAAACCCTGCCCGCTGCTGGAAGTGATGGAGGCGGGCGTGCCGGTGCGGCACATCACGGCAGGCCGCAACGTGCCGATGTACGACACGTCGATCGAGTGCCGTTCGGCCGGCGCGTTCCATTCGACGATGGTCGTGTCGATGCACGGCATGAGATGCGTGCTGCGGCGACTGCGACAGAAGGGACGTCGCGGCTGAAGAACGCTGCGACGGTAGAACGACGGAAAGGCGACGGAAGGAATGGAAACGATGGCTGTGCAGGAAACAGACGGAAAGCAGACGGCTATGCGAATCGATATGAACAGCGATATGGGCGAAAGCTTCGGTCGTTGGACGCTCAGCGACGACGAGGCGCTGCTCGACGTGGTTTCCAGCGCGAACGTGGCGTGCGGCTTCCATGCGGGCGACCCGTCCGTCATGCTGAGAACGTTGTCATACGCGGCGTCGCGGGGGTAATGGTCGGGGCGCATGTGGCGTACCGCGACCTGGCCGGATTCGGGCGCCGCTATGTGGACGAGTCCCCCGACGAACTCAAGGCGGACGTGATGTACCAGATCGTCGAATACGGCGGCCTCGACGGCGTGCATATGACGAACGTGGCGACCGTCGACGGCCTCGAACCCGACCGTTACTTTAAGCAGGTCGGCCAGCTTACGGACTGCGCCCGCAGCTGAAGTCCTGTGCCCAAGGCTGAGGGCCCTGCGCTCGCGGCTGCCCCCGCATGTCCGTCGCTTTCGAATCGGGCGCCGGAGACATGCGCCGCGATTCGGCCGAAAGCCGGTTCGACACGCCCGAACACCGGTTGCGGTTTTGGTGTCGAGCCCCATTTTGCGGTAATATCGAACCGGTTCGACACAACCGTGGGAATGGCCGTAAGGACTCCCGCAAAGAATCTCGCAACGACTTTTTGGAACCGAAGGAGGCTCCATGAAAAACAAGGTGCAGCTCATCACTTACGCCGACCGCCTTGGCGACGGCACCATCAAGTCGATGACCGACATTCTGCGCACCCGCTTCGACGGCGTGTACGACGGCGTTCACATCCTGCCGTTCTTCACCCCGTTCGACGGCGCCGACGCAGGCTTCGACCCGATCGATCACACCAAGGTCGACGAACGTCTCGGCAGCTGGGACGACGTCGCCGAACTCTCCAAGACCCACAACATCATGGTCGACGCCATCGTCAACCACATGAGTTGGGAATCCAAGCAGTTCCAAGATGTGCTTGAAAAAGGTGAGGAATCCGAGTATTACCCGATGTTTCTGACCATGAGCTCCGTGTTCCCGAACGGCGCCACCGAAGAAGACCTGGCCGGCATCTACCGCCCGCGCCCGGGCCTGCCGTTCACCCACTACAACCTCGGCGGCAAGACCCGTTTGGTATGGGTCAGCTTCACCCCGCAGCAGGTGGACATCGACACTGATTCCGCCAAGGGTTGGGAATACCTGATGTCGATCTTCGATCAGATGGCCGCCAGCCACGTGCGCTACATCCGTCTCGACGCCGTGGGCTACGGCGCCAAGGAAGCCGGCACCAGCTGCTTCATGACCCCCAAGACCTTTAAGCTCATCTCCCGTCTGCACGAGGAGGGCGTCAAGCGCGGCCTTGAAATCCTCATCGAGGTTCACAGCTACTACAAGAAGCAGGTGGAAATCGCCTCCAAGGTGGACCGCGTCTACGATTTCGCCCTGCCGCCGCTGCTTCTGCACTCGCTGTTCACCGGTCACGTCGAACCCGTGGCCCACTGGACCGAGATCCGCCCGAACAACGCCGTCACCGTGCTCGATACGCACGATGGCATCGGCGTGATCGACATCGGCTCCGACCAGCTCGACCGCTCCCTCAAGGGCCTCGTGCCCGACGAGGACGTCGACAACCTGGTCAACACCATCCATGCCAACACCCACGGCGAATCCCAGGCCGCCACCGGTGCCGCCGCGTCCAACCTCGACCTCTACCAGGTCAACTCCACGTACTACTCGGCCCTCGGCTGCAACGACCAGCACTACTTGGCCGCCCGCGCCGTGCAGTTCTTCCTGCCGGGCGTGCCGCAGGTCTACTACGTGGGCGCGCTCGCCGGCCGCAACGACATGGAACTGCTGCGCCGCACCAACAACGGCCGCGACATCAACCGCCACTACTACTCCACCGCCGAAATCGATGAAAACCTCGAACGCCCGGTGGTCAAGGCCCTGAACGCCCTGGCCAAGTTCCGCAACGAACTGCCTGCATTCGATGGCGAGTTCAGCTACGAGGTCGATGGCGACACGTCCATCACCTTCCGCTGGACCGCCGCCGACGGCACGTCCACGGCCGCCCTCACCTTCGAGCCCGGACGCGGCCTCGGCACAGACAACACCACCCCGGTTGCCAGCCTTGCCTGGAGCGATGCCGCCGGCGACCACGAAACCCGCGATCTGCTCGCCAACCCGCCGATTGCCGATATCGACTAACCGTTGGCCCATAAACGCCACTCCGCTGTGCGCGCTCCAAGTAGTGCGCCCGGCGTAAGCTGGGTTCATGGAGAGCAAACCGCCCGCAGTGCACTGAAGCCAGTGCGCCCGGGCGGTTTTGCGTATGCGGGGTTGAAGGTCATGCTCCTGCGGGCGCGGCCCAAGCATCCCGCCGGAATCGACGAGACGAGCAGCAGAACAGAGAAAGAGCAGCATCATGTTGGAACCGTATGTGCGTCCGGGTATTGATGATCGCCCGGATTTGGACAAGGTCCTAAGTCCCGAAGACAAAGCCGCCGTGGCCAGACTGGCCATCAAGAATCGCCGCCGCCCGCCCGAAGCCTCTGCGGACCAGCCTGAGGCCCAGGCTGTGCGATTGGCTTCCGCCGGTTCTTCGGCAGCCGCTGCTGCAGCCGCCAGTGTGGACACTCCCGCGCCGGATATGTCGTCCGCCTACCTCGACATGCGCGATCCCATGGTCGCCGTCAATGGCCAACGCCCTACCGCAGGTCAGGTCTCCCGACTCAACTGGGGTTTCTTCGCTGCTTCAATTCTGGTCGGCGCACCTTGGGTGGCGTTGAACACCATTGCCATGCCCAACGCGATTGCGCGTACGTTCGGCTATGACACTGCTGTTGCCGGTCATATCGCCATCAATCCGGCCACTGGCCGCCCGTTGCCCGTCGCCACCGAATTGGCGATGCCCCTGGCCGTGTTGGTGATTGTCGGCGTAGTGGCCTCCATGTTTGCGATGCCGCTGATTTCAGTGTTGTCCGACCGCACACGCACGCCATTGGGCCGTCGTACCCCGTGGATGGTTGGCGGAGGTCTGCTGTGCGCGCTGATCACGCTGATTCTGGGGCAGAATATCGGCATCATTGTGCTTTGTATTTTCTGGGTGTTCCTACAGTTCGCCTATGCGATGCTTTCCGTGCCGTTGACCAGCGCCATCAGCGAACGGGTGCCCGACAAGTTCCGCCCTCGCATCGAACGCTGGCATGGCATCGGTGTGATGCTCGGCCAAGCGCTTGGCGTGTGCATGGGTGCGCTTGGTGTGATGTTCAATTCGTTTGCGCCGTTTAGTTACACCGCCGTGCTATTTGCAGTGTCCGGTATTGCCACCGTATTGATTCTGCCCAAGGAGCCTTCTAGCGCTGAGCAGCCGAACCAGCTTTTTGACCGCAGTCAGGTACTTGACCAATTGCGCCCGCCGGCCCACGCTCCCGAGTTCTCCCGGGTGTTCGCCGCCCGTACGTGCATGATGGCCGGTGTTGGGCTGACCGGTGTGTTTCTGTGGTATCTCGTACATTTCTGGGTTTATGGCAAGGCCGTGGTACTTACGTCCGCGCCGCTGACCATTCCGGCCGGATTCCTCATTGCCGGTATGGCTGTGGCCACATTGATCGGTGCCGCGCTCGCCTCCTGGGCCGCCGGGCCGATTTCCGAGCGAATCGAGGAAAAGAACATTCCCGTGGCCCGTGTGGTGGCCGGTGCCTGCCTGCTGTATGCGATTGGTCTGGGGCTCGCATGGGGCCTTGGCGTCTGGTCCACCGGCACTGCCCGTGAAAACGGCATGCTGCTGTTTGCGTTGATCTCCGGATTCGCCTTCGGCATTTACGATTCGCTCGGACTTGAACTGGTGATGGACTCTTTGCCCGACCCGCGCCGAGCCGGCCACGACCTCGGCATTTATGCGCTCGCCAACTCGGCCGGTCTGGCGCTCGCCGCCATCATCGGCGCGCTACTGGTGAACGCCTTCGAGCATAGCTTCGGCTATTACCTGCTCTTCCCGTCCGCCATCGTCATGGTGCTGCTGGCCGGAATCGTCACCCTCACCACCAAATCTGCCGAATAATAAACCGGTTCGAGTACACTGGTCAGCAGTGATCCAGTCCAGTACTCGCAGGGGAGCAAAACCATGGTCGGCATGCGCGACGTAGCCAAAGCGGCAGGGGTGTCCTTAAGCACCGTTTCGTTGGTGGTCAACAACACCGGCTACGTCTCGGCCGATATGCGTGCCAAAGTCGAGTCCGCGATGCGCCAGCTCAACTACATTCCCAACGAGCTGGCCCGCAACCTCTACCGAAACCGCACCAACACCATCGGCGTGATCATGCCGACCATCGCCCACCCGTTCTTCTCCACACTCACCGCGCATCTGCAGCGCGAGTTCGCCGCGCGCGACCTCAAAACCCTGCTCTGCTCCACCGCCGATACAGACAAGGGCGAGAGCGAGTACATCGACATGCTCCAGCGGCACATGATGGACGGCATCATCATGGCGGCCCACACCGAGCATCCGGCCGACTACTGGACCTCCATCCATCGGCCAATTGTCGCTTTCGACCGCACGCTCGGTGAGGGTGTGCCGGTCGTCCGGTCTGATCATGAACAGGGAGGCCGTCTGATTGCGCGCCAGCTCATCGATTCCGGCGCGCGCCACGTGGTGCTCGTTGGTGGCCCGCGTTCCCAGTTCGCGGAAGGCACCACTTTCCCCACGATTCGCTACCATCTCACCGTCGAGCGTCTGCTGGCTGAGGCCGGCATTGCCTGCGATTATGTCGAAGCCGGCACCGTGGCCGACATCGCCGCCCACGAAGCCACCGCATGCGCCATTTTCGAACAGTATCCTGATGTCGACGCCATCGTCGGCTCCGATGTGGTGGCATCCGTGGCATTGCAGGAAGCCTCACGACGGGGTATCGAGGTGCCTGCTGATCTGCAAGTCATCGCCTATGACGGCACTCTCATGGCCGAAACCGCCGGCAAACGCCTGACCGCGATTCGACAGGACTTCCCGGCCATCGCCGCCGCGCTCGCCGTCCGCATGGACTCACAGATCGCCGCCGACGGTGGCCCCGCCTCTCCGTCCAAGAACGATAGCGCTTCGAACGTTGACACCCAACCCACTCCCGAAGAAGTCATCCCCGTAGCCCTCATCCCCGGCGAAACCACCCGGTGACTCCTATCTTGGCTCCCCTCTCTGAGGCTGAGCTGTGAAGCAAACAGTCCAGTGGACTGTTTGTAGGCGAAGGCGAGCCGGGAGGCGAGCAGGCAGACTGCGGGCGGTAGCCCGTCTGTAATTGCGGCCGAGCTGGCGGCGTAGGCGACTGAGGGGAGCCGAGTCACGGCCGCCCACAGTCACCCATCTCACATGACTCCTACGTCACAATGTCCACAATGTGAACCCTTGCTGGATTGGCAAGACATACAAACCTATGTTTACATTCCAGTTCAGGTCGAACGGCCTGAGGAAATACCGAAAGGAGGCCACGCGATGACTGGATTCAATGCTTCTGCGTTTGTATCCGCACGAATTATTAGCCCGTCTTCGCTGGCGGACTAATTCGGCACTGATGCTTGAAGCCCCGTCAACGAAGGCAGGGCCAATCAAGCTGACACAATCGGCACGGCCCTGCATGATGCGGGGCTTTTTTTGTTGCGCTCACAAGGCTTACGGCAGAATCCCGCAGACGGAAACGGTAGCGGACAGTACACGGCAACAACACAGCGACAGAACAACAACCTCCCTGTGGGGCGAAATAATCGCCCGCCGATGAGAGTGAACGAGAGCAAAACAGGAGTAACAATGACTGCAGCAGTCGAAGAGACTGGCTTAGGGCAGGCGGCAGGTAAAGCCGCTACCTTGGTACGCGATTCGGTCAAGACCGTGATCGCCGCGTCGATGGTCGGTACCGCCATCGAATTCTATGACTTCTACGCCTACGGCACCGCCGCGGCAAACTACTTCCCGCACATCTTCTTCTCCGCGAAGGACAACCCCACCGTCGCACTGCTGATGAGCTTGCTGACCTTCGCCGTCGCCTTCATCGCCCGCCCGCTGGGCTCGCTGATCTTCGGCCACTTCGGCGATCGCATGGGCCGCAAGACCACGCTGGTCGTCAGCCTGATGACCATGGGTGTCGGCACCTTCCTGATTGGCTGCCTGCCCACCTACGATCAGGTCGGCGTTGGTGCAGTCGCCATCCTCTGCCTGCTGCGTTTCATCCAGGGCATCGGCCTGGGCGGCGAATGGTCCGGCGCGGCACTGGTCGCCACCGAGAACGCGCCTGAAGACAAGCGCGCACTGTACGGCTCCTTCCCGGAGCTCGGCGCCCCGATCGGCTTCTTCCTGTCCAACGGCACCTACTTCGTGCTTGAATCCTTCAACAATCAGGACGCGATGCTGGCTTGGGGCTGGCGTGTGCCGTTCCTGCTGTCCGCCATCCTGGTGATCGTCGGTCTCGTGGTCCGCGTTCACATGGAGGAGACCCCGATCTTCCGTATGGCTCAGGAGCAGAAGAAGGTTGTCAAGTCCCCGCTGACCGAGGTCTTCCGCAAGTCTTGGCGTCAGGTGCTGCAGGCCACCTTCCTTGTGGCTGTGACCTACACGCTGTTCTACACGCTCGCCACCTGGTCCCTCGCTTGGGGCACCAAGGAGCAGGGCGAAGGCGGCGGCAACCTTGGCTTCACCAACCAGGAATACCTGCTCATGCTCATGATCTCCATCTGCGTGTTCGCCCTGTTCATCGTGCTGTCCTGCCTGTACGCGGACAAGATCGGCCGCCGTCGCGTGCTGACCTTCTCCTCCTGCGCACTTGTGGTGTTCGCCGTACTCTTCCCGTTCCTGCTGGACGGTGGTCTGGTCGGCCAGAAGAACTTCTTCGCCAACATGGTGTTCCTGTGCGTCGGCTTTGCCCTGATGGGCATCGCCTTCGGCCCGATCGGCGCCTTCCTGCCTGAGCTGTTCGACGCCAACGTGCGTTACTCCGGCTCCGGCATCGGCTACAACCTGGCCGCCATCGTCGGCGCGGCTTTCGTGCCGACCATCGCCACTTGGCTGAGCTCCCACTGGGGCGTCCACTCCGTGGGCCTCTACCTTGCCGTGATGGCCGTGTGCTGCCTCGTCTCCGTGCTCACCTGCAAGGAGACTAAGGACGTTGACTTTACCAAGTGACGATGTTCACAACGTGAAAACCCCTAATTCCACTAAGTGAACCCCTACAGGGCTTTTCCGATGCGACGGGACTAAACCTGCATATCGGAAAAGCCCACAAGGAAAGCCACAACAGAATATCGCTCAGCGAAACCCCGCAGAACGCAAGAAAAATTCAACCCCATAAATAAACAAATAAATAAAAGGAGCGCCAAAAATGGCAGCAACTATCTGGTACGAGAAGGACGCCGATCTGTCCGTGTTCGATGGCAAGAAGGTGGCTATCCTGGGCTACGGTTCTCAGGGTCACGCCCACGCGCTGAACCTGCGTGACTCCGGTGTCGACGTGGTCGTCGGCCTGCGTCCTACCTCCAAGTCCGTGGAGTTCGCCAAGGAGCAGGGCCTTGAGGTCAAACCGGTTGGTGAGGCCGTCGCTGAGGCTGACGTTGTGATGATTCTTCTGCCTGACCAGTACCAGGCAGCCGTCTACAAGAAGGACGTTGAGCCGAACCTGAAGCCGGGCGCTGCCCTGGCCTTCGCCCACGGCTTCAACATCCACTACGGTTACATCAAGCCGTCTGAGGATCACCCGGTGTTCATGGTTGCCCCGA
>OLQB01001026.1_pt1 | contig 20630 bp, 11 predicted proteins | sample 1672681 | NCBI WGS metagenome assembly OLQB01 (sample SAMEA3136713, study PRJEB25190) | human gut metagenome | reverse complement strand
GTCGCGGGGGCTGGATTTGAACCAACGACCTCCGGGTTATGAGCCCGGCGAGCTACCAGACTGCTCCACCCCGCACGATCAATCGCTCTATGCGACTTGATCAATTATAGGGAGGCGCCCCGCTTAACGCAATTGAAATGTTCTGCCTTCAAATTTTCGTCACATTTTACGTTTCGGTAGGTCGGCAGCCTCTCCAGGCGAATGGCACAGCGCGGTTTTCACACATGTGCCAACAGCACAAAACAGGCCGCTGGATTACTCCGGCGGCCCGCTGCTTGCAGCTTCATTTGCCTGCATTGTTCCTTTTGCGCGTGCTACTTCTTGTGGTTGCGTCCCCTCCCGCAAACAGGCCCCACAATGGCCATTGCCAAGCCGGCAACCGCGGCAAGCACCACCGCCAACGTCAACGTAGCATCGCCCGTCTTCGCTGTCGTGGAAACCGATGCGCCACCCGAAGTACCACTTGGAGCATTCCCCGCACTCGGCGAAACAACGTCCCCGGCATTAGGATCGGCATCGTCATTAGAGTTCAACGGCCTATCGCCTGCATCCGAACCCATCTCATCGTTAGCTGAATTATCGGGCGCAACTACGCACCTATTGGTGAACGTGAAGGCGGTAGATGCAGTGAAGGGGGATTCCAAGCATACAACGGTAAACTTCCCCTTCCCATCATCGGTGACCTTGAACCTCACTGTTTTCGCTTCGGGATCATTCACCACACCCGGCACCGATCCTCTTTCGGTGACTTTGCATTTGAACACATGGGATCGAGACCATCCTGCTTTTTCCGCAGAATCAGAATCAACACCAGGGCTTTATTCAGATCTTGGAGGGAAAACGTTATGAACCCAAACTCAATTCGTCCCCATTGCCCGTTTCCGGCATCCGTCGATTCGGGCATAGGTACTGCTATATCCTTTGTCGATATAGCGAATCGAAACTTTCCCTCGATATCAACAAGCGAGGCTCCTTCTTCCACCTGCAAATCCTTCGTTCCTGCCAAAAACACAGTGACGGGCTCTCCTGTGGAATACGTATTATCAAAGCGCAGTTCGTTCGCCGTCCGGAAGCTTGCCGAAAGCGCCCCGTTCCCCTCATCTTTAACCGTTACAACCAAAGAAACAGGGGCGGTATGCGGTGTTACACCCACATCGCTCAATCCGCTGGTCTTCTCATGCACCAGGTAGTACACAATCCAGGCTGGAACGCCATCTATTGTTGTTTTCTCGGCAATACCGTTTTGAGCCAATTCATCGAGAGAAGCAACAGTGAACCTCAACTTGCCGAAATCAATTGTTCCATCGGCTTCATTTTTCGCCGAAAGCAAATCATCGCGGCCATTTGCGTACTTCACGCCAAAGTCGAACTCGCCAGCATGGAGTGGACGCCCATCGATTTTCACGGTACCCACAATTGTATCGGTTTCACACGATGCTTCGTTTGCATTGGCAGCAGAAGCATTTCCGCTATCCGCAAATGCAAAGCTTCCGCTAAAGCACACGCACAAAAGAGCAAAAACCATTGCCAGTATCAACTGCATCCGCTTCATTTTCCGCATTCCAATCTTTCGTACGGCCTAGCAGACAAGGCTTTTATGCGATGGTCTAGCCCGATAGTCGAAACATTGCTTTATTCATTATCCCATGAAATGGCATAAGTGCCAAAGTATTGGGTTAAAACCCGTTGTTTTTGGATTAAAGACCAATTTCGAGCTGCAAACAGAAGAAGTGCGGGAGGGGTGGCATCAGCGCACACCGCAAAAAAAGAAATCCCCTGGACCATAAGGAACCAAGGGATTTCTAGGTATCCAAAGGGGCGTCCACTTTGGACGGAGAATCTTATTCGTGGATATTAGACCCAAACAAATAACTTCCGAGTTATGACCCAGGCGCCTTTTCCCGCCCAACAAAAAGCCTCGCTTGCGATCAATCACGCAAGCGAGGCTCTATCATTGTGCGCTATCGCTAAGCGGGGAAGCGGGACCTGTCCCTATATTCCCACTTACTTCTTAGCGTGCTTGCCCTTCTTGCGGCGGGAAAGCACCGCCACTGCGGCGGCAACCGCCGCTACTGCAGCAATCGCCCCAGCGATGCCCAGCAGGTTGTCGCCTGTCTTGGCTGCCCCGGAAACCGCAGCTTTCACGAAGGAAACCGGGTCGTCAGCCGCAGCCGGGCCTTCCGGCTCCTGATAGGTGTTGTTGAACACCGGAGCCTTGCCACCCTCGTAGGAAACGGTGGCAACCAGGCTGCCCTCGTCGTCGTCCTCAACGGCAACGGTAACTGCGTAAGCCGCCTCGTCGTAGGTTACGCCAGTCTCGCTGCCCTTCACTTCGGAAAGGGTGTACTGATACGTGCCCGTTTCGCTGTACTGGATGGCGGGGAACACTACCATGCCGTTCGCATCGTTTCCGGCAGTAAGCTGCGTGCCGTCTTCGCCCTCAAGCGTAAAGCTGAACTCGCCGTCCTCGAGGCTCTTACCGTTGAGCACTTTCGAGGCACCCAGCGTCACCGAGGTGGCTGCCGGCGCATACGAATTAGTGAACCCAACCGCATTCGCATCGTTGTCAACCTTGTGGGCCACCGACAACGTGCCGTTGCCGTCATCGGTCACAGTCGTGGTCACGGCGAACACGCTTCCGTCGTACTCAACGCCAGCCTTATGGGTGCCGCCGCCCACCTCGCGCAGCATGTAGCTGTGGGTGCCGGGCTTGGTGTAAGTGATCGGGCTCAGCGTCACGTTGCCCGAAACATCATTGGTGCCTGTTGCCACCACCTTGGTGCCGTCGAGCAGCTGGAACTCAAATTCACCTGCTTTCATATCGCGACCCGTAAGGTTCTTCGTTACCGTAACCTGGTCGGTCACGCTAGAATCGGTCGGCTGCACGGAATACGTGTTGGTGAAGGCGAACGCCGGGTCGGAAGCACCACCCAGACGCTCCACCGTCAGTTTTCCGTCGCCGTGGTCGGTCACCTTGAAGCTCACGGTCTTCGTTTCGGTGTCGTTGGTTACGCCATCGGCAGAGCCGCTTTCCGTCACCTTGTAGGTGAAGGTATGCGAACGGACAACGCCAGCCCTTGTGACAGGCTCATCGCTTTGAGCAGATGCCTGGTCGGCATCTTCGGCGCCAGCAACCTTATTTGCAGCCGTCGAAACGGAAGCTGCTCCTGTGCCTTCGCCCGTCACTACTGCAGCGCCCTGGCCCTGCTCGGTGGCATCAGAAGCTGCCGCGTTGCCCTGCTCTTCGCTATCGGCACCTGCAGCACTTCCCTGATCGGACGCACTCTGACCAGCAGCATCGGTGGCAGCCTCCTCGCTGGAAGCTCCCTTCGTTTCATCGTCGGCATCAGCTGCACGCGTGCCGTTCGTACCCAACGCCTTGTTCAGGTCATCGAGCGTAAATTTGATACTGCCGAAATCAACGTTGCCGTTGGCATCGTTGGTTGCTGTAGTGCTCTGAGGCATAGGAGCCGCTGGGTCGTCGGACGTTACCGTGAAGGTGAACTTGCCCTCAATGCTTGCGGGGGTCAAGCCCTCGCCGGCCTTCAGGTTCTTGATGCCGGAAAGGCCCATCTCAATCGGACCGCCTGTGGAGTACACGTTCTCGAACACCAGGCCGTTGCCCGTCGTATTAGCCGTTGCGGCAAGTGTTCCGTCACCGTTATCCACAACCATCACCGTGAACACAATCGGCTGCGTCTGAGCGGAAACGCCACCAGGCAAGACATCGGTTTTTTCGTAAGCTACGTAATCAATCTTCCACGCAGGCTTACCGTCCTTCACCGTCTTTACGGCATGGCCATCCGCTACCAGCTTGGCAAGGCCTTCGGTGGTGTATTTGATGCTGCCAAAATCAACGTTGCCACTGGCGTCGTTGGTTGCCGCAGCCACATCTTCAATGCCGCTAAAGTATTTCAGCGCAAAATCGAACTCGCCGTCAGTCAGGCTACGGCCAGTCAGGCTCTTGGTAGCAGTAATGCCTACTTCGCCCGAAGCTGCATAGCTGTTGTTGAACGGTACAACTGCCGTTTCCTGGGGGGTGGCGGCGTTGCTGCTGTACACATACGTCTTGCTGTGCTCAGGGTCACCAGGTACAGACACAACCGTGGTTGCCTTCAGCGTGCCATTCGCAGGATCGCCCTCAACGGTAATCGTTACCGTGCGTTCTGCCGTGTCGTAGGTGTAGCCACTAGGCGCCGTGCCTTGCTCAACCACCTTATAGCTGTAGGTTTTACCCGCGTCTCGCTGCGTTAGCACTACATCGCCAGTCAACGCAGACTTCATAACCTGCGCCCCATCTTCAGCCGCAGGCATCGGAACCTCACGGCCGCCCTCTGGCAAACCGAGCAGGCCTGCCGACGCCTCGTCATTAGGCGTGATCTTAATGGTGAACTGACCATCAGTCATATCGCGGCCAGTCAGCGTCTTGGCAAGGTTCAAGCCACCCGCTGCCGTGTAGTTCAGCTCAGAGGAATAGCGGTTCACAAACGTGCCATTCTGCGTGGTGGCAGACGCAACCAGCTTGCCCTGGCCATTGTCGCTTACCGTTACCTCAACAACGGCCTTGTTGTCGCTGTACTGAATACCAGGCAGATTACCGGCGTTTTCAGTTACCTCGTAGGTAAAGGTGCGCTTATGACCAGGAGCATCCTTCACCATATCGGACGTAAACTCAATCTGACCAAAGTCGAACGATACCGAATCGCCATCCTTCGAATTGGGCGACTTCACCGTTGCGGAAGACACTTCGCTGCCATCGCGCTTAGGCATCGGCGCGCCATCAAGCGCGGTGATGGTGAAGTCGAAGGAATCGCTGTCAAGCCAGTCGCGGCCCTGCAGGATCTTGTTCAGCTGAGCATTTGCCGTATCGAACGAAACATTCTGAGCGCGGTACTTGTTGGCGAAGGAAACTACGTTGGTTTCCTGGTCATCGACCTTGGTGGCTGCCGTCAGCACGCCGTTGCCGTCATCGGAAACATCGATGGTCACAACATGGTTTGTCCCGTCGTAGTACAGGCCTGTAGCCTCAACGTACCAAAGCCCTGATCCCTGGTCCTGAACTGCTCCATTGGGAATTTCTTCCTTAACCGTGAACTCGAAGTGCTTACCATTGTCCGCCTGAGTGAACGTGTGTCCCGAAAGCTTTGTCATCACATCGGCAATGCCCTCGGCGCGATTATTCGGGTTGGTGAACTGCTTGTCGCTATCAGCAAGAAGTGCCGCAGAAGCAGGGTCTTTGCCTTCAATAACGAAGTTGAATTCTCCAGCCTTCATGTCGCGGCCGGTCAAAGTCTTTTCAACCTGAATGCCGTTATAGGTGCTGCTCGTAGCGTACTTGTTGGCAAACGCCACTGCACCATTGGGGTAGGTTACCTCGGCCTTGAGCGAGCCGGTATGGTCGTCGGTCACCGTTACCTTCACCGTCTTGGTGCTGCGATCGAACTGCATGCCGTTTCCGTCGGCAGCAGGAACCGCTTCGCCATTCCACTTCGCCTCGTTCACGTTAAAGGTGTATCCGCCTGGCTTTTTGAAGGTGATCTCGCCAAACTGGAAGCCCTTCACTTCATCGGCCTTGGCACCCGATACAGTAGCCGCACCGGGCAGCGTCACAGTGCCCGCCGTTACCGCATTCTGCGTAGTTTCGTCTGCAGCGGAAAGCTCGAACCCAAAGGTTTCGCCGTCTTTCATGTCGCGGCCGGTCAGAGTCTTGGAGCCTTTAATTGCTGCCGTTGCGGGTGTGGGGTCATAGCTGTTTGCGAATTGGAAGGAAGCCCCCTGAACAGGAACGTCACCTTTCAGGTACTGGACACTCAGCACCAGCACGCCATTGTCGTTCTTAAGGGTTACGTTGACGGTCCAAATCGTCGGGTCGTACTTCACTCCTGCCGAAACATAATCCGAGTCTTTAAGGGCGTCCTCCACGGAGTGCCAATTGCTGCCATCCCAGACCACTTCCATGATCTTGTAGGTAAATGTCTTTTCAGTCTGCCCCTGGCCCAGGTTGCTGTAAGTATATGTTGCTTGCGGGAATGTAATGGCACCGTTCGCGTCCACGGAAACTACCGCGCCGCGGTAGGTTACACCGTTATGTACGCCCGAAATCTCCTGATCGTTATCAAGCTTGGGCAAGGGTGCAGTTGGATCATTCGTGCAAGCAATTACATGGAACATACCCTGCTCAAGGGGACGCGCATCAGTCGAATCGGTATACTTCTTCTCTCCAACGGGCGCCCACTTAACCTCCTGGGTGTCGTATTCGTTCACAAAAGACGCAGAGGGCACCGTCGTTGGCGGTTCTACCTTCTCGCCATCGTCGGAAATCAACTTCTTCATTTCAGCAGAAGTTACCGTCAAATTGCCGGTATGACCTTCGTCAGCAACCGTTACCGTAACCTCATACAATGCCTCCGATGCGCTTACGCCAGGATTCAATACGCTGAGTGCTTCCGATTCACGAATCTCATAGGTATACACGCCCGGCTTGGTATACGTAATGTCGCCAAAGTTAAACGGAACCGGAGTACCAGCCGGAGTTCCGTCAGGCTGGGTCACCTCAACGGTTGCTCTACCGCCGATGGCCCCTTCAGGCATAGGAACACCGACGGAGCCTTCGGGTGCTTCCAGAAGGAACGTGAATTTATCAGTACCGTTCCAGCTGCGGCCCGTAAGCACCTTTTCGCCCTTAAGAACCTTCGCTCCTTCAAGCTTGCCCGATGCGCTATAGGTATTCACCACTTTCACATTTACCGTTTCGCCAGCTGCAATAGCACCCGTAAGGTCTGTTCCGACCTGAGCGAATCCAGCACGATCGGATTCGGTAACCGTGTAGCTCCAACCGCCAGCAAGGCCATACACGTACAGCGTTTCGCCTGCCTTCAGGTCGTGCTTTGCCTTGCCCTCTCCGTCGAACGTCAGGGTAAACGCGTCGCCAACCTTATCGCCGTTGGCATTCTTCACCACAGCGCTAAAGCTCTTGGTTGCGGCATCGGGCATATTAATAGTGAACTCGAACGAATCGTTTGCGAAGTCGTCAGCACTGTACCCGTCGGACACCTCCAACTGCTTCGTTACCGCCAGCGTGCCGGGGAGGTCGACGCTCAGCTTGCCGTTGTTGCCCAAGTAGGATCCAACCTGGCCCGCGCCAACCCACTTCGGATTCAGCACGTCAATGGCAGTCCCGGTATCATTAGAGGTTTTTGCCTTGTAAAGCTCGTTAAGATACGTCAGTCGAGCAGTACCTGCCTTGAAGTAGGCACCCTGGCTGTCCACCCCGATGGAGCCCTCGATGGCCTCGGCATCAGCGCCGCTGAAGCTTATGACCTTTTCCTTCTCCTCCACGGCACCGCTACCCGCATTAGTCATTTCGTAGCACGAATATTTGTACCAATAGGTATTACCCTTAACTACCTGGTGAGCGCGCTGGGTACATGCCTCATCGGTGTAGATGGGCGTGTCGCTGGTGAAGTAATAGTAGCTGTTGTCCTTTGAAGGCTCGAAGTTTGCAACGGTTTTGCCCAGATAGCCCTGCTCCCAGTCGTTGCTGTAGAACGAAGCCTTGCCTTCCTGGGAGTTCGCCTGCAGGTACTCCGACATAGCGGCATCGGGGTTTGCCAACAGGCTTTCCACCCCAGGCTTCAAGCTCGACGTGTACACAACATTGATCGGCTTGGTGTCCGAAACCGTCATGGTCATAGAGTCTTGGTTCACGTTGTAGCTGCGCAGGGGAATCAGCGCTGCTGGCACCTTCACCTGAACCTTGTCGCCGGCGGCAAGGTCATCAGACTTGGTTACCGTGATCACCACGTTGCTCAAGCTTACGTCCTTACCGTCCATATTTACCGTGCCGTCGAAGGTGTACGTATCCACATTACCTGCAGTGGTTTTCGTGGGATTTTCGAAAGTCTGCCCGTTCAGCGCAATGGCCTTGAAGCCATCGACCTGCATATAGGCACCCAACGCGTCATCGATGGTAATGTAGCCGCTCGTATGCTCAGCGCCCTCAGTGGCGTTCGTCGGGTAGCCCGACCCCTTAACTATCTCGGAAGAAATACCTTCGAATACCTTGTCCAGATCATCAGCGTTCGAGGCCGACTTGTAGAAGTCGGAACCTTCGGCACGCGTACCCAGGTCCCAATTCCAGCCGCCCCAGAATCCGCTGTTCTGGGTATAGGAAGCTTCGGGGTAGTTGCTGGAAACCGCATGCATGAATTTGTTTTCGTTGCTTGCTCCCGAAGGATCAGCAGAGGGATCTGCATCGCTGAAGATGCCGACGGTATACACGGTGGCGTTGACGTCTTTATCCTTCATGGCTTTTGCTGCCGATACCGCGCTGCTGGCAACCCCCGACTCGAATCCACTAGAAGAAGTAGGCGAACCGTCGGTGAAGAAGATAACGATCTTCTTGGCATCTTTGCGGTTAGAGGTTTGGCTCTGGGCAAGCTGCAAGCCGTAGTCGGCACGCGTGGCGCCGGCGGGGCTGATGGAGTTAATGGTGTTCGTGAATGCGGCAGCATCCGTGCAAGGGGACATCGCCTTCATAACCTGGCTGTAGTTATATTTGTATCCGCCTTTATAGTACGTGTCGTTGCCCACAACAGCAGATTTATCGCCCGAAAACTTCACTATGGAAACCTGATGCTGCTTTGATGAATCGGAGATGCCCTGGTTCTGCTCGGCAATCGTGGTCACGAAGTCATTTGCCGCCCTCTTCAGTGCATCGATGCGCTTCGTACCGTCATTCATGGGATCGTCCATCGACCCCGAAGCATCCAGCACCAGCACAATGTCGAGCGGCGTGGTGGAAGAGGATGCCACATTCGAAGTGGACGAGAGCGCCGAAAGAGCCGTTATGAACGCTGAATCCCCGCGATTAATGACGCTTCCGCTGCTCGTGGTAATTGTGTCGGTTGATACGGTTTTGCCCGTCCATATTCGACCGATGTTCGCGGTGTTAGGCGTTTCGCCGCCAAGAATCACCGCCCAATCGTCCATGGAAAACGGATCTGCCACGGAAGCCGCCCCCCCCGCATGGAACGGTTGCCGCCCTCGTCGTCTGCAAAGGCAAAGCTGCCGCCCAAGCATATAAGAGCAAGCGCAAAGGCCATTGCCAGTAATGGTCGTATTCGCTTCATCTTCGATCCCCAATCTTGCTTTCGTTTGCCAGCACATGCTTCTCCCGATGCTGCCGAGTTTTTCAACACCAGGGGATATCTGCGTACCGTCCAACCCACTTTTGCCGTGCGAAGAAAGGCGCTTCAACTGAATCGTCGCAGATAATAGGTATGTTCGTAACGTTCGTATATACGAACCCCTCTCTCTTTATAACAGGGAAAATGGTGCATTCGCCAAAGGAATTGGGCTACGTGCCATATTTTTTGAATTAAAGACCAATTCACGCTATAAATGGAAAATAAAGAAAGGTGCTGGATCCCACTAAAAAGGGCCGCCGGAAGCCCGACAGCCCTAAAGCATTCATTATTAGAAGCGGCCCAAAACCGAAAACGCGAATCTGGTACCTGGCCCTATTTCCCCACTCGCTTGTCCAAGAAACTTTGCGTAAGGTAGCCTGCAACGAAGATGGAACATACGGTTGGCACCACGAAGAACAGATATGGAATATAGCAAATAGCGGTAAGGACGAGCGTTCCTATCATGCCCGCACCCAAAGGAGCCATTCCCTCGAACAGGCGGCGTCCCAGCACGTAGCCAGCAAACGGGATGGAAAACATCCACAGCACCGCAATGAAGATGAATATCAGCGCAGAAATGGGGGCCGTAACAAGCGGGAATAGCAGGAAGAGACCCAGCAGGGGCAGCACGAAGAACTCCGCGAAACCCAACACGAACATGCGCGAAAGCTTTGTTTCGGTAAGCTTGACGGCGCCTTCCATCGCGCCCTTAATCAGGAAGAAAAACAGCAGCACCAGCAAGGCGTGGGCCATGCACGAAAACAGCAACGGCCCAATCACCGAAAACGAGTTTTGTTCCGATCCTTCAGAAACAGTAGAAACCAAGGCATCATCAACATAGCTTACGTTGGGGACGTTGGCGCCTTCCTCGATGGTAACCTGCGCGTTATTCGGCACCCGCAGCGTGCCGCCCACCGTAGTGCCTCGCGAAACGTTAACCGTGCCTGCGGAAATGCTCACGTCACCTGCATAGGAGCCAGCCAGGTTCACCGTGCCCGCAGCAAAAGCCGCACCCTGGTAGGTTCCCGATACACTCACATTCGAACCAGCAGCATACACACCGCACGCAGAAACGTCGGATGCGATAGACACATTCTGGCCCGCAATGGTGATGTTGTTCCCCACCGTCGTCGAAGAAACGTTGACGGTCTGGCCTGCCGCACGCAAGCTACCGTGAATAGTAGAAGAAGCCACATTGAGCGTACCGCCAGCCAGCAATGCGCTGCCACCGGTTCCGCCACCTACTTCAAGGCCCCGAGCGTTAAGCGTGTCCCCCACCCAATATAGGTCGCGCCCAACAGTAAGGTTCAGCGCATCGCGCTCCATAAGGAAAGCATTGCCCGTATAGGAGTCAACGTAGCTCGTGCTTTCCGCCGTTCCCTTGTCGAACGCCGAATTGGCTGCAAATGCCATGGCGGGCATGCAAAGCACTAAGGCAAACGCGGCAACAACAACCAGCAGCTTTTTTCGCATGGCAAAAAACACTATCCTTCGGTGGTAACCGCTACTTCGTCGATTGCAATGGACTTCAGGTACTCCTTGTCCAGGATGCAGCCGAGGCCGACGGGGTTCTTGGGCGCATTCAGCACCAATTCGCCGTGCTCAAGCTCCAACGGGGGAAGGGCGGTATCGTGGGCAAAATATGCCGAATAATCCGAAACATCGGGCGGCAAATCCATGCCTGGCAAGGTTGCGAAAGCCGCGTGCACGCGCTTCGAAACGCCCGTGTCGAACATGCCGCCCATCCAAACCGTTTTGCCAAGGCTGCGCATCCAGTGGTAGAAGTCGAGCGTGGGCTGAATGCCGCCGAACTTCGCAATCTTCAAGGCATAGCAACGAAGGTTGTCCAACCCCATGGCTGCTTCCATGTCGCTTGCGGTTACCACCGATTCGTCTAGGCATACCATGGTTTTCAGTTCATCCTGCAGCAGCGAAAGGCGCACGAATAGGTTGCGCTCGCCACTGTTGGGAACGTAGTTCGGATTGTAAGGTTCCTCGATGCATGCAGGGTTCAATGCGTCGAGCTTATACAGCACGTTCAGATACGATTCGTCGAACGACTGGTTGGCGTCGAGCATCAGCGTCAAGTCGGGATGGTCGGCGCGCACAGCAGCCACGCATTCGAGTGCGGTTTCCGGCTCGATCTTCATCTTCACACGGGTGTACCCCTGGGCTACCAAGCTGTCTACCGCCGCACGCACTTCTTCAACAGGAGCGATGCCCACCACGGCACCGCCCAGAATCTTCTCGGCGTTCGAGCCGCCAATCATCTTCGAAAGCGACTGGCCGATGATCTTGCCGTACAGGTCCCAGATGGCAGGCTCCACCGCAGCTTTCGCCATGGGATACTTCGCCAAACCAGGGAACGTGGCAAGGGAAGCGGAAACCTCGCTGGGATGCAGGTAGCGCTCACCTAACACCACAGGGGCAATGGAGTCGCGCACTACAGCGTAATCTTCCCCGATGGTTTCGGGCAGATACCAATTGGTGGCAAACGAAACGCACTCGGAAATACCCGTGCGCCCAGCCCAGTCTTCCACTTCCACGAAGAACGATTCGCGGAAATCGACGTTGCCCTTGGCTGTCTTCACGGGATGGGAAAAGGGCTGCTTCACGCGATACAGGGTAAGCGACTTGATGTCGATGCGCTTGTCGTAGCGCTGCTTCAGCGCACGTCGATCCACCTTGCCGGCGATGGTGCGCGGGAATTCGTCCATCACCAAAATATGTTTGGGGTGATGAAGCTTCGACATGCAACCATTCAGGTAATCGTGCACCATATGGGCGTATTCCTGCGGACACGTTGCCGGACGAATGCAGCTCTGAGCAGGGTCGATACCAAACTCTTCTTGGTCGCGGGCGATGGCTTCGGCAGAATAGTCGACCTCGATGAACGCCACAGGGCGATACCCCCAGGTTTCATCGGCGGTGCCGAACACATAGGCATCCTTCACGCCGGGAATGCCCATCAGAACATCCTGAACTTCGGCCGGGTAGATGTTTTCGCCGCCCGAAATAATGAGGTCTTCGGTGCGCGCGTACACACGCAAAAGACCGTTACGGTCGATAGAGGCCCTGTCGCCGGTAACGAAATAACCATCGGCGCTCATGGCCTTGCGGGCATTCAGGTAACCCTCGAAGATGCCGGGGCCCGCAACGTGCAGCTGGCCAATGCCATCGGCATCGGGGCTTACGATGCGAGCATCGTAGCCGGGCAGAAGCTCCAGCCCGCCATCGAAACCGCGGATCACCGGAGCCGTGGCAATGAAGCTGGAAGTTTCCGTCATGCCGTAGCTGGAGTACAAGTTTGCTTTTGCGCGCAAAGCCATGCGCAGCGTCTTTTCGTTCAGCGCCGCACCGCCCAAAAGAATGCATGCGTACTGCCCGATAACCTTGTCGCGATCGTTTTCCAGCAAATCGGCCAGAATCTTATCCACTACAGAAATATGCGTAACGCGGAAACTCAGCACGTCATTCAGCACACGCACGGGGTTGTAGCGCTCGTACACGATGAACGAGCCACCGCTCAGAAGAGAGCGCACCATGATTTGGAAGCCGCCAATGTGGCACATGGGCAGCACCATCTGCCACACACCGCGACTTTCCAGCGCCAAAGCGCGGTTTGCCGCGGTGGCGGCACCGGTGATGCAATTCCACGGCAAAAGCGTGGCCTTCGGGGTTCCCGAAGAACCCGATGTGAACATGACAATGCCTGCCTCTTGGCCATCCCACGCCTGTTCGCATTCGCGGGCGAACGCCTCGAACTGCGTGGCATGAGGCACAGAGCCTTCCGGCAAAGCGGCAAAATCGGCAAGGCCGTAGCCCGTCGCATCGATCATCAGGCGCTCAACCGCAGACTGCTCCAATACGTCGATGCCGGCTTCGCCCGTGGCGTTTTCCAGCTCTACGATGCGCAGCTTGCGCTCTTCGTAGGAAAGACGCGGATTCAGCAGCGCCAACGTGAAGCCGCCGTACGCCGCCGCCAAGGAAAGAATCACGATTTCGGCACCGTTGTACAGATTGCACGCAAGCGTGGTGCCACGACCGTAACCGCGCTTGGCAAGCTGCTGAGCCAGAGCCGCAGCAGCAAAGCGGGCGCGGCGATAGCTAAACGTTACCGAGCGCGCATCCTTCTGCACGCAGAAAAACATCTGACCGGCCTTGCGGTAGGCCATTTCCGCCAATTGGACAATCATTGCCGTCACATCCTTTATCAGGGAATTTCAGATCAGGGGAATTTCGGGAACTTGTCGAAGTCGGGCTTGCGCTTTTCCTTGAAGGCGTCACGGCCTTCTTTCGCTTCGTCAGACGTGTAGTACAGAAGCGTGGCATCGCCTGCAAGCTGCTGCAAACCGGCATAGCCGTCGGTAGCAGCATTGAACGATGCCTTCAGGAAACGCAGGGCCGTAGGCGAAAGCTGAAGCATTTCCCTAGCCCAGGAAACGCACTCGGCTTCCAGCTCGTCGAAAGGAACAACCTTGTTCACCAGGCCCATATCCAGAGCCTCCGCTGCCGTGTACAGGCGGCAAAGGTACCAAATCTCGCGAGCCTTCTTCTGGCCGACGATAGCAGCCAAATACGAGGCACCGTAGCCACCGTCGAAACTGCCAACGCGCGGGCCGGTCTGGCCGAACTTAGCGGTTTCCGCCGCAATGGAAAGGTCGCACAAGATATGAAGAACATGGCCGCCGCCCACAGCGTAGCCGTTCACCATAGCGATAACAGGCTTGGGCACTACGCGGATAAGACGCTGCAGGTCAAGCACGTTCAGGCGCGGAATGTTGTCCTCTCCTACATAGCCACCGTTGCCGCGCACCTTCTGGTCGCCGCCGGAGCAGAATGCCTGGTCTTCGTCCTTGCCGTCGTGGTTAGCGCCGGTAAGGATGATAACGCCCACTTCCTGGTCGTCGCGCGCAAGGGAAAACGCGTCAAACAACTCGACGTTCGTCTTCGGAGTGAAAGCGTTGCGACGCTCGGGGCGATTGATGGTGATTTTGGCGATGCCATCGTACTTTTCGTAGATGATCTCGTCGTAATCTTTAACTTTTTCCCAAGGAAAATCGCTCATGGATGTCCTTCCTTATTGTTGATGCCCGGAACCTTCTGGGGCTGCACCCCTGGGTTCTATGCCGGACAAAAATTCCTGCACTACTGTACCGTAAAGAACGGGCGCTTCTAAGTGTACGTTGTGCCCTGTTCCAAACGAGGTCACATCAATGCCGTCGTGTTCCAACTGATGCGCTACCGCTTCGCTGCCGCAGTCATCGTAGCCCCACAGGTACTTGACGGGTACCCAGGTGCTTGCCACCACGGCGAACGCCTGTGAAGCATCGGGCATGGCGTGCTTTCCCGCGCCTTCCAGACACAACGCCATCGATTCAGCGTCGTTGGCCAAACGCTCGGGGCGAAGCTCTTCATCGAGTCCCATTTCACGCTGCGATTCGAAAAGCGGCAGCGTCTCCCAGTACTCTACGAATTCTTCGATGCCGTTATTGCGCAACCGTTGCGCCCAGCCAGCGTTGCGCTCTTCTGCGACAGCGCGCTGCTCATTGCCCTCAGGCCCAAAATTGCAGCTTTCCAGAATCAGCGAATACAGCAGGTCTCTTTCAGAAGAGGCCAACCCCAGGGCAATGCGTCCACCCATGGAATAACCCATAACGTGGGCGCGGCGCTTGGCGCCTTCATGCCCCACACACGCAACCTGCTCCAAGAACGATTCCACCATACGTACCATGGCGTCGTAGCGATAAAGCTCAACGTTGCTTGGCTTACTGCTTCTGCCATGCCCCAGGAAATCAAGCGCGTATGCGCAGTGATTGCCTGAAAGGGCGGCGGCGATGATGCTCCAACTTAAGCCCGTCTGCATAAAGCCGTGGAGCAAAACAACAGGGATGTTATCGGCCTTGCCCCACTGATATACGTGGATCTTCTGGCCTTCCCAGTCAAAGTCGAATTCGCGCGTAGGCGGCACCGTTTGTTCCTTGGAAGTTTTGCCCAGCATGCTCCATGCTGACGCCAGAGGCCCAACTTCAGGCGAGACGTGATGAGCGCCGCACGCGCATACTTCGCCGTGATCATGTTCGTGGGAGCCGCAGCCAGCATCCCCTTCGTGGTGACCGCAGCCACAAGTGTGATTGTGCATCGGTTGCTCCCCTCAAGCACGTGCGCACATGCGCATTACCAATACTGATCGTAGCGCTCCCGCACTCCCGTCAGGGGCAAGGGAACTTCTATTAAGGATATACCCTGTTCACCCAAGAATCCGCTAAATGCCTGCTTGAATTCTGCCACCGTATGCACCGTAGCTGTGGGTACCCCAAAGGCACCCGCTGCGGCGGCAAAATCAACCTTCTGAGGCGTTAGGAACAACCTCTCGAAGTACGATTCGTCAGATCTTTGCGGCAGCATGTCAAAGATGGCACCGCCATTATTGTTCAAGAGCACGATAACGATGCTGGGCCTTGGCGAGCCTTGGCGTTCACGCAAAAGCATTTCCCCTTGCAGCGCCAGCGAATTCAGGTCGTGCAGCAAGGTCAAATCGCCCGTGACCATAACGGTCTGCTTGAAGCTTTGCGCTGCGCCCAAAGCCGTGGAAACGGTTCCGTCGATGCCGTTAAGGCCGCGGTTTGCCAGCACGGTAAGATGCTTCGCTTGGCTTACGTAGAAGGCATCGAGCGCGCGGACCGACATGCTGTTTGCCGTGAACAGCAGGCTTTCTGCGGGAATTCCTTCCAGCACCGCACGCAGGTAAGAACCTTCAAACTGGCTATCGGCAGCGAAATCGGTTGCCAATATGCGTTCAGTTCGGGCACGGTCGATAAGCCCCCACTCGTGAACATTCTGCGGCAGGGGTGCGTAGGCCATAGATTCTTCTGGATTGGGAACGGTCCCCGCTTCAAGCAAAGCCACTACGAAATCGAGCGGGTTCGCCGCCACAAACGTGGTGGTCTGCGAATTGAAGTCGCGTGTGGTCAGGGGATCCACCACGATCTGTGCGGCCTGGCAGGCTTCGATTGCCTGCGTTGCGCGCTTCGACACCGGATAGCGCCCAAAGCGAACCACCGCATCGAAGGCAGGCATTTCATCCGACCCCATAATGCGATCGTATCCGCAGATAACGGCAGGGTGGCCGTACGTGCGCAAGTGGGAAAGCGGGTCGGCAAGCAAAGGGGCATCGAAGCGCTCGGCAAAAGCAAGGAGCGCCTGCGCTTCCCTGTCCCTGCGCGTGCTGTCTGCAACCGCTTCAGCGGAAAATGTTCCTTCGCCGGCAAGAACCACCACAGTATGGGAATCAAGGAAATCCACCAGGGAAGCCGCATCGCGGGAAGAAAGCTCGTGTTCCGTGCGCACCAGGGCGGGAAGGTCGTCGGCGGCGGCAACGCGACCCGCATCGAACAGATCGGGCATAGCAGTGTCGGGCACCAACGGCTCGTCGAACGGGAAATTCACGTGCACGGGAGCCGAGGCATGAGTTCCTGGAGCTGCGGCGATAACCGTTTCACGTGCAACCTGGCGCACATGGGCAACGTACTTAGGACTATCGCTCGGCTCAGGCATGGCGAAGAAGCGGCGCACATGGTCGGAGAACGCTTTGTTCTGATCGCACGTTTGCGGAGCGCCAAGCCCCTGCAGACGCGCCGGCCTATCCCCCGAAAGCACAATAAGGGGCACGCGGGAAATCTCCGCTTCCATCACGGCAGGATAGTAGTTTGCCAGCGCCGTACCCGATGTGCAGATAACGCACACGGCACGCCCCGTTGCCTTGGCAATGCCCAAAGCAAAAAAGGCGGCACCGCGCTCGTCGATATCCAGATACAAGTTGAACGCCGATCCGAATCGCGCATGAGCCTCGTGGGCAACCATCGAAAGCGGGGTGGAACGCGAGCCAGGGCTTACCACCACATCGCGCACGCCAGCGCGCATCAGCTCATCGAAGAACGCACCCACATAGGTGCCCAGCGCACGCTTCTTTTGCGCAATGGCGAGCCCGGGCGCATCGGTTGCCTGGTCCTCTTCGTCAACCAGCAAATCCTCTTCCTTTTCCGCCATGGCCTATTCGTCCCCTTCGTCCTCGGGTGCTTCAAACGCACTCAAGATGGTTTTCAGCTTCAGATCGATCTCGTTGAATTCCGCAGCAGCATCGCTGCCCTCCACAATGCCGCACCCAGCATAGAGCCAACCACGCTCACCGTCGAACACACCCGATCGGATAGCCACGGAAAATTCCCCATCGCCATCGGCGTTCACATAGCCCACCGCGCCACCGAAGAAGCCGCGATTGTAGCCCTCGGCTTCACGCAGCGTCATCAGCGCTTCGCCCACCGGGGTACCAGAAAGCGCCGGAGTGGGATGCAGTTGGCTGGCAAGGCTCATAAGCGTGGTGCCCTCCATAACCTGCGCCGCTGCGGGCGTATGCAGGTGCTGCACGTGCTTCAGCACCTTGATCTGCGGCGTTGTAGGAATATCAACGTTATAGCAATTGCGGGCGAACACTTCGCGCATGAATTTCACTACGTATTCGTGCTCGCGACGGTTCTTTTCGCTACCAAGCAGTTCGTCCGCCAAGGCCTTCTGCTCTTCCGGCGTTTCGCCGTGCGGGCACGTGCCAGCAAGGCACATGCTTTCCACGTGTGTCCCCTTCTTGCGCAGCAGCAGCTCGGGCGTGCAGCCACAGAAGAACACGTCGCCGTAACGATACAGGAACACCGTGCCGCGGGCGCTGCCGTCGATCAGGTTCACCAGCACATCCTTCGACGAAAACGGCTGTTCGGCCGTAAGCTCGATGCGGCGCGAAGGCACGAGTTTCTCAATCTTGCCCGACGCGATGCGGCCAAGTCCCATGTCCATGATGCGTCGCCACTCGTCAAACGAGTCACGCTGCAACGAATATGACATGGTGCGATGAGTACGGGGCTTCGCTTCCTGAGCATGGCGCACGAAGCGATCGACCCTGCCCTGATACACGGGCCCCAAGCTGTTCACCTGCAAGAACGACCCCTGCTCGTTTTGGATAAGCACCAATTCGGGCAGCATCAAGCGCAAACGCGGGAAGGCTGTCATCATGTCATCGGCAGGCTTGGGGTTTTCGGCATCAAAGCGGTTGAACGAAAAGAACACTGGCGCAAACCCTGCATCCTGGCTTACCACATCGGCTTCGCCTAGCGTTGCCAAGGCGATGCAACGACCCAGGCCCAAATAGCGTATGGGGCGTTCTTTGTCGTAGTACACAAACTGATCGGTAAAGCCCTTCTGCAGCACGCAGAAGGCGTCAACGATATCGGTGTTCAGCGCCACCGTGCGCGAATAGAGCTTAGTCATGGGACGCTTCACCTACGTGCAACATCTTGGCCTGATCCCACAGCTGCTGCATTTCATCCATATCCAGTTCTTCGATGCGCTTGCCCTGACCCCATGCAGCGCCTTCCATAAAGGCCCAACGCTCACGGAACTTGCGGCACGTGGCACGCAGGGCCGTTTCGGCATCGATGCCTTCTTTGCGCGCCACGTTCACCAGGGAAAACAGCACATCGCCAAACTCCAGCTCCTTCGCCTGAGCGTCATAGGAGCGGCATGCCTGCTTGAATTCGGCAATCTCTTCTTCCACCTTGGCCCACACGTCTTCGACGGTGTCCCACTCGAACCCGGCTGCAACCGCCTTACGGGAAATCTTGTAAGCTTGGAGCAGCGCTGGGAAGCTAGCGGGCACGCTGTCCAGCAACCCCTCGGGCTCTTCAGCCTGGGCATCGGCGGCGCTCTTTTCGGCGAGCTTCACGTTGTCCCAAATGGAAAGCACGTCTTCGGCAGAGCCCGCAGCTGCTTCACCGAACACATGCGGATGGCGGCGAATCATCTTCGCATTCACATCACGGCACACATCCGCCACGGTAAATTCGCCCGCATCGGCGGCGATCTGGCTTTGCAGAACCACCTGCAAAAGAACATCGCCCAGCTCTTCACGAAGATGCGTCGCGTCGTGCTGTTCGATAGCATCGACAGCCTCGTACGCCTCTTCGATCATGTTGCGGGCGATGGATTCATGGGTTTGCTCGCGGTCCCACGGGCAGCCGTTCGGAGCGCGCAGAGCAGCTATGGTGTCAACGAAAGCAGCGAACGTTTCACCTGCCAATGGCGCACACGAGGTGCCTTGCTGCGTTTCCCCTGCGCTCGTCTGACAGTTTTCGCTCACTGAGCTTCGCCTCCTGTTTAGATTTTGTACATGAACTGGAATACGTCTTCGCGCTGAACAATTACCTGAACGCCCAGCTCTTCGCCTTCCTTGGCGAGTGCCTCCTGAACCTCGTTGAAGCCAGCGGTGTCGGTATCAAGACGAACCAGCATGGTCATGCTGAAGATGTTATCCAGAATGGTCTGGTTGATGTCGTCGATGCTCGCGCCCTTTTCTGCCAGGACACCGGAAATGCCAGCTACGATACCGGCGCGGTCTTTACCCAAAACCGAGATAACACAACGCATGAAAGATTCCTTTCGCTTTGCTTCCGCTCCTTGCGAAAGCTTCGGCCTACCTGCGGGAACTTAGCGTCCCATCAAAAGCGACAGCGCCTCTGCGCGCGTCGCAGCATCTTCCTTGAATATACCACGCATGGCATTGGTGACCGTTTTCGCACCGGGCTTCTTAACGCCGCGCATGCTCATGCACAGATGCTCCGCTTCCATAACCACGGCAACGCCGCGGGGGTTCAGCTGCTCTACCAAAGTATCGGCAACCTGCGAGGTAAGGCGCTCCTGTACCTGAGGACGGCGGGCGTACACCTCAACCAGGCGAGCCAGCTTGGAAATACCACAGATCTTGCCCGATTCGGAAGGCAAATATGCGATATGGGCCTTGCCGAAGAACGGTACCAGGTGGTGCTCGCACATGGAGAAGAGCGGGATGTCGTGAACGATCACCATTTCATCGTGGTGTTCGTCGAAAAGCGTTTCAAAATGAACGGCTGGGTCTTGATGCAGACCAGCAAAGCATTCTTCGTACATACGGGCCACGCGAGCTGGGGTTTCAAGCAGCCCCTCGCGGTTCGGGTCTTCGCCAACGCCCTCCAAAATCAGGCGCACGCCCTGCTCGATCTTTGCCAAATCCATATCGTTACTTGCCATCATTGCCTTCCAGCCAATAGAAAATGTATCGAACCATTGTAGCACGTCTACCCGATTATGCGCTACAGCGAAGAGCCATGCCTCATATTGGCACGAGCATGGCGGCCCCGCTCGAAATCGACTCAACCGCCCGCAGCACTCGGACCCGCATCGCCACACCGGAGCAGGCCCGCCCCATCGCGCCACAGCAGGCCCGCCCCGCACGTTGGAGCCACCGCCGCAGGTCCACCCCGCACGCCGCATCGGGCCCATCTCGCTTATAGCACCGCCCTTAAGCTGCCCCTGGGGCCCAGAAACAAAAAATCGGCCCAGACTGCAACTTTTTTGCGA
>OLQB01001015.1_pt1 | contig 20819 bp, 19 predicted proteins | sample 1672681 | NCBI WGS metagenome assembly OLQB01 (sample SAMEA3136713, study PRJEB25190) | human gut metagenome | reverse complement strand
GGCTGAAACGGTGCGCGGGCGATGGACGCGACCTCGCGCCCGTCGAAAAGGTGCTGCATCACGGTATTGCCCGCAATGATGAGCTCCTTGACTTCATCCGTCTTCCGTCCGGCGGCGGAAAGTGTCTGTCCTAAAAGCGTCTCGGTCTGCGCGCGGATACAGCGCGACAGCTCGCCGAGCCCGTCGGACGCTTCCATCGTGTGCTGGATGCGGCTGATAACGTCCGCGCCGTAGGGCGCCTGCGCGTTCCAGTCCTGAGCCTGCGCGAGCAGCTTTCCGTCTGCGCGGTCGAAGAGCCGCAGCGCCACCGTCGTCGTACCGAGGTCGACTGCCGCGCCAAGGCCCGAGCGGCCCGCCTGCGCCTTCGGCAGTGTGAGCGTGTCCGTCAGGATGACGCCGCGCATCGTCTCGGGCAGGTCGATCCAATCGCCGTCCTGCGCTTTCGTCTTGCAGGCAAGGCGCGGCACACCGTTCACCTTCACGCGGCATTTGCCGCAGCGGCCGTGGCCGCCGCAGGCGGCGGGCAGGGTACAGCCGGCGCGGCGCAGCAGAGCCAGCAGGGTATCGGTATCATTGCAGGGGAGGCGAAAAACATCTCCGCCGCGGGTCACGCGGATACTTGACACGGGCAACACCCCTTTTTATAATAATTCCACTACTACTTTTATCAGCCCAGGGCGGCTTTGTCAAGAGGATTTGCCATGAGAACGAAACTGATGACGCTGGCGGCGGAAAACGGGTTCTCCCACGCCGCGCCGGTGGACATGAACGCGCTGACGCCCCGGCGGGAGGTGCGGGAGATGTGCCGGGCGGACCGGTGCGGGAAGTGGAACGCCAACTGGGCTTGTCCGCCCGGCTGCGGGACGCTGGAGGATGCCGCGGCGGCCATGGGATGCTTTGACGCCGGGGTGCTGGTGCAGACCACCGGGACGCTGGCGGACGACTTCGACTACGAGGGGATGGAGGCGATCCAGCGGCGGCACAAGCGGGCCTTTGCGGACTTTGCGCGGCAGGCGCGGCTGTTGCTGCCGGACTGCCTGCCCCTGTCAGCGGGAGCATGCACCGTGTGCCGACGGTGTACCTGCCCGGACCGACCCTGCCGGTTCCCGGACAAGCGGATGTCCTCTATGGAGGCCTACGGACTGCTGGTGGGGGACGTGTGCCTGCGGTCCGGGCTGTCATATAACTACGGACCGCGGACCATGACGTATACATCGTGCCTACTCTATACCGAAGAGGTGAAATGATATGATGACGCCCAAGGAGAACTTTCTGGAGCTGCTGAAGCCCAATGGTCAGCCGGATCGCCAGCTGTGCCAGTACGAGGCGCTGCACATGTGCCTGAACGATCCCATCAACACCTATCTGCGGGGCAACCGGAAGCGGGGGACCGTCAGCAAAGACCGCTGGGGCACCACCATCAGCTTTCCCGCCGACGCGCCGGGGCCTATGCCCGTCACCACGGACGGCCTGGCGGTGTGCCCGGACATCACCCATTGGCGGGAGACGGTCCACGCGCCGGACATCGCCGCCTGCACGGAGGGCTGGGAGGCGTGCCGCGCCGCGGCACGGGCGGCCTGCGGGGAGGAGAAGCTGCTGGCGGGCTTTATGGGTACCGGTATCTTCGAGCAGTGCCACTTCCTGATGGGCTTTGAGGACACGCTGACGAACCTGTATGAGCACCCACAGGAGATGCACGCGCTCATTGACTACATCACCACGTATCGGCTGCTATACGTGAAGCTGCTCATCGACAATTTGCGGCCGGACGTGATCTTCTCTCACGACGACTGGGGCACCAAGGATGCGCTGTTTATGAAGCCGGAAATGTGGCGGGAATTCTTCAAGGAGCCGTACCGGCGGTTTTACGGCTATATCCGGTCCCGGGGCGTGATCGCCATCCACCACGCGGACTCCTATTTGGTCCCGATCGTGGAGGACATGGCGGAGATCGGCATTCAGGTGTGGCAAGGTGTACTGCCGGAGAACGATATACCGGCCCTCCAGCAGAAGCTGCACGGGCGGCTGGTGCTGATGGGCGGCATGGGCGCCGCCATCGACCGGGCGGATGCCGCGCCGGAGGAGATCTACGGCTATGCCATGGATACCCTGCGGCGGTGCTGCCCGGGTGGGCACTATATTCCCTCCATCACCTATGGCCTGCCGGGGGCGGTGTATCCCCATGTGGACGAGTACATCGACCGGGCCATAGCGGACTACAACCGGGCGCTGCACGTGCCGCGGTTCGATCTGCCGCCGGTGCCACGCCGGGTGCGGGCTGTCGCCGTGCGGCAGGCGGCGGGCGCCGCTGTCGAGAACGGCGACGTACTGGCCCGCCTGGCCGCAGCGCTGGAAAAGGGACAGCAGAAAAAGGTGCTGGCGCTGTGCCGGGAGGCGCTGGAGCAGGGTCGGACGCCGCAGGAGATCCTGTCCGGCGGGCTGATCCGGGGTATGAACGACCTGGGCGAGGCTTTTTCCGCCAACCGGGCCTTCGTGCCGGAGATGCTGATGGCGGCCCGGTGCATGACGGCGGCGCTGGGGGAGCTGAAGCCGCTGATGACCGGCGGAAATGCCAAGACGGTGGGCCGGGCGTGTATCGGCACCGTCCGGGGCGATATGCACGACATCGGCAAGAACCTGGTGAAGATCATGCTGGAGGGCAGCGGCGTAGAGGTCATTGACCTGGGTGTGGACGTGACGCCGGAGCAGTTCGTGGAGACGGCGAAGCGGCAGCACTGCGGCGTGATCGCCTGCTCATCCCTGCTGACCACCACCATGGGCGAGATGCGCCGGGTGGTGACGCTGGCCCGGGAGGCAGGTATCCGGGACCAGGTGAAGATATTTGTGGGCGGCGCGCCTATCAGCCAGAGCTTCTGCGATGAGATCGGCGCGGACGTATACACCGAGGACGCGGCGGCAGCCGCACGGGCGGCGGTATCGGCGCTGAAGGGATAAATCGGCAGTCATAAAAAGCGACAGACCCGCAGGCAATGCCTGCGGGTCTGCCGCTTTGTTGGTCGTAGTTGGGGAGAAAATAATATGGTACGGAACAGATATGTGCGGTAGGGGGGAGATCACATGGCTATGATGGACAGCTTCCTACATACGGTCCGGTTGACTGCCTGCTTTCAATAAACACAGTTGACTTGCGCCCTCTATGTCAAAACGCGCGACGCTGCATCAGCATCCGCACCAGCGTGACAACGGCGAGGACAGCGATGACAGCCGCCGACGCGATGCTCACGAAGGAGAGCAGCGCACCGTGGGCGGGCGGCATCAGGAATGCGGCCACAGCGGAGGCGAGGCACAGGATGACCAGAGAGGTGATGAGCTTCGTTCTATCCATAGTAGTTGTTCTCCTTTCATGGTGTTGGAATGTTCGTTTCCTTCTGTGCTTACAGCATACCATATATAGTGGTACGTATCTTTACAGAAAAGCTACGAACCGGTGGAAAGACGGATACAAAATGGTTACAAAGTGGTCGGAACGGTGACAATGGGTGTAGACTTTCCGGCCGGTTTCTGCTATAATGCAGGAAAGCTGTCATTTTATCTCTCGGAGGCGCTGCTGTTGCAATATTTGACAAATCTTTGGAACGCGCTGGACTTCGGCTCGCTGGAGAGCATACTGCTCCGCGTGGCGTCCGTGTTCCTGTGCCTGACCATACACGAGACGTGCCACGGCCTGGCGGCCTATGCGCTGGGCGACCCTACGGCCAAGCGGGCGCATCGGCTGAGCCTGAACCCACTGCGGCACATCGACTGGCTGGGTCTTATTATGATGGTGGCGGCGGGTTTCGGCTGGGCCAAGCCGGTGCCGGTGGACCCCAGCTATTTCAAGAAGCCCAAGCAGGGCATGGCGCTGACGGCGCTGGCCGGGCCGGTATCCAACTTCCTGCTGGCGCTTTTGCTGCTGCTGATCGCTCGGGGCGAGTTCCTGCGGGCAGTGACCACGGGGAGCTTCAGCGGTACATGGTTTTCCTTCCTGGTGGATACGGCGTCGCTGTCGGTGGGCCTGGGGCTGTTCAACCTGGTGCCTATCCCACCGCTGGACGGCTCAAAGGTGCTGGCGGTGTTGCTGCCGGACCGGGCGTACAACTGGCTCATGCGCTATGAGCGCTTCGGTATGCTGGTGCTGCTGGTCGTTATCTCCGTGGGTGTCGGCAGCAACGCGCTGAACAGTGCCATACGCTGGACATTTACCCTGCTGTGCAGGCTGGTCGGTTTTGAGGTGTAAATTTGGACGATCCTATTTTTAAACTGGAAAAGGTGGTACAGACGCGGGGCGACGAGCCGCTGGAGGATTTCGAGGGGCCGCTGGATCTGATACTGTACCTGCTGGGAAAAAATAAGATAGAGATACAGGATATCCCCATCGCACTGATATTGGAGCAGTACCAGGATTATCTGGAAAAGCGCAAGCGGATGGATCTGGAGGTGGCCAGCGAGTTTATCACCATGGCCGCCCAGCTGATGTTCATCAAGACCCGTATGCTGCTGAACCTGGAGGACGAGGAAGCCCAGAGTGAGATGGACGCCCTCATTAAGTCGCTGGAGGAGCGCAAGCGGGGCGAGGCCTATGCCCGGGTGCGTATGCTGTCGGAACGGCTGGCACCCCTGAGCGAATTCGGGCGGAACATTCTGACCCGGCCGCCGGAGCCCATGGAGCGCGGAAAGATCTATGAGTACGACCAGGAGCCGGCGGATCTGGTGCTGACCATGCAGGAGGTCACGGACCGGCAGGGTGCGCCGGAGGCACCGCCCATCCGGGCCTTTGACGAGATCGTGAAGCGGGAGCCGTATCCTGTGGAGACAAAGGCGAAGGAGATCCTGCGGCGGCTGCGGGGTGTGGGCATTACGCGCTTTTTGCTGCTGTTCCGCGGCAGCAAGACACGCAGTGAGCTGGTGGCCACGTTCATGGCGGTTCTGGAGCTGTGCCGGAACAATCTGATCAAGCTGGCCGGCGCGGCCAGCGACTGCACCGTCACTGCAGAGGGCGACGCGCCCGAAGAACTGATGTAAGGGGAGACCTATGGATACACTGGAAATGAAGGATATCGAGGCCGCCGTAGAGGGCATACTGTTTGCCTCCGGTGAGCCTGTGGCGGTGGATCGCATCTGCGTGGCGCTGAACATGGACCGCCCCACGGTGGAGCTGGTACTGCAGCATTTGCAGGACTATTACAGCTATGAGCGACGGGGCGTGCGGCTGCTGCGGATGGAGGACAGCTGGCAGCTGTGCTCCGCGCCGGAGTACGGCGACCAGATCCGCAAGGCGTTTGAGATTCGTAAGCCCGCCAAGCTCAGCCAGCCGGCGCTGGAGGTGCTGACCATCATCGCGTACTATCAGCCCACCACCCGGGCCTATGTGGACCAGATACGGGGCGTGGACAGCTCGTACACGGTGGGCCTGCTGCTGGATCGCCATTTGATCGAGGAGTGCGGACGGCTGCAGGTGCCGGGGCGGCCGCGGCTGTACCGGACGACACAGGCGTTTTTGCGGGCGTTCCATCTGAATTCGCTGGAGGAGCTGCCCCAGCTGCCGGGAATGGAGGCCGACGGACAGCTGCGGCTGGACGACGATACGGTACCGGCGGACGGGGAGAACGGCGCGGAGGCGCTGTAAGCATACGGGAGAGATAACGCGGGAGGAGGGAGCACGATGACGGCGGTGTACATCATACTGGGCATTCTGCTGTTTTTCTTCCTGCTGTCACTGCTGCGTATCGGCGTGCGGGCAGACTTCGCGGGCGACCTTGCGGACACAAGCGTCACGGTGATCGCGGGGCCGGCGCGGATACAGATGCTTCCCAAACCGGATAAACCGGAGAAGCCCCAAAAGCCCAAGAAAGAAAAGAAGAAAAAGACACCGCAGGAGGAGAGCACCAAGGGGAAGGAAAAGAAAAAGCTGTCTCTGTCGGCGCAGGATATCAAGACGCTTCTGCCGGCGGTGTGGGCGTCCCTGAAGGGCGGACTGCGAAAGACGCGGCAGCGGCTGCTGATCGACCCGCTGGAGCTGTCGGCGGTGCTGCCGGGAGCCATGGACCCGGCGGGGGCGGCGGAGCTGTACGGCTATATCAACGCCGGAATGTGGACGGTGATGCCGCAGTTGGAGCAGTTGACGCGGATACCGGACCCCGGCCTCCACGTGGAGGTGGACTTTGACAGCGAGCAGCTGCGGCTCACAGGCCGGCTGGGTGTGAGTTTGCAGATACGGGACCTGTTCGCCATCGGCTGGGCTTTCGCCAAGCCGGTGATACGGTGGCTCCTGGCCATGCGGAAGCGGCAGAGCGCCGCGGAGAAGGCGAAGGCGGCGCAGAACGCTGCAAAGCAGCGTGAAACAGTACACACAGCGCCGGACGGCGCGGGACATACGACCACATCAACTTCGACAAAGGAGAGCTGACAATGGAAATGACCGAGAAGAAAAATGACCTCAAGAGCATGATGGTGGAGTCTATGGAGAAGGTCAAGGAGATGGTGGACGCCAACAATATCGTGGGCGAACCTATCACCACGCCGGACGGCGTGACGCTGATCCCTATCTCCCGGCTGAGCTACGGCTTTGGCTGCGGGGGCGGTGACTACGGCAAGAACAAGGAAAATTCCGGCGCCGGCTGCGGCGCGGGCGTGCGGGTGGAGCCCATGGCCTTCCTGGTGGTCAAGGGCGGCGTGACCCGTATGCTGCCGGTGGGTGCGCCGGCCATCACTACCGTGGACCGGGTCATCGAGATGGTGCCGGAGCTGCTGGATCGGGTCGAGGGCTTCGTGGATAAGAAGCGGAACAAGGATTTCTGATACCAGACAAGAAGACAAGCAGCGCGGGAATAGACTGAGAGCATCCTGTGATGAGGGGGGCTTTCTGTGACCCGAGGGATCTTGGCGGCGCTGTGCGCCGCACTGGCCGTGCTGACATGCATACCCGCTGTGGCGGAGGCTGTGGAGGTCTCCGCCACGGCTTGCGTCCTGATGGACGCGGACACGGGGCAGGTGCTGTATGAAAAGAACGGGGACAAGCGGATGCTCATCGCCAGCACCACCAAGCTGATGACGGCGCTGGTGGCTCTGGAGCTGGGGGAGCCGTCGCAGGTCATCACCGTAACTGCCGCCCACATGGCGGAGGGGTCCTCCATGTACCTGCGGCCGGGGGAGAGGCTGACGCTGGAGGAGCTGCTGTACGGGCTGCTGTTGTGTTCGGGCAACGACGCGGCACTGGCGCTGACGGAGTGTGCAGGGGGTGTGGCGCCCTTTGTGGAACGGATGAACGAAAAGGCCGCCGCGCTGGGCATGAGGAACAGCCATTTTGCCAACCCCAACGGACTGGACGACGAGGCGCACTATTCCACCGCCTATGACATGGCGCTGCTGGGGTGCGCGGCGGTGAACGAGCCGACGCTGCGGCGGATGGTCTCTACACGGACGGCGGTCATCGGCGGACGGACGCTGACCAACCACAACAAGCTGCTGAGTCGCCTGGACGGGTGCGTGGGGCTGAAGACCGGGTACACGAAGGCGGCGGGGCGGACGCTGGTGTCCTGCGCGGAGCAGGCGGGACATCGGCTGGTGGCGGTGACACTGCGGGACGGGGACGATTGGAACGACCACGAGGCACTGTACCGCTGGGGGTTCCTGCTGACAGGCATACAGGAGACGCTGGAGACGCGCCTGCTCGGCGCACTGGGAAACGGGAGAGAGGTATCGCCATGACCGAGCGCATACAGAAGCTGCTGGCCGCCGCGGGGCTGTGCTCCCGCCGGACGGCGGAAGAGTGGATCGCCGCTGGACGCGTGACCGTCAACGGACGGCGGGTCCATGTAGGCGACAAGGCGGATCCGGAGACGGACGATATCCGGGTGGATGGACGGCCCCTGCGGGGCGCGGCACAGCACGTGTATCTGATGCTGCACAAGCCGCGGGGCTATGTGACCACCCTCTCTGACGAACGGGGCCGCCCTACGGCGGCATCGCTGGTCAGGGGCTGCGGCGCACGGGTGTATCCCGTGGGACGGCTGGACCTGGACTCGGAGGGATTACTGCTGTTTACAAACGACGGGGCGCTGACCCATGCGCTGCTGCACCCCAGCCACCAGGTGGACAAGACGTATATCGTCACGGTCACCGGCGCGGCAGAGGACAGCGCACGGCAGCTGTCGGCGGTGGACAGACTGGACGGACAGCCCATCGTGCCGGCGGCGGTGACGGAGCTGTATCAGAAGGATGGTACGGCGAAATACCGGGTGGTGATCCACCAGGGTAAGAAGCGGCAGATCCGGCGGATGTGTGCCGCCGCAGGGCTGACCGTGACCCGGCTGTGCCGGGTGGCGGAGGGCAGTATCGCCCTGGGTGACCTGCCGCCGGGAAAGTGGCGGTATCTGACAGCGGAGGAGCTGCAATCTATCAAAGGAAGCCATCAACATGAATGAAAACGTGCTACAGACCATCCGGGCCGGGATGGATACCTTTTCGAAGGGACAGAAGCGCATCGCAGCGTTTATACTGGACAATTATGACCGCGCGGCGTTTATGACCGCCGCGCGGCTGGGCGAGACGGCCTCCGTCAGTGAGTCCACGGTGGTGCGCTTTGCCGCGCAGCTGGGCTACGACGGCTATCCGGAGATGCAGAAGGCCCTGCAGGAGCTGATACGGGGTAAGCTGACCTCCATCCAGCGGATACAGGTATCGCGGGATCAGATGTCCGGCGCGGACATTCTGGGCAGTGTGATGCAGCGGGATATGAACAGCATACACAATGTCATCGAGCAGTTGGACCGGGATGCCTTCAGCCGGGCGGTGGACAAGCTGCTGGGGGCGGAGCACATCTATATCCTGGGTGTGCGGTCCTCCTCATTTCTGGCGGGGTATCTGAACTTCTACCTGCACCTGATCTTCAAGAACGTGACGCTGGTGCAGTCCAGCGCCGCCGGTGAGATCTATGAGCAGCTGGCCCACATCGGCAGGGGCGACGTGCTGGTGGGAATATCCTTCCCGCGGTACTCCAAGATGGCTATCCACGCGGTGGAGTTTGCCTGCCGGCGGGGCGCGGAGGTGGTGGCGATCACCGATTCGGCACTGTCTCCGCTGTACGGCATGGCGGCGGTATCGCTGCTGGCGCCCTGCGACATGATCTCCTTCGTGGACTCCATGGCTGCGCCGCTGAGCCTGCTGAACGCGCTGATCCTGGCGGTGGGGCAGCAGCGGCGGGATGACCTGTCCGCCACGCTGGCGGATATGGAGCAGGTGTGGTCTAGGTACAGTATTTTCGGGAAAGATGACGAGTGACATGGCGAAGGAGATCGTGGTGATCGGCGGCGGCGCCGCCGGTCTGATGGCGGCCATCACCGCGGCCCGGCAGGGCGCGGCGGTGACGCTGCTGGAGCCCAACGAACGGCTGGGCAAGAAGGTGAATATCACCGGCAAGGGCCGGTGCAATGTGACCAATGACTGTGACCGGGAGACGCTGCTTGCCAGCATTCCCGGTAATGGGCGATTTTTGTACGGTGCGCTGACACGGTTCACGCCGCGGGACACCATGGCGTTTTTCGAGGCGCTGGGCGTGTCGCTGAAGGTGGAACGGGGAAACCGGGTGTTTCCGGTGTCTGACAGTGCCTTCGACATCACCAACGCGCTGGAACGGGAGCTGAAGCGCCGGAAGGTGCGGTGGGTCCGTGACCGGGCCGCAGCGGTGGAGACGGCGGATGGCGCGGTATGCGCCGTGACCGGAGAGAAGGGGACGTACCCCGCGCAGGCGGTCATCCTGGCCACAGGCGGGGTGTCCTATCCCGGCACCGGGTCCACGGGGGATGGCTACCGCATAGCGGAGACGCTGGGACACACCATTGTGCCGCTGCGGGGCTCTCTGGTGCCGCTGGTGTGCGCGGGCGAGGACTGTCCGGCTATGCAGGGCCTGAGCCTGCGGAACGTGGCAGTGACGGTATACAACGGGAAGAAAAAGGCGGTGTTCCGGGATTTCGGCGAGCTGCTGTTTACCCACTTCGGGGTGTCCGGACCGCTGGTGCTGTCCGCCAGCGCCCATCTGCGGCGCTGGGAGGGGGAGCACTATACGATAGAGATCGACCTGAAGCCGGCGCTGGACGAGCAGAAGCTGGACGCGCGGGTGCTGCGGGATATCGGAGAAAATCCCAACCGGGAGATGGGGACCATCGCCGCGGGGCTGGTGCCCCACAGCATGGCGCCGGTGGTGCTGCGCCGGGCGGGGCTGACCGGAAGCGAAAAGGCCAACAGCCTGACAAAGGAACAGCGCCGGGCACTGGTGCAGGTGCTGAAGCACTTTACGCTGGAGCTTACCGGGCCGCGGCCCGTCAGTGAGGCAATCGTCACCGCCGGCGGCGTGAAGGTGGGAGAGGTAACGCCAAACACCATGGCGTCGAAGCGGGTGGGGGGATTGTTTTTTGCCGGCGAGGTGCTGGACGTGGACGCCTATACGGGGGGCTTTAATTTACAGATCGCATGGGCGACGGGGTATCTGGCGGGGCTGAGTGCCGCAGAAAGCGAGGAAATGACATGACGGAGAGACAGTACGCAGTGGCCATCGATGGGCCGTCCGGCGCGGGGAAGAGCACGCTGGCCCGGGCGGCGGCGGAGGCGCTGCATATCTTATATGTGGACACCGGGGCCATCTATCGGACCATCGGCGTGTATATGTATCGGCACGACATCGCGCCAACGGACGCGCCGGCGGTGATCGCGGCGCTGCCGGAGATCACTGTGGCCCTGCGGTATGACGAGGAGGGTCTGCAGCGGATGTATCTCAACGGCGAGGACGTGACGAAGGAGATACGCCTGCCGATGATATCGAAGTACGCCTCAGACGTGTCGGCCATACCGGAGGTGCGGGCGTTCCTGATGGAGCTGCAGCGGTCTCTGGCGCGGGAGCACAGCGTCATCATGGACGGACGTGACATCGGGACCGTGGTGCTGCCGGACGCGGAGGTGAAGGTGTTTCTGTGCGCGGATGTGGAGACGCGGGCGCGGCGGCGGTTTTTGGAGCTGGAGCAGCGGGGCACGCCGAAGCCCTTTGACGAGGTGCTGCGGGATATGGAGCAGCGGGATTATAACGATACCCACCGGGCGGCGGCGCCGCTGCGGCCGGCGGATGATGCCATTATGATCGACAACACGGACATGGACTTCGCGGCCAGCCTGGAGCTGCTGCTGGATGTGATACGGGGGCGTGTGGCATCGTGAGAAATAAGTTTTACGCGGCGGCGTGGCGGGTGCTGCGCCCGCTGGTGCTGCTTTTTCTGCCGGTGGACCTGCGGGGAACGGAGCATCTGGAGGGCGGAGAACCGGTGCTGCTGTGCGCCAACCACTCCAGCGCCTGGGACCCCATCCTGTTCGTGCTGTCCATGCCCCAGCGGTTCAACGTGCGGATCATGGCCAAGAAGCAGTTGTTCGCCATCCCCATCGTGGGTGGATTCCTGCGGGCGATCGGTGTGTTTCCGGTGGATCGGGGCAACAGTGACATTGGGGCGGTGAAGACCGCCATACAGAGCCTGCGGGACGGGTGGAACCTGTTCCTGTTTCCGGAGGGAACACGGGTGAAGACACCGGGACAGGCGGATGTCAAGTCCGGCGCGGGCATGATGGCCATCCGTGCCGGCGTGAAGCTGGCGCCGGTATATATCGGCACGAAGAAGCGCATATTCCGCAAGACGCCCATCATAATCGGCGAGCCCTTCGAGCCGGAGTACACCGGCCGCAAGGGTACGGCGGAGGAATATACTGCCAACGCCCATGAGGTCATGCGGCGGGCCTATGCCCTGGGAGGGATCGAATGCAGGTGATACTGGCGAAGACGGCGGGGTTCTGCTACGGCGTGGAACGGGCCGTGCACATGGCGGAGGTGGCTGCCCGGGAGGGCGGCTGCGTTATGCTGGGCAGTATCATACACAATGACCGGGTCATCACAGCGCTGGAGGCGTTGGGTGCGCGGCAGGCGGACAGCCCTCAGCAGGTGCGGCCGGGAGAGACGGTGATCATCCGTGCCCACGGCGAGACACGGGAGGCTTTGCGGGTGCTGGAGGAGCGGGGCGCACAGATCATGGATGCCACCTGTCCCCATGTGCTGCGGATCCACCGGCTGGTGGAACAGGCAGCCCGTGCGGGCCGGACACCCATCATTATCGGAGAAGCGCACCATCCGGAGGTGATGGCCGCCGCAAGCCGCTGTGAGCGCAGCGTGGTGCTGGAAAACACGGCAGAGCTGGCTGATTGGGTGGCGGCGGACCCGGCGCGGAAGGACATGGATTTGCTGGTTACCGCACAGACGACCTGTATTCGTTCGATATGGGAAGAGTGTGTAAAATTTTTAAAAAAACAGTGTACAAACGCCGAAATCTTTGATACAATATGTGATGCTACGCAAAAACGTCAATCCGAGGCGGCGAATATCGCCGGACGGGCGGACGTTATGGTCGTGGTCGGAGATCGTAAAAGTGCCAACACCAGACATTTAGCGGAGATCTGCAGCACACGCTGCGCCCGGGTCTATCAGATCGAAGGGCCGGAGGAGCTGCGGGTCGGGTTCCTTAACGGATGTTCTGTGGCGGGGCTTACAGCCGGCGCGTCCACGCCTGCGGGCATCATTAAGGAGGTATATGCAACGATGAGCGAAGAGATCAAGAACATGGAAGCTACGGAAGAGAGCTTCGAGGAAATGCTGGAAAAATCTTTTAAGACTTTGAATACAGGAGAGAAGGTAACCGGTATTGTAACGGCGATCGGCCCCACCGAGGTGCAGGTCGATCTGGGCTGCAAGCAGGCGGGCTATATCTCTGTGGACGAGCTGTCCGCAGATCCCAATGTGAAGCCTGAGGACGTCGTCAAGGTCGGCGACGAGATCGAGACCTATATCATCCGCGTCAACGACGTGGAGGGTTATGCCATGCTGTCCAAGAAGCGTCTGGACGCTGTCAAGGTCTGGGAGGATATCGAGAAGGCCCGCGAGGACAAGACCACTCTCGAAGGTAAAGTCACCGAGGAGAACAAGGGCGGTATCGTCGTTAATGTCAAGGGCGTGCGCGTGTTTGTGCCCGCTTCCCAGTCCGGTCTGCCCCGCGGCGCTGAGCTGAGCACCATGATCGGCCAGACCGTGTCCCTGCGGATCACCGAGGTCAACCGTGCCCGCCGCCGCGTCGTCGGCTCCATCAAGGCCGTGACCTATGAGGCCCGTCAGGCCGCCCAGGCGGAGATCTGGAACAACATTGAGGTCGGCAAGCACTACACCGGCACCGTGAAGTCCATGACTTCCTACGGTGTGTTCGTGGACATCGGCGGCGTGGATGGTATGGTACATATCTCCGAGCTGTCCTGGAGCCGTATTAAGAACCCCGCCGAGGTCGTCTCCGTGGGCGATACCCTGGACGTGTACGTTATCTCCTTCGATCCCGAGAAGCACAAGATCTCTCTGGGCGTGAAGGACCGCAGCATGAATCCCTGGGATAAGTTCATGGCTACCTACCACGTGGGCGATGTGGCCAACGTGCGCATCGTGAAGCTGATGACCTTCGGCGCGTTCGCCGAGGTCGTGCCCGGTGTGGACGGCCTGATCCACATCTCCCAGATCGCGGATCGCCGCATCGAGAAGCCCGGCGACGTGCTGACCGAGGGCGAGATGGTGGATGCCAAGATCACCGCCATCGACGAGGAGAAGCAGAAGATCTCCCTGTCCATCCGCGCGCTGCTGGCTCCCGCCGCTGACGAGGACGCCGACGAGGAGTAATTAGATCGTAAAACACCTCCGCTGCCCCACAGGCAGCGGAGGTGTTTTTGGTTGTTTTCACAATGGCGTGCAGGGGAAAATATCTTGCGACCTTGCGGAGAGGCGTGGTACAATCGAGGTGGGCAAGAGGATTTAAGAGCATTGTGCTGAAGATAGAACGGATCAATTGGAATTTGACAGGGGGAGCGTGATCGTATGAAAAAGTTGATGGCATCAGTGTTAGCGTTGGTTTGCGTTGTTGCTATGGCGGGCTGCGGAAAGTCGAATGTTGGGGACTATCCTGCGACGATAATGGTAAATGGGATAAATTACTATTCGACCGATAATGCTGTTCCCGTTGAAGTAGACGAGAGTGTTATTCAGTACACCACGTCGTATGCGGAGGATGGCGTTCCCCGAAAAGATGGTGAGGCAAACTTCAACAGAGACCTGGGGACTCCGTATGCTGTTATTGAGGAAGACTTGGTAGTTGTCCTTATGGACAATGAGTGGATAGAGTTCAAGGCAAAGTAAGGGCGATCTCGGGTCGCGAAAGAGCGGGACGATGGGAGAAGCGTGCCGTACGAAAGGGACGGGGGATGAAGCGGGGGAAAAGAAAAATAATTTTGGGAGAGTTGCCTGTTTATGGGCAACTCTCCCGGTTTTTTGGCATAGGGGCAGAACCGGATCGCAGGAAGGGGGGAGCGCATATGAAAAGAGCAGACGTGAACTGGGGAGAGGTAAGGCGTAAGTATGAGTCGGGAATGTATACCTATCAGCGATTGGCAAGGGAGTACCATGTGTGTACGCAGACGGTGTGGCGACATGCGATCAAGGGGCAGTGGCAGATCGGCCGGGAGGAGGCGGAAAAGCAGATACTCCGGCGATGCCTGATGGCTACGGCAAAGCTGCTGGAGACGGCGGCTGCCGGAGCCACGGAACGGCTGGAAAGCGGAGAGGGCAGCCTGAAGGAGGTCAAGGAGCTGGGAGGTATCCTACAGGCGCTGGTGGGGACAGCGGCAAAGATGTGTCAGAGCGAAAAGAACAACGACACGGCGGTCAACGAGATACGGGTGATCATGTCGGAGGAGGTAGAGGCGTTGAGCGGATGATATCCATGCCGGACCTGTTCATTTTTGCACAAGCATTCCCGGGAATTCTTGTGGGTTTCGTCAATTTCCCCGCGGGCTGCATTGTGGTAAAATTAACAATTAGAAAATTCAGCCTTCGTCGGAAGGGATAGGAAAGAACAGGGAGGAACAGGACATGGCTTTTGCTGATTTTCAGGCGCTGTACAAGCAGAAACTGACCACCGCGGACGAGGCGGTGAAGGTCATCAAGTCCGGTGATTGGGTGGACTACGGCTTCTGCGCCATTCATCCCCGGGTGCTGGACGAGGCGCTGGCCCGCCGTGCACCGGAGCTGGAGGATGTGAAGGTCCGGGGAGGTATTAGCCTGTGGAAGCCGGCGATCTTCGACATCGAGGACCCGGTGCATCACATCATCTTCAACTCTCACCACATGAGCAGCGTGGAGCGCCATCATATCGCCAGCGGCGCCGGGTTCCACGAGCCCATGCGGTACTCCGAGCTGCCCCGGTACTACTACGACCACATCACGCCGCCGGACGTGGCCATGTTCCAGGTGGCCCCGATGGACAAGCACGGGTACTTCAACTTCGGACTGTCGGCTTCGCATGTGAAGGCGGTGTGCGAGATGGCCAAGGTGGTCATCGTGGAGGTCAACGAGAATATGCCCCGGTGCCTGGGCGGCTTTGACAACTGCATCCATGTCAGCGAGGTGGACATGATCGTGGAGGGGCGCAACGACCCCATGGGCATCCAGCCCAGCGGCACGGCTACGGAGGTGGACCGGGCGGTGGCGAAGCTGATCGTGGAGCAGATACCCGACGGTGCCTGCTTGCAGCTGGGCATCGGCGGTATGCCCAACACCGTGGGTGCTATGCTGTGCGAGTCCGACCTGAAGGATCTGGGCGTACACACGGAGATGTATGTGGACGCCTATGTGGATCTGGCGATGGCGGGGAAGGTCACGTGCATGAAGAAGAACATCGACCGGGGCCGGCAGGTGTTCGCCTTTGCCGCCGGTACCCAGAAGCTGTACGACTATCTGGACGACAACCCGGCGTGCATGGCCGCGCCCATCAGCTACACCAACGACATCCGTACCATCGCGGCCATCGACAACTTTATCTCCATCAACAACGCGGTGGATGTGGACCTGTACGGGCAGGTGAACGGTGAGACGGCGGGCACCAAGCAGATCAGCGGCGCCGGCGGACAGCAGGACTTTGTGCTGGGTGCGTATCTGTCCAAGGGCGGCAAGAGCTTTATATGTCTCAGCTCCACTCACGCAGACAAGGACGGCACGCTGCATTCCCGCATACGGCCTACCCTGCAGAACGGTTCCGTGGTGACGGATACCCGCGTGAACACCATGTACGTGGTGACGGAGTACGGCTGCGTGTGCCTGAAGGGACTGACGGTGTGGGAGCGCGCGGAGAAGCTGATCTCCATCGCGCACCCGGACTTCCGGGAGGAACTGATCCGCGAGGCGGAGAAGCAGAAGATCTGGTATCCCCACAACAGAAGATAACGAATAACGAAAAAGAGCGCCGGGAGGCGCTCTTTTTGCATGAAAGAGGCGGTATCCGCGCAAACTACGGCAAAAAGGAGGCGCGGATATGAGCAACGACGAAAACCGGGAAAAGAACGAGGAAAAAGCGGCGGTGCCGGTACAGCCGATCATTGATATGGGCAGCACTGTGGTGAAAAACAGCCGAGGGACGGTGCACTGCCTGACCATCGTGGGGCAGGTGGAGGGACACACGCTGCTGCCGGACAATCTGAAGAGCACGAAGTACGAGCACGTGCTGCCGCTGCTGGCGGCGCTGGAGCAGAACGAACAGGTGGACGGGGTGCTGCTGCTTCTGAACACCGTGGGCGGCGACATCGAGGCGGGACTTGCCATCGCGGAACTGGCAGCGGGCATGACGAAGCCGGTGGTGACGCTGGTGCTGGGCGGCGGGCACTCCATCGGCGTACCGCTGGCGGTGTGCGGAAAGGAGACATTCATCGCGCCCACGGCGTCCATGACAGTGCATCCGGTGCGGATGTCCGGGACGGTCATTGCCGCGCCGGAGACGTACCGATACTTTGAACGCCTCCAGGAGCGCATCATTCAGTTCGTGGCGGCCAACAGCCGCGTGACCGCGGAACGGTTCCGGGAGCTGATGCTCTCCAGCGGCGACATGGCCAATGACGTGGGGACGGTGCTGTACGGCGAGCAGGCGGTGGCAGAGGGAATCATCGATCGGATCGGTACACTGGGCGACGCGCTGGAGGCACTGTACGGACAGATCGAACGGCGGCATGGATAGACATTGGCGGAGGGCGGGGGCTCTCCGCTTTTTTCATGCCGGCGCGTGGGTTTTTCTTGAAAAACAGGGACTTCCATAGTATACTATCTTAGTTAAGGTATGCCAAAGTATAAGAGGTGACGCAGTTGTACTTAAAAGCACTTGAGATACAGGGGTTTAAGAGTTTCCCCGACAAGACGGTATTGAATTTCGGCGAGGACATCACCGCTATCGTGGGACCAAACGGGTCCGGCAAGTCCAACATCTCCGACGCCATACGCTGGGTCATGGGCGAGCAGAACAGCCGCCAGCTCCGCGGTGCCAAGATGGAGGACGTGATCTTCGGCGGTACGGAGAAGCGGAACCAGATGGGCTTTGCCCAGGTGACGCTGGTCATCGACAACACCGAGCATATCTTCCCTACCCGGGAGGAGGCAGAGGTGGCCGTGACACGGCGGTATTACCGCAGCGGTGAGTCGGAGTACTATATCAATAAGCAGTCCGTGCGGCTGAAGGACGTGAACGAGCTGTTCATGGACACCGGTATGGGCCGGGAGGGCTATTCCATTATCGGACAGGGCAAGATCGACGAGATACTGTCTGTGAAAAGCGGCGAGCGCCGGGAGATCTTCGAGGAGGCCGCCGGTATCAGCAAATACCGGCACCGCAAGGAGGAGTCCGAGCGCAAGCTGGAGCGCACCGAGGAAAACCTGGTGCGTATCAACGACAAGATCGCCGAGCTGGAATTGCAGGTGGAGCCGCTGCGGGCGCAGGCGGAGACGGCGAAGAAGTATCTGGTGCTGCGGGATGAGCTGCGGGTGCTGGAGATCTCCGTGTGGCTGGAGCAGCTGCAAAACCTGCGGACTGCCAAGCTGAAGCTGGAGAGCGATACGGCTCAGGCCAAGGAGGCCTGTGACCAGGCCCAGGCGGCGCTGGACGAGGCCTACGCCCAGGGAGAGCGTTTTACCGAGGAGATGCGGCAGAACGACGTGGCGGCTGACGCGCTGCGCGGTCAGGTGACCGAGGCGGAGTCCGCCGCCGGCGAGGAGTCTGCGGCCATCGCGGTGCTGCAGACCTCTGTGGAACACAACAACGAGTCTCTGCGCCGGCTGGAACAGGAACTGACCAGCACAGACCAGCGGCGGGAGAATTTACAGGGACAGATCGACGGACAGCTGGCGCGTATCGCGGACATCGACCGCGACGCGGCGGTATTGGAGACGGCGCTGAGTGAGCTGCTCTCTCGGGCGCAGGCGCTGGCTGACAGCGCAAAGGGCGCGGCGGACGAGGCCGAGGCCCTGCGGGCGCAGGAGGCCATTGCTGTGGCCGAGGCCGCAGACGGGCGCGCCGCGCTGTCCGCCCTGCAGGCGGGCCTGGACGAGGCCGGACAGCGGCGGATTACGGTGCGGCAGGAGCTGTCCGAGGCACAGCGTAAGCTGGAGGAGAGCGAAAAGGACGCAAAGACCAATCGCCGGGCGCTGAACGAGGCCAGGGAGGAGGCCCAGGCGGCGGAGAATATCATTCAGGGTCACAGCCTGCGAATGGACAGCCGCCGCCAGAAGGCGCAGAGCGCCCAGGACGCAAAACAGGAGCTGACCCGGCAGGTGAACGCCCAGGAGGACCGTATCCGTCTGCTGACGGAGATGGAGAAGGAGTATGAGGGCTTCAACAAAGCGGTAAAGACCGTGATGCAGGCGGCGGAGAAAAACACGCTGCGGGGCATTCACGGGCCGGTGGCCGGACTGATGACCACAGAGCAGGCCTATGCCGTGGCGCTGGAGACGGCGCTGGGCGCGGCACTGCAGAACATTGTGGTGGAACGGGAGGAGGACGCAAAGGCGGCCATCCAGTTCCTGAAGCAGCGGGACGGCGGCCGCGCTACCTTCCTGCCGCTGACGGCCATCCGGGGCGACGAGCTGCGGGAGAACGCGGCGGGAGAGTATGGTTTTGTAGGCATCGCCAGCCGTCTGGTGCGGTACGACGCGCGATACGACCATATTTTTAAAAATCTGCTGGGCCGGACGGTGGTAGTGGAGGACCTGGACAGCGGTATCGCCATGGCGCGTAAGTTCCGCAATGCCTTCCGCATCGTGACGCTGGACGGACAGATCATCAACCGGGGCGGCTCCATGACCGGCGGCTCCGCCAGCCGATCCTCCGGCGTGCTGTCCCGGGCAAATGAGCTGGAACGGCTGAAGGCGGCACAGGGCGCCCTGCACGGTAAGCTGAACGAGGCCGCGCAGCAGGCCGAGGCGGCCCAGAGGGAACTGCAGAAGGCTGAGTATGAATTGCAGGTGGCCAAGGACCAGCAGCGCAAGGCGGCGGACGAGGTGCTGACCTTACAGGGACGGCAGGACCACTATGACCTCCTGTTGGAGAGCCTGCGCCTGAGCTGCGAGACTATGGAGCAGGAGTTGTCCGGCCTGGACCGCCGGGAGACGGACGGCCGCGGGCGCATGGCCGGGATACAGGCGGACATCACTGCGGCAGAGGACCGCGCGGCCGCGCTGCGGCAGGAGATGCGGGACAAGCTGGCCGGCCAGACCGATCTGACGGAGCAGACCAACCAACTGGCACAGGCCGTCAGTGACAAGAAGGCCGATCAGGCGGCACTGAGCGCGGAGAAGGACAGCGTTCTGCGGAGCGTGGAGGACCTGCGGGGCTTGCAGGCGGATATGGTATCCGACCGCGCTGAGCGCGACCGGCGGGTGCAGGAGTACCGGCAGGCCAACGAGAAGGCGCTGGCCGATATGGCGGGCCATCAGGCGGCGCTGGAGGAGAAGAACGCCCGTGTGATACAGCTGCGGCAGCGGCTGGAGGATCTGGCCCAGGCCAAACTGGCGCTGGAGCAGCAGCGTGACCAGCATAGCCGTGACAGCCGCGCCTGCAACGATACGCTTTTGCAGACCATGCAGGCGTACAACAAATTGCAGCAGAAGCTGGAAAACAGCGGCATGGAGGAGAGCCAGATCCTGGAGAAGCTGTGGGAGCGCTACGAACTGAGCCACAGCGACGCCATGGAGCAGCGCATCGAGCTGGAGAGCGTGCCCAAGGCCACGCGGCGCATTGCCGAACTGAACCGGGAGATCAAGGCGCTGGGTACGCCCAACATCGGCGCCATCGAGGAATTTGACCGGGTGAACACCCGATATACCTACCTGTCCGAACAGCGCAGCGATGTGGAGCAGGCCAAGGAGTACCTGAACACCGCCCTGGAAGAGCTGGGCATCACTTTGGATGAGCTCAACGGCCAGCTCTCTATCGACTGCGGCGACAGCGCCCAGTCCCAGGCTGAGGCCGCCTTCTACCAGGAGCAGTGGAGGCAGAACCTGGGCCTGGAGGTCACCATTAACCCCATGATCACCAAGCAGGGCGCTGACAACCGGCAGAACGGCAACTACTGCCTGTCCATCACCGGCTGGTCCCCTGACTACAACGACCCCATGACCTTCCTGGATATGTGGGTTACGGACGGCGGCAACAACGACACCCGCTGGGGCAGCGAGGAGTATGACGCCCTGATCGACTCCGCCACCAACGAGACCGAGGATCTGGCTGCCCGCCAGGAGTACTTCTACCAGGCTGAGGAGATCCTGGCCGACCAGTACATCATCCTGCCCAGCTACTGGAGAAGCGCTTCCTACACCTATAACACCAATAAGATCCTGGGCGGTCTGCGCAACACCACCTTCCAGACCAACTTTGCCTATGTGGAGCTTG
>OLQB01000983.1_pt1 | contig 21211 bp, 19 predicted proteins | sample 1672681 | NCBI WGS metagenome assembly OLQB01 (sample SAMEA3136713, study PRJEB25190) | human gut metagenome | reverse complement strand
ATAATCTATATATAAGTATGAGAATATATCCATATATTGTGCTAAAAATGATGACAAAACACTATATAAGCAATCAAAACACGAAATGGAGAAAAAGACTGTTATTAACTGCCTTCTGACATTAAATAAACTAAAAAAAGGACTTGTTTTTTAAACACTTTAAGTATAAAATTGACCTTAAAGTGGTGGAAAGTGGAGCTTAATGGTAGAAAGTGGGGTGCGATAGTTATGTTGATGGGCGAATACAACCATACAATAGATGCTAAAGGCAGACTAATCGTACCGGCTAAATTCCGTGAGGTTCTGGGAGATGAATTCGTAGTTACCAAAGGCCTTGATAACTGCCTGTTTGTTTACCCGAATGATGAATGGCAGAAATTTGAAGAAAAGTTACAGACATTACCACTTACCAATAAGAATGCAAGACAGTTTACAAGATTCTTTCTTGCAGGTGCAGCAAGCGTAGAAGTGGATAAGCAGGGCAGAATACTTCTTCCATCAGTATTACGCGAGTTTGCAGGCTTGGAAAAAGATGTAGTTTTAGTGGGCGTTGCAAGCAGAATTGAAATCTGGAGCAAAGACCGCTGGCTGCAGAGTATCAGTACCTATGATGATGATATGGATGAAGTAGCAGCGAATATGGAGAGTCTTGGATTTTCTATATAATATGCAGACATGAGGTTTATTATGGAATTTAAACACAAATCAGTTCTTTTGGAAGAAACAATTGACAATCTGAATATTAAACCTGATGGAATCTATGTAGATGGAACACTTGGCGGTGCAGGACATTCATATCAGATAGCGAAAAGACTTACAGGTGGTGGCAGACTTATAGGTATAGATCAGGACGCGGACGCAATTGCGGCAGCGACAGAAAGACTTAAAGAATTTGAAGAACGGGTAACAATAGTAAGAAATAATTATTGCAATATGGACAAGGTTCTTGATGAACTTGGAATTGATAAAGTAGATGGAATACTTCTTGACATAGGAGTTTCATCGTATCAGTTAGATACAGCAAGCAGAGGATTTACTTATAATGTAGATACTGCTCTTGATATGAGAATGGATCAGAGACAGGAGATGACAGCAAAGGATCTTGTTAATACATATAGTGAGATGGAACTTTTCAGAATCATAAGGGATTATGGAGAGGACAGATTTGCCAAGAATATTGCTAAACACATAGTTGCGGCAAGAAAAGAAAAGCCGATAGAAACAACATTTGAACTAAATGAGATTATAAAGGCTTCTATTCCGGCAAAGGTGAGGGCGACAGGAGGTCATCCATCCAAGAGAACATACCAGGCTATAAGAATTGAACTTAACAGGGAATTAGATGTCTTAGAGAATTCAATTGATATGATGATAGACAGGCTTAATCCACAGGGACGTTTATGTATCATAACATTCCATTCACTAGAGGACAGAATAGTTAAGGCAAGATTTAGAAACAATGAGAATCCATGTACATGTCCACCGGATTTCCCAGTATGTGTATGCGGAAAGAAATCAAAAGGAAAGGTTATAACAAGAAAACCTATAGTTCCAGGAGATGAAGAACTAAACGAGAATCAGCGGTCTAAAAGCTCTAAACTGAGGGTGTTTGAAAGAATATAAAACATTTATGGAGGGGAAAGTTTTGGAGAAGAGAAGAAATGTTGTAAATCACAGGACAACTGAATATCAGTATGGAAGTGCAGTAAGAAAGCTGCAGTCTGTTCCAGAAATACATACTTATGAGCATGAAAGAAGAATTGAGGAGCAGGAGCAGGAGAGAAGACAAAGAAGAAGAGAGATAAGAAGAAATAACAGGGTTAACCTTGTATATACTACAGTGCTTGCTATCTGTGCAACAGCAGTATTTGTAATATGCTACCAGTATCTTAATCTCCAGTCAGATATTAAGACTAACAGTACTGCTGTAGTTGAGCTTCAGAATCAGCTTAATTCACTTAAGGCAGAGAATAACAGCCATGAATCAGAGATTAATGCAGGCATTGATTATAACGCAATATATGATACAGCTGTCAATGAACTTGGTATGGTATATCCAAGCAGAAGCCAGGTAATCGGTTATGATTCAAAGGAAAGTGAATATGTAAAGCAGTATAAGGATATCTCAAAATAACTAAAATGTGTGGCAGTGTGATATAAAGGATTGATAAATTTATGGACAATACCAGTGAAGCAAGAAGAAAGAAAATAATGCGCAGGAAACGCGCAATGCTTAAGAGGACACACAGAAGAATTAATGTTACATTTATAATAGTATTTGTATTATTACTGGTACTTGGTGTAAAGATATTTATGATTAACTATACACATGGGGAGGAATATTCCCAGGCGGTGCTTAATCATCAGACATATACATCAACTACAATTCCTTATATGCGTGGTAATATTACTGCAAGTGACGGAACAGTTCTGGCATATAGTGAGAAGGTGTATAATCTGATACTTGATGTAAAGAGTGTTACATCAGAGGATGGAAAATATCTTAATAATACAATAGATGCATTAGTAAAATGTTTTGGCCTTGATAAAGATAATATAAAAAAAATGATTAACGATAATCCTTCAAGCCAGTATCAGAAGCTGCTTAAGGAACTGACATCAGATGAGATAGCTGAATTTAATGAGCTTAAGGCACAGAAGAACAGCAATATATATGGTGTATGGTTTGAGGAGAGCTATGTGAGAAAATATCCGTTCAATACTCTTGCATGCGATGCTATAGGTTTTGCATCCAATGTCAATGGTGGTGAGCTTGGTCTTGAAAGCCAGTATGACGATGAGCTTTCAGGAACAGACGGAGTTTCATACAGCTATGTTGATGAAGATCTCAATGCAGTAGAAACGACAAAGGCAGCAGTTAACGGTAATAACATTATTACAACAATTGATTATAATGTGCAGTCTATAATAGAGAAATATATGGTTGCATATAATCAGGAAAAACCATCTAAGAATACAGCAATTGTTGTTATGAATCCTAAGAATGGTGAGATTCTTGGAATGGCAAGCTATCCACAGTTTGACCTTAATAATCCCAGAAATCTTGCAAATGTATATTCTGAAGAGCAGCTTGCGTCAATGTCGGATACAGATGTAACCAATGCGTTGTATCAGTTATGGACTAACTATTGTGTATCAGAGTCATATGAGCCGGGTTCAACTTATAAGCCATTTACTATTGCAGCAGGTCTTGAAGAAGGCGTTGTGCATGATGGAGATACTTATGAATGTAAGGGATATGAGTATGTTGGTCCTGATATGATTAAGTGCCACTCATATTCAACAATAGGAAGCCATGGTGTGCTTACATTGTCGCAGGCATTGGAAAATTCATGTAATCCTTACATGATTAATATTGCAATAAAACTTGGCAATGTCAGATTTGCACAGTATGAGAAAATGTTTGGATTTGGTGCAAAGACTGGTGTAGACCTTCCTGGTGAAGCTACAGGTATTATGTATGATGAGAATAAGATAACTACAATAGATGCTGCAACTAATTCATTTGGACAGAATGTTAATGTTAATATGGTACAGATGCTGTCAGCGTACAGTTCTCTTATTAATGATGGCAAGTATTATCAGCCACATATTGTTAAGAGAATAGAATCGGCTAATGGAGAAGTTGTTAAAGAAAATTCACCGGTTCTTGTAAGACAGACTGTTACGGCTTCAACATCAAAGTATCTTAGAAAATATCTGGAAAATACAGTAGAATTAGGAACAGCACATAAGGCGTATATAGAGGGGTATTCTATTGCGGGAAAGACTGGTACTGCACAGAAAATCCCAAGAGCTGACCTTAAGTGGGTTATCTCATTTATAGGGCATGCTCCGGCAGATGATCCCAAATTTGCAATATACATTGTTCTAGATGAACCGGATGGAACGACTGGTACATCGGGAAGTACATCAGATGCACTTATACTTGCAAAAGACATTATGACGGAGCTGCTGCCTTATATGAATGTGTATAAGGATACAGACGAGCCATATGTTGATCCGGGAAATGCACCAGAGGAATCAGGTGTTTCAGATGTTCCAGTTACATCAGCAGAGAGTAATGCATCAGGCAATACGAACAATTAAGTAATAATAAGTAGAATAACCCTGCTTTGCTTCTCATAAAATGTAGAAGACTAAAGCGGGGTTATTTGTCAATGAAGGATAATGACACATTTGGATGGCTTAGCACCAGTCATAGAAAAAAACTTGTGTTAATGATAGCTGCAATCCTTATGGTTTGTATTCTTGAATGCGTAAGGCTTGGCGTTATTATGACGGTAAAGTCAGAATATTATATGCAGAAGGCCGATGAGCTTCATCAGAGGGAGAGGAGAATTAAGGCAAAGAGAGGAAGGATTCTTGACAGAAATGGCGAAATACTTGCAGCTAATGAAGTGGTATGTACAGTTTCTGTAATACATAGTCAGATAGAGGACGAAGATAAGGTTATAAAAGTGCTTGCAGGTGAACTTAATATGGATGTGGAGGAAGTGACTAAGAAAGTAAAGAAAGTATCCTCTATGGAATATATTAAGACAAATGTGGCAAAGGATATCGGAGATGCAATAAGGGAATACGATCTGCCTGGTGTCAAGATTGACGAGGATTATAAGCGGGTATATCCGTATAATGAACTGGCTTCAAAAGTGCTTGGCTTTACTGGTGCTGATAATCAGGGAATACTTGGACTGGAAGCTAAATATGACACATATCTGTCAGGTACTAACGGTCAGATTCTTACACTGTCTGATGCAGGGGGGATTGAGATAAAGGGCAGCCGGGAAGATCGTATTCTTCCGGTTGACGGACAGGATCTGTATACAACGCTTGATGTTAATATACAGAAATATGCAACACAGCTTGCGTGGGAGACAATGGTCAAGAAAGAGGCAAAACAGGTAAGCATAATTGTAATGCGTCCGGATAATGGCGAGATACTTGCTATGGCAAATGTTCCTGAATATAACCTTAATTCTCCGTATGAGCTTAATTATGAACCGGACGAAGAAGATGCACAAAAGGATAAGATGGATCTTCTTAATAATATGTGGCGGAATTTCTGCATAAATGATACATACGAGCCAGGCTCAATATTTAAGACGGTTACTGCAACAGCAGCACTTGAGACAGGCGTGGTGGGTTTAAATGATTCTTTCACATGTTCAGGTGCAACGGTTGTTGCTGACAGAAGAATAAGATGTCACAAAACAACAGGACATGGAACACAGGATTTTACACATACAGTGTATAATTCGTGCAATCCGGCATTTGTTGAATGGGGCAGAAGAGTCGGTACTGATAATATGTATCTGTACATGGGTAAGCTTGGACTTCTTACAAAGACAGGAATAGATCTGTCAGGAGAGGCAGGAACGATTATTCATAAGCAGGAAAATGTAGGCGCGGTTGAGCTTGCCACAATGTCATTCGGACAGTCTTTCCAGATAACACCCGTTCAGATGTTAAGGGCTGTTTCGGCGATTGTAAATGGTGGAAGACTTGTTACACCACATTTTGGCTTATACACAGGTTCATCAGATGGTTCAGTGGTAAATGAATTTGCATATTCAACACAGGATGAGGCAATATCATCTCAAACGAGTGAAACGATGAAAAAGATTCTTGAGGGAGTAGTGTCAGAAGGCGGAGGAACGAAAGCGTATATTGATGGCTATTCAATAGGTGGAAAAACAGCAACATCACAGAAGCTGCCAAGAGGTTCAGGAAAATATATTTCATCATTCATAGGTTTTGCTCCGGCTGATAATCCACAGGTTATAGCGATGTGCTTAATTGATGAACCGAAAGGCGTATATTATGGAGGAACAATTGCAGCTCCTGTTGTTAAGACACTATATGAAAATATATTGCCGTATATTGGTATAGAAAGGTCAGTTCAACTTGAAAAAAACGATGATTGATAGTAATATATTTTAGTATACATTTTGTATGAAAGGAAGTAAACGACGATGGATTTAAAGAATAAGACGGTAATGGTCGTGGGAACAGGTATAAGCGGTATTGGAGCCGTAGACCTTTTGAATAAAGTTGGTGCTGACTGCATACTGTATGATGGCAATGAAAAGCTTGACAGACAGAAGGTGCAGGAGAAGTTAGGTGATAACAAGGCAGAGATTATCATCGGAGCATTTGATGAGGCACTTCTTTCGAAGATTGATCTGCTTGTAATAAGTCCGGGGGTTCCTATTGACAGTCCGATAGTGCTTACATTTAAGAATGCCGGTATCCCTGTATGGGGCGAGATTGAGCTTGCATATAATTATGATAAGGGTAAGGTTATTGCAATTACAGGAACTAACGGAAAGACAACAACTACAGCGCTTGTTGGACAGATAATTGCTGCATATAATGAGAAAACATTTGTCGTTGGTAATATAGGCAATTCATATACAGGTGAAGTGTTAAAGACAAGTGAGGATTCATATACAGTTGCTGAGATAAGCAGCTTCCAGTTAGAGACAGTACATGAATTCCATCCGATTGTATCTGCAATTCTTAATATTACACCTGACCATCTTAACAGACACCATACAATGGAATGCTATGCATGGACCAAGGAAAGAATAAGTGAGAACCAGACTAAGGCAGATACATGTGTGCTTAATCTTGAGGATAAGTATCTTACAGACTTTGCACCTGAGTGTAAGGCTGATGTTGTGTGGTTTTCAAGTGAAAGAAAGCCATCAGTCGGAGCATATGTAGATGGTGAGATGATTAAGTATACAGATGGAACTAATGATTATGACATGTTGAATGTTCATGACATGAATCTTTTAGGAAAGCATAACTATGAAAATGTATGTGCAGCAATTGCAATGACTAAGGCTGCCGGAATTCCTGATGATATTATAATAGAACAGGTTAAGAAATTTAAGGCTGTTGAACACAGAATTGAATATGTTGCAACTAAGAATGGTGTTGATTACTATAATGATTCCAAGGGAACTAACCCAGAGGCAGCAGTTAAGGCTATTGAAGCTATGGTTAAACCTACAATTCTTATCGGCGGAGGTTATGATAAAGGCTCAGAATTCGACCTTTATGTAAAGGCATTTAAGGATAAGGTTAAGCTTCTTGTGCTTATAGGACAGACAAGTGCCAAGATTGCTGATACATGTAAGAAATATGGCTTTGATAATATCGAATATGCTGATTCAATGGAACAGGTAGTAGATATATGTGCTAAAAATGCGGTAAGTGGAGATGCGGTTCTTTTATCTCCTGCATGTGCAAGCTGGGGAATGTTCGATAACTACGAACAGAGAGGAAGAATATTCAAGGATCTTGTCAATAATCTGTAAAAAGGCGGTGCTTTATGCCGGGGAATAATAGAAATAGAAGAAATAACAGAAACAGAAAAAAGAGAAAACAATATGGATTTTACTTTGATTACACTCTTCTTTTTGTGCTTGTATTCATAGTTGGCTTTGGACTTACAATGATTTACAGCACAAGCTCTTATACAGCGCAGATTGAAGAGGGTGATCCGGAATTTTATTTCAGAAAACAGCTTATATTTACTATAATAGGCTTTGCTTTAATGATAGTTGAAACTAAGATTTTGGATTATCATTATCTTAAGAATCTTGCAGTTGTAATATATATAGGCGGACTTCTTTGCATGTTCCTCTTAAAGACTCCTCTTGGAATTACAAGAAATGGAGCTACCAGATGGATAAAGATTCCGGGTTTGGGACAATTCCAGCCTGCGGAGCTTGTAAAGATTGGAACGATTGCCATGACTGCATTTCTTATAGTGAAAGCAGGGCAGAATATAAAGAAATTCAGGACTGTTATAGTGATATGTATAATAGCCGGTTTTGCACCGGCACTGCTTGTTTATGTGCTGTCTTCTAATATGAGCAGCGCACTTATTGTAGCACTTATCTCCGTTGTTATGACATTTGTGGCATATCCGGGATATAAAATATATGTTGCACTGACGGGGCTGGCAGCGGTGGCTTTTGGCGCATTTTACTCATGGATAAAGAAGATGGCAGCGTCGGGAAATATGACTGGGAAATTCAGATTAAACCGTATACTTGTATGGCTTAATCCTGAGAAATATATTGATGATAAGGGATACCAGACAGTTCAGGCGTTATATGCCATAGGCTCAGGAGGTCTTTTTGGCAAAGGTCTTGGCAAGAGTCTTCAGAAGCTTGGATATATCCCGGAATCACAGAATGATATGATATTCTCTGTTATATGTGAGGAGCTGGGACTTTTTGGAGCATTCTGTCTGATTGCCCTGTTTATTGTAATGTTATGGAGAATTAACCATATAGCACAGAATGCACCTGATTTGTTTGGTTCAATGCTTGCAACAGGAGTATTTGCACATATTGCCATACAGGTAATTCTTAATATAGCAGTTGTAACTAATACAATACCTAATACGGGAGTATCACTTCCATTCATAAGTTATGGAGGTACGGCGGCAGTATTTTTGCTGCTTGAACTTGGGGTTGTATTTAATATAAGCAGTCAGATTAAGTTGGAAAGATAATGGGTAGTAGGAATAGTAACAGTGTAAACCAGAAGAAAAGACGGGGCAGAAAAAGAAAGAAAGCTCTTATTATATTTGCAGTTATTGCAGCTGTTGCCGGAATGCTTTTTGGTGTTACATATAAGGTGTTTGAGGCTGATACAATAGAATTTGTGGGTTCAACTCATTATTCGGATGAAGAACTTAAAAAATATATATTTGGTGGTGATTATGTTAATCTGTTATATTTCAGGATTTTTGGACAAAAAGACACCAAAATACCATTTATCCAGAAATATGATGTTGAGACAGACTGGCCGGACAGACTTTATGTAACAGTATATGAAAAGGCAATAGTAGGTTATGTCAGGTACATGGGTTGTAATATGTATTTTGATAAAGATGGAATTGTAGTAGAAAGCTCAACGGATTTATATGAAAATGTTCCGCAGATTGACGGACTTAAGTTTGATTCAATAGTGATCAATACGAAGCTTGATGTGGGAAATGCAGATATATACAATACAATTCTTGATCTTATACAGAGCTTTGATAAGTATGATATTGATGTGGACAAAGTGTATTTTGATGCCTCTTATAATATTACGCTTTATATGGGCGATGTTAAGGTAAGTCTTGGAAGCAGCAAGGATTTTACAGACAGGCTTTTTGAATTAAAGCAGTTATCATCCAGATTCGGAACACTTAAAGGAACACTGTATCTTGATGATTATAATGGCGATGAAAGCTCTATAATTTTTAAACGTGAAAAGTAAAAAAACGGTTGATATTTTAGACGAAAGATTATAAAATATTATGTAGTGCAATTTTTAGATATTAAAGGAGGCAGCAACCTTGTTAGAGATAATGACTAATGACCAGGAGTCATCAGCAAAGATTATAGTTGTTGGTGTAGGTGGAGCGGGAAATAACGCGGTTAACAGAATGATAGATGAGAATATCGGAGGAGTTGAATTTATCGGTATTAATACTGATAGTCAGGCACTTACTTTATGTAAGGCTCCAACTGCTATCCAGATAGGTGAGAAGCTCACTAAGGGACTTGGAGCAGGCGCACAGCCTGAGATTGGTGAGAAGGCAGCAGAGGAGAATGTTGAAGAACTTACACAGGCAATTAAAGGTGCTGATATGGTATTCGTTACATGTGGTATGGGTGGCGGAACCGGTACAGGTGCAGCTCCAGTTGTAGCTAAGATTTCCAAAGATATGGGAATTCTTACAGTTGGTGTTGTTACTAAGCCTTTCAAGTTTGAGGCAAGAACAAGAATGGCTAATGCTGAATCAGGTATTGAGAAGCTTAAAGAGAACGTAGATACACTTATCGTTATTCCTAATGACAAGCTTTTAGAGATAGTAGACAGAAGAACAACTATGCCAGAGGCATTAAAGAAGGCTGATGAAGTGTTACAGCAGGCTGTTCAGGGAATTACAGACCTTATCAATGTACCAGGTCTTATTAACCTTGACTTTGCTGATGTTAAGACTGTTATGGTGGACAAGGGTATTGCACATATCGGTATCGGTACAGCTACAGGCGATGACAAGGCAATTGAGGCTGTTAAGCAGGCTGTTACAAGCCCACTTCTTGAGACAACTATTGAGGGTGCATCTCATGTTATCATCAATATCTCAGGTGATATCAGTCTTATCGAAGCTAATGAAGCTGCAAGCTACGTTCAGGAACTTGCAGGAGATAATGCCAACATTATCTTTGGTGCTATGTATGATGAGAGTGTTACAGATCAGGCTACAATTACTGTTATTGCAACAGGTCTTGAGGACGGTAACGTTAATAAGGCTATGGCAGGATTTGCAGGTATGGCACAGGCAACAAGACCAACTGTTAATGTTAAGCCACAGTATACATATTCACAGCCAGCAGCAAAAACATCTTCGGTATCAAATGATGCTCCGCTTCCAGGACTTAAGCAGCCATCACCTGTTACACCACAGGTTAAGGACAGAGGAATCACAATTCCAACATTCTTACAGAAGAATAAGAAGTAATAATTTAATATAAGTATATTTAACACCGTCAGTTTGCTGGCGGTGTTTTTTTGTGCCCACTCTGTTGTTTTGACAAATTTTGCATGATATGTCGTATATAATTCCATTTGTAACAAAGAAACGGATTCAAAGCAAGGAGGTGATGTACGAAACGGTTATATATGCAGATGTTCTGTTTGGAATAAACCTTGTGGCAAACCTGTGCGTGCTGCTTATAACAGACTGGATATTTAAATTTTCTGCCAGAATATCCAGAATGATTATTTCTGCCACTTTAGGAGCTGTATGGGCTGTCATATGTGTGTGTATTCCACTAAGATTTGCACTGCTTGAAAAGTTTATTACATATGTTCCGGTAACATTAATCATGGCTATGATAATGCTTTCCGGTACTAAAGACTTTAAGCAGAAAACATCAAAACAATTAAAGCTTTATATGAGGAATCTGTTGAAAGCAGGTGCAGGAATGATTCTTATTGCACTTTTTGCAGGTGGGATAATGCATTGGTTAAAGTACACATTTGCAGGGTATTTTATTGAAAATGTAATTCTGTCTGACAGTGAACTGGTAATCTTTCTTACTGTGACGGTTATAGTTGTTGTCATTGTGCTTAAGACACTTAAAACTATCAGGATAACAGATGGTTTGAAAAGACACATTGTGATTGGCGTAGCAGAACGGGAATTTGAAATGGACGCAATAATTGATACAGGCAACAGCCTTATTGATTATGTTGGGAAAAGACCTGTTACAGTGGTTGAAAGAACGTATTTCAACGATATTCTCAGTGACATAGATAACTTACAAAAGCTTGGATATCATCTGATTCCATATAATAGTGTGGGAAATTCAGGTGGGATGATGGAAATCATAACAGCAGATTATATACATATATACGAGGGAGAAAATGTTGTGAAAAGGGAGCATGCGGCTATAGGTATGTCTCTTAGGCAGATTAATAAGAATGGGGATTATCATGCCCTTTTGGGGAAGGACATGATTATGTAGAAGAATCGGAAGTTTGAAGAAAATAAAAGGATGGATAGAAATATGGTAGTAAAGGTTGCGATGGCGGATCATTTTCAGTTTAAGGTAATGCCTTCTATAAAGAATTTTTGTTTGTTAAAGCAGGGTGACGTACATTATATAGGTGGAACAGATATATTGCCGGCACCACTTGGGGCAAGTGAGGAACAGAACGCAATAGAAGCACTGGGGACAGCTTCTGATGCTGAAGCAAAGCACACCCTGATAGAACATAATTTAAGGCTTGTTGCTCATATAGTTAAAAAGTTTGAGTCTAATACTAATGATGTTGATGATTTGATTGGTATTGGTACTGTTGGGCTGATAAAAGGTATCGATAGTTTTTCTCCTGATAAGAATGTTAGGCTTACTACTTATATTGCTAAATGTGCTGAAAATGAGATTCTGATGTATTTTAGAGCGGATAAGAAAAATTCTAAAAATATTAGTATTTATGATGGTATTAGTTATGATAAAGATGGTAATGAAATTACAATACTGGATGTTTTAAAAACCAATGATCCTGATTTTGCCGATGAAATTTATAGAAATGATAACATTAAATCACTTAAGAAATATATGAATATTCTTACTCCTAGAGAAAGAGATGTTCTTACTAAAAGATATGGTCTTAATAATAACGATGAAATTACACAAAAAGAAATTGCTAAAGAACTTGGTATTTCTAGAAGTTATGTATCAAGAATAGAAAAACGTGCTATAACTAAAATATTGCGTGAATTTATTAAAAAAGAGGGGCTAGACAAGTAAAATTTCAAATAATTATTGACTTAAATGCTTTTTTATGATAAAGTTAATATCGAACTGATGAGGAGGGAATACGATGAAGAAAGTAACAACTAAAAAAACTAGATCTGTAAATAATAGACCTAACTGTTTAAAAATAACTAAAGGTACTCAAAAAGTTAACTTTACTACTGTTACTGACAAAGATGGTAACAAAATTAAGACTAGTGTTAGAGAAGCTAGAACAATGAAAAAGAACAATAAAAAAGAAGATTAATTTAACTATAAATGAAACTAGATGTTTCATTTTTTTGTTATTTTGTTTTTCTTCTTTTTTTATTGTTTTCTCTTAATTCTTCATATATTTCTTTATATACTTTTGTTTTATCTTTATATTCACTATAGACTTTTCCTATAAATTTATAATTACCATCTAAAGTATATTTTGAATTTACTAATTCATATCTGTCTTTAATAAATGGATCATCTATTACTCTAATTAGGAATAAATCTTGCATAGCATATAATACTATATGTTTTTCTTCTTCTAGAAGAGGATTTATTTTCATAAAACTTCTATCAAACTTATTATCATATGTAACTATTGGTTTTGTTCTTACAAATTCCATTCCTACATATGTTGACTTTTTAAGAAATTCTGTTAGTTTTACGAAGTCTTTATTCATTTCCTCAACACTATTATAATCTTTTATTAATGGATGTTGTTCATTGCTCTTCATAGCTATATGTTTACCATCATTTGTATATAATTCCCAAAAATTATTTGTCCCTGAATAATTTGTGATACTTTTTTTGGAATCTAGAATATCTTTGTATGCCTGCAGGGGCTCAAGATATTCTGCTTTACTTAAATCAGGGTTTTCTTTTGATAGTTCGAATTCGATATCGGATATTGTATCTTCTAATTCTTGATATTCGATACTATTACGAGGATCTATTATTTCAGGTCCTCTTTTTAAATATATTTCGCCATTATATATTATATTCATAGTAGTTACTGCTCCTTCGAATATATATTAACATAATTTGCTTTTAATGTCATTATTTTTTTTAATTTATCAACAGAATTTGTTTATAAGTTGTTAATTATATTTTTGATTTTGCTTTTTTGCTTCTTTTAGTAACTTAGAATAGTATTCTTTTCCTAGTCTGTATTCTTCTTCTAGTAATTCTTTGGTTATTAATTCTTTTTCTGGCATAATAAAAAACTCCTTTCTCTATTATTATAAAGAATGGAGTCTTTTTTATACTAATAAGTCATTTATTCTTTGGGCTGGATTATCACTAGTAGTTATATATGATCCTACTACTGATATATCTACATCTTTTACTTTGTTTATAGTTTGATTATTTATTCCACCATCTACTTCTAGTTCAATGTTTTTATCTTTGATTAGTTTTTTTATTTCTTTTATTCTATTTGGACTGTTCTCTAGAAATGGTTGACCTCCAAGTCCTGGTTCTACAGTCATAATAAGAATTCTATCTATAATATCTAAATATGGAACTAATAGATTTATATCGGTATTTGGCTTGATTGCTAAGCTTCTTTTAAAACCATATTCTTTTATTTTATTTAGTATATTTTTTATATCTTTATTTATTTCTAGATGTATTGTTATATTGTCTATATTTGGTAATTCTTTAATTCTTTCTATATAATACATTGGATTTTCTACCATTAGATGAATATCTAATGGTTTGGAAGAAAATGGTGATATTTTTATTATTTCATCGCTAGGCAATGATTTTTGAGAGACAAACAATCCGTCCATTACATCTATATGAATATATGAGATTTTTGTATTATTTAATGTTTTTATCATATTTATTTTGTCTTTTGAATTTAATATTGATACTGATAATCTCATTATTTTCCTCCTAGAAATGATTTATAATTTTCATATCTTGATTTTAGTATTTTACCATTTTTTACTAATTCTTTGACATAACAATCATCTTCTTTAATATGCATACAATCTCTATATTTGCACTTTTCTAAATTATCATACATTTCTTTCATATTATCTCGGATATCTAATTTTGTCATACCTCGAAAGTCTATCATAGAAAATCCTGGAGTATCCGCTATTAAGGCACCATCTATGTCATATAGAGTTACACACCTTGTAGTATGTTTTCCTCTTCCTAATGCTTTAGATATTTCATTTGTTTCTAATAATAATGACTTATCTAACTTATTTAATAATGTTGATTTGCCTGCTCCTGATTGACCTGCGAAAACTACAACTTTATTTTTTGTTAGCTTTTTTATTTCTTTTATTTCATTGTTTGTTATTACTTTATAGCCAGCTTTTTTATAGTATGACATTATGTTTTTTATTTCTTTTTCTTCGGTATTGTTTAATAGATCTGTTTTTGTTAAACATATTATTGGTTCGATACCGTTGTATGATATTATTGTTAGTAACTTGTCTAATAGATTATTATCAAAATTTGGTTCTTTTACCGATGTTATTATTAGTGCTATATCAACATTTGCTATATTTGGTCTTATTAAAAAGTTTTTTCTTGGTTTTATTTCTAATAAGTAGTTGTTTATATCATCTATTATAACATGGTCCCCTACTAAAGGAGTTATCTTTTCATTGCGAAACTTTCCCCTTGGCTTGCATATATTTATTCCTTTTGATGTTTTTACTGTATAATCATTACTTTGATTTTTTATTATTATGCCTTCCATACTTTTTCCTTTACTCATTATCACTTGGTGATACCGAATCTTTTTTATCTTCTAATTTTTTATCTTCTAATTTTTTTGATACTGTTATTTTTAATGTGTATCCTTCATATATTGGATCTCCCTTAGCGCGGCTTTGTGATAATATTATATTTTCATCAACATCTTTTGTTTCTTTATATGTTATATCTAATGTTAATTTGTATTCTTTTGCAAAATCTTGAGCTTGCTCTAAAGTCCATTTTTCTTCAACCATATCTGGATATACATCTACTTCTGGAATATATAGAATAACTGTATCATTTTTGTATAGTTTTTTCTCTTCATCTTTATTGTATTTTGGTTCTTGATCGATTATTAAATCTTCTTTATCTTTATACTCTGAAGCATTTTCAACAGTTTTTGTTTTCATTTCTGTTTTTATACCTTTTGCTTCTAATTTTCCTTTTATTTCATAATAGTTTTGACCAGTATAATCTTCAAGAACTAAAAACTCTTTGCCTGATGATTCTATTATTGTTACGGTACTGCCTTTTACTTTGGTAGAACCTTTTTTTGGTTCTGTTCTTATTACTTTTCCTTCTTCGATGTCTGTATTTTCTTCAGATTTTGTTGTATAGGTTAAACCATATTTTTTTAATTCTTTTATGGCTTCTTCAGTTGTTAGTCCTTCAACATCTGGTACTTTTACTTCTTTTACATCATGATTACTTATAACTAAATATATAATGGCTAAAGCTATTAGAATAACTAGAAGTACCGCTGCTAAAATTATTGGCAATTTGTTCTTGCTTTTTTCTTCTGAGATTATTTCTTCCTCTTTTGGTTCTTCTGGTTTTTCTACTACTTTTTTAGGTTCTTTTATAGGAGCTATTACCTTTGTCTCTTCTAAATCGTTTTCTGGATATTCAAAGACAATTCTTTTTTCATTTGTTCTTTCCATTGCTGTTTGAAGATCAGAGTACATTTCTCTTACACTGTCATACCTATTTTTAGGATTTTTAGCAGTTGCTTTTATGACAATATTTTCTACTGATTGTGGTATTGTTGGGTTTTGTTTTCTGATACTTGGTATTTTCTCCTTCATATGTTTAAGTGCTATTTCTACCGCTGTATCGCCTTTAAATGGTACAGATCCTGTTAATAGTTCATACATTAATATTCCTAATGAATATATATCACTTTTTATAGTGGATCCTTTTCCATTTGCCTGCTCAGGAGGTAGGTAGTGAACTGATCCCATTACTGAATTTGTCTGGGTAAGTTGTGTTGAATTTAGGGCCATAGCGATTCCAAAGTCTGTTATTTTTATCATACCGTTATCTTCAATCATGATATTTTGCGGTTTGATATCACGGTGGATTATATATGCTTCATGAGCATGTGCTAGGCCATCTGTTAGTTGACTCATTATATCTATTACTTCTGGAAGAGTTAATGCTCCTCTTTTTTGAAGTAATTGTTTTAATGTTTTGCCCTCAATATATTCCATTACAATATAGTAGTTACCGTCTTCTTCTCCAACATCATATACTTCTACAATATTTGGATGAGAAAGGTTAGAAACTGATAAGGCTTCTCTTTTGAATCTTCTTATGAATTTTTCGTCATTTGATAAGTCACCACGTAATACTTTTATGGCAACTTTTCTATCTAATATTAAATCATTGGCTAAATATACATTAGCCATACCACCTTCGCCAATTGTTTTAATGATTTCATATCTGTCATTAATTTTTTGTCCCTTTGATAGCATTATAAATCACCACTCTCCTTTTTTAGATAAGCAATTGATATATTGTCTGTGCCACCGCGCATATTACTCTTTTTGATTAGTTTTTCTACTTGTTCTTCAATTGAAGATTTGTTGTTTAATACTTTTTCTATTTGTTCTTCTGTAACCATATTTGTTAGGCCATCGCTACATAGAAATAGTCCCTGAACATTATTGTCAACATCAAAAATATCTATTTCTATTGGATCGTTAGCTCCTAAAGCTCTTGTTAGAAGATTTTTTCTTGGATGAAATTTTGCTTGTTCAGGTGTTAATTCTCCAGTAGATACTAGTAAATTTACTAATGTATGATCATGAGTTATTTTGTGTAATTTTTCATTTTTTATAGCATATCCTGATGAATCGCCAATATTTCCATATAATATATAGTCATCTGTTTTTACAGCAATTACTAGTGTTGTACCCATGCCTTTACTTTCTGGATGTTCTCTAGTATATGCGAATATTTTGTTATTTATTTCTTTTACTATATTGCGAAGCCATTCGATAGCATCTTCTTTTTTTCCTAATGACTCTATACTTTCAAAACTCTCTGTTATATGTTCTATAGCTATATTTGAAGCCACTTCTCCTGCTTTATGTCCACCCATTCCATCTGCTACCGCTAGAATGAATTCATTATTATTGTTACTTATTATTGTCACATTATCTTCATTATGTGTTCTTACTTTTCCTGCATCAGTCATGTAAAATGTCTGCATTATTTCACTTCCTCTTTAATTATTAGCTCTTAATTGACCGCAAGCAGCATCTACTGCACCGCCAAACTCTTTTCTTATTGTTACATTTATATTATTTGACTTAAGTATATCATAAAAAGCTAAAATTTTCCACTTTTTTGTACGTTTAAAGCCAATATTTTCTGTTTCATTATATGGTATTAAATTTACATAACAGTTTATTCCTTTTAATAATTTTACTAATTCTTTGGCTTCTTTTTCACTATCATTTATATTCTCTAACATAATATATTCAAAAGTAACTCTTCTATTAGTCTTTGCTATATATTCTTTTATGGTATCCATTAATTCTTCTAAATGATAGGCTTTATTTATAGGCATTAGTTTACTTCTTAATTCATCATTGGGAGCATGAAGACTTATGGCTAAATTAACTTGCCCTTCCTCATTCATAAATTTTTTTATACCCGGAATAACACCACATGTTGAGATTGTTATATGTCTAGAACCAATATCAATGCCTTTACTACAATTTATTATTTTTACAAAACGCATAATATTATCGTAATTATCAAATGGTTCTCCTATTCCCATCATAACAACATGAGTTATTCTTTTCTTTATATCTTCTTCAATAAGAAGTATTTGCTCTACTATTTCATAGGCTAATAGGTTTCTTACTTTCTTTAATCTACCACTTTCACAGAAAGCACATGTCATATTACAACCTACTTGTGAGGATACACATATGCTAGTTCCATAATCATGAAACATTAAAACTGACTCTATTTTATTACCATCTTCTAACTCGAATAGGTATTTATTTACGTCTTTACCTGTTTGTTTTATTAATAATTTTATTTTAAATAAAGAAAAATCGTTAGTTAATTTTTCTCTTAGTTCTTTGCTAATATTAGTCATTTCATCAAATGAATTTAGTCTCTTTTTATATAGTCCTTCATATACTTGAGTGGCTCTAAATGGTTTTTCACCAATTTGAATAAAGTATTCTTCTAATTCTTGTAATGTTAAATCATATATATTTCTCATTTGTTCACTTCCATGTTCTATTTATATTATAACAGAAAAAACATGTTATTAAAACATGTTTCTATCATTTTATTTATCTTCTTTATGTTCATGATGTGAATGGCCTCTTATTCCGTATCTTTTAGTAATTGGATCTTTGAATAAGAAATTTTTTATTGGTAATAATGTTAATACCATATAAAATCCAAATATGATGAATAGAACTACTACTGATATATAGGAATAAAAGAAATGTAATGGTTCTATATTTATTATATAACTAAATGTTAGATTGCTTATAATTATGGCTAAGTAGAATATTATTATATCCACTATTAAGATGGGTTTTTTTGTTATTAATTGATAAGCATAAAATAGTAATGGTATTAAGATTATTATTACTAATATGCTTGATGTTTTTGCTATAAAATAATTTTCATTCATTCCATATATTGCTCCATCATAAAGGGTCCAAATAAATGTTGGTGTTAAGGCAATTTTAATGTGTTCCCAGGTGCTTTCATTAACTGCTGCAAAAAGTGATACTATTTTATTATGCCCTGACCATTCATACATAAAGTGGAGCAGTGTTCCTATTATTGATATGAATATTATTCCAATTATTATGTCCATATTTTCCTCCTATTGTAATATCATTATATATTACTTTTTCTAATATTACAACTATTATTATTTTTTAGTAAACGTAATGTATTTAATATACAAAGTACTGTTACACCAACATCTGCAAATACTGCTTCTAACATAGTGGATAATCCTATTAACGTTAATACTAATACTAGCAATTTTACTCCTAAAGCAAAAATTAGGTTTTCTTTAATTATTTTATTTGTTTTCTTAGATATATTTATTGCTGTTACTATCTTTTCTAGATTATCATTCATTATGACTACATCTGATGCTTCAATGGCTGAATCGGTTCCTAGACTACCCATAGATATTCCTAAATCTGATAATTTTAATACTGGAGCGTCATTTATCCCATCCCCTACGAATGATACTATACTTTTTTCTGTTTTCTTTTTTATTATTTCTTCTAAGTATGTATACTTATCACTAGGAAGCATACTATAGTTAATATTATCTATACCTACTTGCTGGGCTATTTCTGTTGCTTTTTCTTTTGTATCACCAGTAAACATATGAATATTTATATTCATTTTTTTTAGTTCTTGCATTGTGTTAACAACATCTTTTTTTATTTCGTCTTTTATTTCTAGATCTGCTACTATAGAGTTATTTATCATTAAATATATATTACTATTTTCTTCTTTAACTTTGCAGAATTTTGCATTTCCTATTCTTACTTTATCTTTTTTATATGTAAACTCAATGTCTTTTCCCGATACTTCTTTATAGTCTTTGATATCTTCGTGATTTATTTCTTTAGTATAATTTTTTAATACAGATTTAGCGATTGGATGATTTGATAGTGATTCTCCACCTGCGAATATTTCCATTATTTGATCTTCTGTGTATTTTTTATCGTGGATATTTATTTTTGATATGTAGAATTCTCCTGTAGTTATTGTTCCTGTTTTATCAAATACTATTTCTTTAATATCTTTAATGCTATCTAAATAGTTACTTCCTTTTATTAATATTCCTTCTTTGGATGCCGCTCCTATACCAGAAAAGTATGATAATGGTATAGATATGGCTATAGCACATGGGCATGATATTACTAGGATTGTTAATCCTTTATAAATACTATCTGTATATGTCATATTAGTAAATAGTGGTAGAAATAGTGCTGTTAATATGGCTATAATTATTACTCCTATGGTATATTTTGAAGAGTATTTTGATACTATTGTTTCTACTTTAGTTTTTCTTTCGGTTGCGTTTTCTACTAATTCTAGTATTTTATTTACAGTAGAGTCTTTATATATTGATGATACTTTTATTTCTAATATACCGCCTTTATTTATACTACCTGATAATACGTTATCACCAGTTGATACTGATACTGGAAGTGATTCTCCTGTTAAGGCACTAGTATCTAACATAGTTTCGCCTTTTACTACTATACCATCTAAAGGGACTCTTTCTCCTTCTTTTACTACTATAATATCACCTACTTTTATTTCAGTTGTAGGGACTACTTTTATTTTGTTATTGTCTTTTAAATTTGATGTTTCTTCTTTAATATTCATTAATTCTGCTACTGAATTACGACTTTTATTTACGGCTTTGCTTTCTAGCATTTTTCCTATTTCATATAAGAATATTACCATTAAACCTTCGTGTGTTTCTCCTAGTAAGTAAGCTCCTATTGTAGATATTGTTACTAAAAAATTTTCGTTTATAGTTTTATTTCTTAGTTGTTTAATAGCGGTAGTTAATGTCCTATATAGTAATATTATATAAGCTAAAAGTATCAATATCATACTTAAGTATTTTGGAGTTTTTATTATTATCCCTAGCACTCCTAAAAATGCCCCTAATAGTATTCTATAAATATCTTTATTTTTAGTTTCTTTAATTTCTTCCTTACTTAATATAGCATCTGGTTCTATCTTTTCTACTATATCTTTAACATAGTTAAATGGGTCTGATATATTTGTTTCCACAGTAACTGTTTGTTTAGCAAAATTTACACTAGCACTTTTTATATTTTTATCTT
>OLQB01000972.1_pt1 | contig 21392 bp, 12 predicted proteins | sample 1672681 | NCBI WGS metagenome assembly OLQB01 (sample SAMEA3136713, study PRJEB25190) | human gut metagenome | reverse complement strand
GCGACACACTCAAGGCCGTTCGGCCGGGCTTACGGTCGCGCATCGTACCCGCCGGCCGCAGCCTTTTTATGGGAAGTGCCTTGCGGGGCCCTGAAAGTTCCCTGATTTTCTCGGTGGCGTTACTGTTTGTTCGAACGCGACCTCTATAGTGGGCATATGAGTGAAATTCAGCCGTTGCCGCAGTTCCCGCCGCAGCGTGCGCCGCAGCACGACCAGCAGCGCGAACAGCAGCGTATGGGGGAGCGGATGGACGATTCTTGCGATGACATGCCCACCGTGCCGATTCCGGCACGCAAGGTGGTCACCACCTTCGACGCGGCCTCCAGACATGAGCGTCTTGAAGTCAAACCGCCGCTGACCAGGCTGTTCCGCCGCACGATCACCAAAGCATTCAGCGTCTGGCTGAAATTCTCGACCGCATTGGTACGGTCGCTCGACTGGTATCCACGTGTCGAACCCTACGTCGGCTACGGCACCGAACACTACTCCCGACTGATCTGCCGTACCGTATACGGCCCGTTCAAACGGCAGGCCGGCCGCCTGATTCGCGGCATCCGTGGCATGCTGATGGTGCCGTCCCCGCATACCAAAGTGCGGATCGCCATCGATGACGTGCCCATCGAAACAGTGCAGGTGGGTGCGTCGGAAGTATACGACGCGATCGACAGCAATCCTGATATTTCCAGCGAATTCGCGGCATCCGACGATGCCGGCTACCTCGACCTCGTCGCCGAGCATTCGCTCGAACCGGGCATCCACAACGTCTCGTACAAAGTGCGTAGCCGCAAGCCGGTCAACGCCAACCTTTTCACCATTCCCAGCGGCACCAAAGTGGGCGTGATCTCCGACGTGGACGACACCATCATGGTCACGCAGGCGCCGCGTCTGATGAAGGCCGCCTACAATCTGCTGCTGCTTAATCCGCGCAAAAAAGTGCCGGTGGCCAGCATGAACCTGCTGTTCAACCGCATCGCGGACATGTTCCCGGACGCGCCGTTCTTCTACCTGTCCACTTCGCCATGGAATGTGGAAAGCTCGATCCGCCATTTCATTACGAACCACGGTTTTCCGGAAGGTCCGCTGCTGCTGCGCGACCTTGACCCGAGGCCGAAAACCTTCATTCCGTCGGGCGTGCAGCACAAGCTTGAATACGCTGAACAGCTCATGGCCGATTTTCCCGATATGAAGTTCATTCTGATCGGCGACGACGGGCAGAAGGATCCGACCACATACGCCACAATTGCACGCCGCTACCCGGGGCGTGTGCTGGCGATCGGCATCCGGCAGCTGTCCCCGCGCGAAGTGACCGGCAATTTCGGTTCCGTCGCCGGGCGCGTGGCCACGCAGCCGATGCCGGTCACCGACGTGCCGGTATTCACGGGAACGACCGGATCGAACATCATGAAAACCATGCTGCCGTACCTGCGCGCCGCGCAAAACGGCGACTGACGGCCGACACAAGTTTGTGTGGGTCGTCAGTATAATCGCGTGCATGAGTGAATTTCGGGGTATGGAAAACACCATGAACGTGAAGGAAGCGACGAACGCGCACGACGAACACCAGAATGGACTGGCGGTGCCGGAAGCGAAGCGGGTGCCAAAGGAGCGCACCTTCCACGGCGATACGTTCATCGATAACTACGAATGGCTGCGCGACAAGGAATCGCAGGATGTGCGCGACTATGTGGCGGCGGAGAACCGCTACTGCGAACAGCGCATGGCACCGCTCGCATCGTTGCGCAAAACGTTGTTCGACGAATTCAAGTCGCATGTGCAGGAAACCGACATGTCCGTGCCGACGCGCATGGATGGCTACTGGTACTTCACCCGCACCAAGCAGGGCGAACAGTATGCCGTGCAGTGCCGTGTGCCGATTCGCGGCGCGGACGATTGGGATCCGCCGACGGTAGAGGCCGGCGTGCCGCTCGACGGCGAACAGGTGGTGTTCGACACCAACGCCGAGGCGCAAGGCCACGATTTCTTCCGCATCGGCGGCATGGACATCTCCAAGGACGGCCGCTGGATGCTGTACGGCACCGACACGAGCGGCGACGAACGCTACGATTTCCGCATCCGCGATCTTGAGACCGGCGACGAGTTGGAGGAGCGGTTCGAGGGCATCGGCGGCGCCTGCTTCACGCCGGACGCGCAATGGGTGTTCTACGTGCTGCTCGACGACGCATGGCGCCCGTACGTGGTGATGCGCCACCACGTCGGCACCCCCGTCGCGGATGACGTGGAGGTGTACCGCGAGGCGGATGAACGCTTCTGGGTGGGTATCGGGCTGTCCTTCGACGAACGGAACATCGTGATTGGCACCGGATCGAAAACCACCACCGAGGTGCTGATGCTGCCGGTGGACACCCCAGAGGGCACCTTCCAGGCGTTCATTCCGCGCGAAACCGACGTGGAATACGACGTGAGCTTCGCCTGCTTCGAAGGCGCGGGGGAGCATGGTGAGGATATTCCGCTCGCCGTGGTGTACCACAACGCGTTGAATCCGAATTTCGAGATCGATGTGATCGATATGCGGACACACGAGCCGCCATACCGGCTGGGCGAAGGCGTGCGCGTGGCGGTCGGATCGCCTTACGGCTGCGAGCACGGCGACGACGTGGACCCCGGCGCCTCCTCCATGCCGATCGGCACCCCGTATTCGAATCCCTGCAATCCCGCCATTCTGCAGGGCGCGCATGGTTTGGGCATCGAGGGTATCTCGATCCATCGGCATTTCGTCGCACTGCAGTACCGCGCGGAAAGCCTGCCGCATATCGCGGTGATGACGAAACGGGCCGCCGCCGAGGATTTCCTGGCCGGCCGGCCATGGCGGTTCACCGAACTGGTGCCGCACGCGCTGGAGGACGATTGGGACGTCGACGAATCCGTGGACGAGATCAACGAGGAACGCGCCGAGATCTGGGGCAAACTGGACGCGGCCGCCGCCGCGCAAGGCAAGGGATCGGCCGTGCATGGCGTCTCGCGTCGGGCGATGACGTCGTCGGACGGCGCCACCGCCGACCGCATGCCGGGGGAGACGCGCCGCCTGTATTCGATCGGCGTTGGTGGCAACCCCTCGTATGACGCGCCGCGCATGCGCTACTCGTTCGCCAGCTACACGCGCCCCGGCGAACTGCATGACTACGATCCGGACACTGGCGAGGACCGTCTGCTCAAACGCGCCACCGTGCTGGGTGGTTTCGATCCGCGCGACTACATGGAACGCCGGGTGTGGGTCACCGCGCGCGACGGCGAACGCATCCCCGTCTCGCTGGTATGGCGGCGTGACGTGCCGACCTGCGATTCCGCCATGTTCATCACCGGCTACGGCGCGTACGAGATCAGCTCCGATCCGGGATTCGCGGTGTCACGCATCAGCATGCTCGACCGCGGCGTGCTGTACGCCGTGCCGCACATCCGCGGCGGCGGTGAAATGGGACGCGCCTGGTACGAGCAGGGGCACCTGCTCAACAAGAAGCATTCGTTTGAGGATTTCATCGATGCCACGCGCGCGCTGCAACGCGCCGGACTGGCCTCGCCGCTGCGTACGGTGGCGAACGGCGGCTCGGCGGGCGGCCTATTGATGGGGGCGGTCGCCAACATGGCTCCGGAATGCTATGCGGGCGTGGAGGCGGATGTGCCGTTCGTGGACGCGCTGACCTCGATCCTTGATCCTTCGCTGCCGCTGACCGTCACCGAATGGGACGAGTGGGGCGATCCGCTGCACGACGCGGATGTGTACGCGTATATGAAGTCGTACACGCCATACGAGAATGCGCCAGATAGTGAAAATGACGAAAGAACTGCCGTTTTTCCGAAAATTTTCATTACCACATCCATGAACGACACCCGCGTGCTGTATGTGGAGCCAATGAAATGGCTGGCCCGGCTGCAGCATGCCGGTGTGGATGCCGTGGCGAAAATCGAGGTGGAGGCCGGCCATGGGGGTACGTCCGGGCGGTACAAGCAATGGGAGGAAGTCTCCTATGAGAACGCTTGGTGCTTGTCGATGATGGGCATCGGCGGCTGAGTGGCCCCGAGGGTACTCCGGGGGATTTTCCGGGGGTAGAAGAATCATGACTGACGAAAACCCATTGTTGCAATCGTTTGCGGCAATGGGTTTTTGTTTCAGAAAATTTTCATGAAACATTGCAAACACCCTTCGGTGTTTCGCGAATCCCCTTTTTTTGGGGGGGCACTTTAACGTCAAACGTTTTATACCGCGCTTTTTAGCGCTTTTATAAGGAAAGACACTGTTTCATACGTCAATGTTGACGTCGTGACACCGTGCTTGCATGACAGTGGCGGTAGCTGGGGCAAGGTAGTGGCTGCCGCCACCTTAGGTTGTGCTTAATCGTGAAGCGAGGGATTATGCATAGGCGCAAGGAGTTGGCGTCAAAGCGCTGTGTGAAAACGTTTGCCGCCATGCTGGTGACATTGGCGACCATGCTGGCATGCGTATTGATCGGGCCCGTTCATGCGCAGGCCGTGGAATACAACATCGGCGAGCTCGGCTGGGTGGACAAGGACTCCTCCAAGCTGACCATCGTGTCCGGCGGCCAGGAAAAGCCGTTCGTCTCCGGCACCACCGTCGACTACGGCGATGAGATCGACATGCAACTGCATTGGAACGTGCCGAACAGCATCACTGTCAAATCGGGCGATACCTTCGTCTACGATCTGCCCGAGAATCTGACCTTCCAATCCGGGCAACAGTACGATATCATCAACGGATCGGGTGATGTGGTCGGCCTTATGTGATCAACGGCAATCGCATGGTGGACACGTACACCCGCGGTGAGGATGCGGGGTCGAACGTCACCGCGTACGTGACGGTCAAAGGCACCATCAATTCCGACAAGACCGGCGGTAACAACGGCGGAGACAAGACGTTCTCATATCCGGGCTACGGCGACGTGACGCTGAAGGTGAATCCGAAGCATGAAGTGAACGCTTCCAAATCCGCGGCCATCTCCACCTCGGACCCCTCGAAGTGGGAATTCGTCATCAGGGTCAATTCCGTCGGCACCAACCAGAACGTGCAATTGAACGACACCATGGGCGAGTTGATGAAGTTCAATCCGGACAGCATTCGTATCTGTACCGACGCGGATTGCCGGCAGTCATATGGCGGGACGTGGAGCGCTACATCTGCAGCGGACAACGCCGGGTTCAGTGCCACGATTAAGTCCATGGAGGACGGCGAAACGCTGTATGTGCGCTACGCCGTGACTGCCGACCGCGCCACTCTCGTGGCGGCCTGCAAACAAGCGGGCGATTGCTCGCAAGTGCCCGGACTGAAGAACTCCGTGGAATACCACAGCGATGACAATACGGACCACAAAAAGACCGAAAACGCCATCTGGGCCACTTACAAGGACTGGTCGGTGACCAAAGGCGGCACCCAAACGACGATAGACAAGTTCGGCTTGAACGGCAAGAAGGACGTTCTAGGCATCCAATGGACCATCAACATCACCAAAGGCACCGACACTGACATTTCCGGAGCCAGCATCATGGACGCGCTGGGCAACGGGCTGGAAGAGCCATCCGGCGATGTGGTGCTGACCTGCAAAAAAGCTGGTGATTGGAAGACGCAGTGCCCTACGGATGCTCCGGGTGCATTCGAAAGCGATTCGTACAACAACCAGTGGTCCATCAAGGTTCCCTGGCTGGATCTGGTGAAAGGCACATATACGCTGCCATCCGGCTTCGACTCCTTCGTCATCACCTACACCACCGAAGTGACGGACGCGCCCAATGCCGACAGTGGCGAGCATAGGACCTACGCCAACGATGTGAAGGTCACGCCGAAAGATCACCCCAGCAAAGGCGCCACCGGCACGGCGGACGTCGGCAAGGACGTAGTGAAGCTTGTCAAGAAGTGCACCTCCCCGGGATCCGAAAGCAAGAACCTCGCATGGGTGACCTCGCTGACCGCATTGACCGCGATGGACAACGTGGATCTCAAAGATACCCTCGATCAGAAGGGGGATGGCTCATCCGCCGGATTCCAGCAGAGTCTGGTGCAAGACAGCATTGCCGTGTATGCGGACGAGGCGATGACGCAGCGCATTGATGCCAGCGCCTATTCGATTATGTCCACGGACCGTGGCTTCACTATCATATTCAATCATCTCGACGCCAACCAGACCGTGTACGTGGCCTACCAGTCCACCGTCAAGGATGGCGTGACCGCCGAAACGGTGTACAACACCGCCGAATCGAAGCATAAGACGGCAACGGCAAGCCACACCCACCAAGGCGACAATCTGAAGAAGATGGCCGTGAATCAGTGGTATGACGAATACGGATACGGCCAGACCGCCAACGCAGCCGGGCCCTACGCTGGCTGCTGACCGTGCACGACCTGCCGGAGAAGGCCCAATCGGTGACCATCAGCGACTCGTTGCCTGAGAACACCATGTTCGTGCCCGGTTCCGTCAAAGCGGTGAGTCCCAATGCCAAAACCACCACATTGAGTGGCGTATCGGCCAAGGACAACGGCAACGGCACAGTGACGTTCACCATATCGCCGGGCACGGCCGCATTCAAACAGGCCACCACCTCAGAAGGCCTGCAAATCGTCTATGACACGTGCGTCGACGCGTTGAAAGCGCAGGAAGGATACCACGAATACCCCAACAAAGCGCATATCAGCGTGGACGGCAAGGACCAGACGGACCAGTCCTACAAACTCGGCATGAACACGCCAAAGCTGGTGAGCAAGCAGGGGACGTACAACAAGTCCACGGCGCCGAACGTCAACTACACGGTGAAGATCAATCCGGGCGCGCAGACGCTGAACAACGGCAAGGCCCTGACCCTGACCGATACGCTGGGCAGCGCGCTTGATCTGCGCATGGACAGCATCCTCATCGCCGATTCCGCCTCGGGAAAGCAGATCAATGGTGCGACATGGTCATATGAGCCGAATTCCAAGAAACTGGTCTTCTTCATTCCGGACAAGCGGGCCGTCACCATCACATACAAGGCGACCGTGCAGCTCAAAGCCGGAGAGACCATTGAGGGAGCCGTGGGCCGCAATGAGATTTCGCTTGAAGACGTAGATGCAAGCAAGGGCAGTGATGTCTCCACTGTCACCGGAACGGTGAAAACGGCCCAAGGTGGCATGACATTCGACAGCAACACCCTGCAAATCTACAAGTACATTGATGGCGATACCGGCCGGCCGGGCGCCAATGCAATGTTCGAAGTGCAGGAAGTGAACGTGGACCTGACCAAGTGCAGCACGGCAGCTGAAACCGCAGGCAAGAAGACCTGCTCCGGCACTGTGGGCGAGACCGTGATGAACAACCTCACCACTGGCACGACCGGCTACTCCAGCCAAGTGCAGCTGAATGCGGACCACATCTACAAAGTCACGGAACTCGTGGCCCCGGGAGAAAAAGCCGACACTACCGACAGCGCGTACGAGAAAGCCAAGCCACTGTATGTGGTCTTCCCCGGCAACGATGCGCGAAGCGCGGATTCGAAAACCTACAATGGCAAATACGACAATCTGGTCATCTCCGATAATAAAGGCGACTCGGGCTCTTTGACCGTGGCCGTGGCCAACAACGCCACGTTGGGCAACTACCTGTGGTATGTCAACAACCACCACAAGAAGAAGACCAAGGTTAGTATCGCCAAATTGGATGCGGCCGATATCAACATTCCGGTGGCGGGTGTCTCGTTGAAGCTATCCAAATGGGGGTCGTCCGAAGCGCCGGAAGCCTGGTCGAATTGGCCTGCATCAATGCAGGGTGTCCGCAAAGATTCCACTGGTACCGCACTGATTTGGACTACCGGAAGCACCGGGAAGCAGACATTCGAACTGCTGCCTGGACGCTACTGGCTGGAGGAAACCGCAGCCCCCGACGGATACCAAACCATGAGTCCGATCACCATCACCGTGGGCGCTGACGGCGTCGTGACAGTTAACGGCCATAACGTGACCGACAAGAACGGCATCGGCCAGATACAGGCCTTGGATGCGCCGAAGACCACGAATCTCACCGTGAACAAGGTGTGGAAAGACAACGATGACCAGGACGGCAAACGCCGCACCGTGACCTTCGACCTATATCGCAAGCTTGCGGGAGAAGCCGACTATACGAAGATGGACGGCCAGAGCCGCGACATCAACGTCAACGCCGGTGATTCCGCCGCATATTGGTTCGACTTGCCGGTCATGGTAGACGGCAAGCAGGTCGAATACAAAGCCGTGGAAGCCACCACGATCGATGGATACACAGCGCAATGCACCGATCCGGCCTCCGCGGCCGACGGCATGGTCATGACCTGCATCAACACGCATGCGCCGGAAACCACCAGCCTCGGCGTGAACAAGGTGTGGGACGACGCCAATAACCAGGACGGAAGCCGACCGAACTCCATCACCGTGCATCTGGTGAAAAACGGTGTGAAAACCAACCAGTCAGCCACGTTGAACGCAGCCAATAATTGGAGCAATGCCAACGCGTTCACCAATCTGCCCGTCTACGAGAACGGCATGAAGATCACCTATGGCGTGCAGGAGGATGTGCCGTCCGGCTACACCGTCACCACAGACGGCGTCGACAAGAACCGCAACATCACCCTGACCAACACCCACCATCCCAACAATAAGGAGGTGTGGTTCTCCAAGCAGAGTCTTGGAGGGCAAGAACTCGCCGGCGCGACGATGAGGCTCACCGGAACGTTGGACGATACGACGAAAACCTTCGCCGCCTAAACATGGTGGACTTCCTACGGCAGCCAGCAGAGCTTCACACTGGACCCGGGCACCTACACGCTGACGGAGACCAAAGCTCCTGCGGGATATACGAAGGCCGATGACATCGTCTTTCGCGTGGACACCGGCACCGACGGCAAGTTGCAGGTCCGGATACGACAGTCCGACGGCAGCTACGTCGCAGCGGACGACAGCCTGATCACTATGGTCGACGCGTACCAACCGCATCGCGTCGCCATCGCCAAGAACAGCCTGACGGACGGCATCACCAACATCGCGGGCGCAACCATGAGCGTCACGGGACGCACGCTTGACGGCAAATCCGTCAATTCGATCACATGGACTACCAAGCAGGGACAATCGCAGCAGCTCGACCTGCAGCCGGGCACCTACACGCTGTCCGAGACCAATCCGCCGGCAGGCTATACGAAGGCCGATGACATCACGTTCAGCGTCGACATCAACGGCAAAATCACCGTGGATGGCAAGACCCAGACGGACGGGACGCTCACCATGGTGGATAAGCTCGACACCAACGGCATCTTCTTCTCTAAAACCGCGGTAGGCGGCGGAGCCGAACTCGCCGGAGCTGAATTCAACCTGACCGGCAGCACATTCGAAGGCAAAACCATCGACCCGATCACATGGACCAGCGGTGGAACACCGAAGCGGTTCATGTTCGAGGACGGCGTCTACACGCTTACCGAAACCAAGGCCCCAACCGGATACGAGGCGGTCAAACCGCTCACATTCACCGTAAGAGAAGGCCAGGTGTACATCGACGGTGTGCTGCAAAGCGACCGTACCATACGCGTAGAGGACCGCATCGCCACCACCATGGTGCACGTGCGCAAAGTCTGGTCCGACTCGAACTATGGGGACCGTCCGGAGAAAGTCACCTTCCATTTGCTACGCAATGCCAAGGAACTGATCGACAAGCAGTACACGGTCGAGGTGGATAGTTCCAGCTCGTGGACGCATACGTGGACCGATCTGCCCCGATACGACGAGAACGGCGAACGCTACAACTACACCGTGGACGAGGAAACCACGCAAAAGCTCAAGGATGGCTCCTACCGAGTGTCGATCACCAAGCGACCGTATCAGGATGGCGCCGAATACACAGTGCTGAACGTGCGTGAGCCGGACGCCATCAGCGCCAAGGTGACCAAAAACTGGAACGACAACTCCGACAACGACGGCAAGCGTCCGCACAAGCTCACCTTCCATGTGTGGGGCACCAGTGAGCAGCCGAAGGATCCGACGGACCTAACCCGAGGCTACGAAGACAAAACCGAGCAGATGATCGTGCAGGATGTGAACGTGTCCGGCGACCAACAGTCCTGGGTCTTCGAAGGACTGCCCAAACTGAACATCTACGGCAAGCCGTACGCCTATACCGTCACCGAGGAGAATGTGGACGGTTACACGACAAGCGGATGCGCCGCGGATGAGACCGGCACTGCTGGGACCGAAAGCAAGGGATGCGTGTTCAAGCCGACGGATTCCTCCACCGACAAGGAGAAGGACTTCCACGTGACGAACACGCATACGCCGGAAACGACCACGTTGAGCGTCACCAAGCAATGGGACGACAATGCCAACAGCGATAACGGCAGACCGGCAAGCCTGACCGTCTGGGTGCTGTCCAGCATCTGGAACAACAAGGCCAACGAGCCGTTGCCAGGATGGCCGGTGCCGCAGAACAACAGCATGTGCTCGGCTCCGACGGATACGAACGCCAAGAATCCAGTGGGGACCAGCTGTGCGGTGCTCACTGCCGCAAATGCCGTAACCAGCAGTGCGCAATCCTCCGAAACGGGTGAATCATCCGGTTCGGGTGCGACGAACACCACTTCCGACGAATGGACCTATACGTTCACAAACCTGCCCAAGTACTACAAAGGCAAGGAAATCCATTATTCCGTGACCGAGGAGACCGTGGACGGCTACAAACCGGTATTGCTCACCGGTGGCAAAACCGCGACGAAATCGCAAAGCAGCGCAACAGCGGATACGGCCGCAGCCGACGAATCATGGCAGTATCGGCTGACCAACAAGTACACGGCGGTCAAGCTGCCCTCCACCGGTGGCGAAGGCGATGGAACCTACATGCGGGCCGGACTGATCGCGCTGCTCGTCGGCACGCTATGCCTGGCCATGGCGCTGCGTCGTAAGGAAAGGGACTGACGATGAACCAGCATGCGCACCACACTGCACGCCACATCACGGCCGCTGCAATCGGACTGGCGCTTTCCTGCGCGGGGCTTGGCTCGCAAGCCGTCGCATACGCCACACAGCCGGCGGCCACCGACGTGACGGTGATCGCATTCCAGCAGAACTGGAAGACCGTGGCCGAGGAATGCACGAACACATACGGTCCGGAAGGCGCGAATCTCGCGGCGGCGAAGTTCTACTTCACCGACGGCACGGGTACGGACCGTCCGGACGGTAACGGGTGGTACCAGTCGCAGGTCGGCGACACCATGGTCAACGTGCAGGACGGCACCGTAAGCCGTGGCGTGCCCTTCACACGCACCTACGCCAGCCAGCATGCCAACCAGACCAAGGTGACGATCAACTTCAAGCCGACCAGTTCGGTCGGCACGAACGCCACCGGCGTGCAGGTGTGGACGGACGATCAAGCCGTATACATTCCGTTCGGTGCGACTCCCAATGGTTTCGGCAAGACGGCCTCCGGATATGTGGATGGCACGCAAAGCCAGGTGAAGTTCCGCATCGTGGATGACAGAACCGCCACGGCCGCATCCAACGGAACGGAAGACAGCTATACGGCAGACGTATGGAAACTCGACAAATTCGCCAACGCGTACGTTGACGGCGCCATCGAGGCATGGGTGGACGGCAACCAGCCGCAGACCGTCTCCGACAGGTCTCCAGAGAAGGCGTCGCCGGCCGCCACGCCGCAGCCGAACGACATCAAGAACCCGAAAACCCTGACCGTCAAACTGCACTATTACCGTGCCGACGGCAGATACCAGGACTACGACATGGAGTCCGACACCTGGAAGGGCTGGGATCTGTGGAGCTGGTACAAGGAAAGCACCAGTGGTGTGGCCACGCCGTTCAACGGGCACGACGATTTCGGCGAGGTGGCGGAATACACGCTGTCGCAGACCGGCAAGGGCGTACGCGACCCTTGGTTCATCATCCGTAACGGCGGCTCGTCGTGGACGGGCAAGGATTGCGACGACAACGATCGTCAGATTCCTGAATCCGTGATCAACATGTCGGCCGGTGACCTTGCTGCCGGCACGGCGGAATTCTGGATCTTAAGCGGCGACCCGACCGTGTACGCGCATCCCGTGGCCGCGACCGGCGTAACCTTCGACTCGCAGGGCGGATCACCGATTGGAGCACAGACCGTGGAGTTGGGCGGCACGGCAAGCGAGCCGGTCGCGCCTACGAAGGATGGCTTCAAGTTCGTGCGTTGGACCACCGACGTGGCAGGCATCCAGCCGTACGACTTCAACAGCGAGGTCACCGCTCCGGTGACGCTGTACGCGCAGTGGGCCGTGGCGCACAAGGTCACGTTCGATTCGACCGGCGGCAGCGCGGTTGACACGCAGCTCGTCGGCGACGGCGAAAAGGCTTCCGCTCCGGCCAATCCGACCCGCACAGGATATACGTTCGCAGGGTGGAGAACCGATGCGACCGGTGGCGCCGCCTACGATTTCAACACCGCTCCGGTGACCGGCGACGTGACGCTGTACGCCGAATGGACACGCACCTCACACCCAGTGGACCATCAAGTTCGACCTCAACGGCGGTGCCGCTCCGGAAGGAAAGGAAGCCACGAAACTGTACGCGGACCAGAAGGTCTACGACGGCGACCCGCTGATCTCCCCAACCGTGGACCAGACGAACGTGCCGGTGCTCGAGGGCTACGAATTCCAAGGCTGGAGCACCGTCCGCAACGACGCGCTCGCCAAGAGCGTCCTCTCGTTCGACGAGAACGGCAAGTCGCTGATGCCGATCGACCGCGATGGCACGGTATATGCGTTGTGGGCGAAGATGGGCACAGTGGTCAAGCCGCCGACCTCCACTTCCGACTCCACAACCCAATCGCAGATCGGCGCGTATTCCAATACCGAAACCGGACTCAACGGACTGGCCATGTTCGAAGCGGTGGTCCGTCAGCCAGGCAAGTTCCCGAACACCGATTCCGGGTCAATCACCGAGGAATCCGCTCCTTGGGTTAACTGAATCAGCCGATTCGCCATACACGTTGGCGTCGCGGACCATCCGTCCACGGCGCCAACGTGCGTATGTGGGCGGTGCGTACGTCCATATATATGTGCACATTCATGTCTGTCCATCGCTTTGTTGGGCATTGCGCCCATTGCGTTCTTTGTGCCTATCGAAACAAACGGATATCCGCCCGCCGTACGTGGGGCATGGGACGGGTGTCCATTTGCTGAGCGGTTTTGGTCCGCCTGATGAATCACTGACTAGAGTCGCGTGCTATGAGTGATTCTGCAAAGAAGTACACCATCGCCGTCATTCCGGGCGATGGCATTGGCAAGGAAGTGACTCCGTGGGCTCAGAAGGCTCTGGAGAAGGCGGCCGAAGGCGTCGCCGAATTCGAGTACGAGCATTTCGATCTCGGTGCCGAGCGTTATCTGCGTGACGGCGCGATCCTCCCCGAGGAGGAAGAGGACCGTATCAAGAAGACCGATGCGATTCTGCTGGGCGCCGTCGGCGATCCGCGCATCAAGGCGGGCATTCTGGAACGCGGCCTGCTGCTCAAGCTCCGCTTCGACCTGGACCAGTACGTGAACCTGCGTCCGTCCAAGCTGTACAAGGGTGTCACGTCGCCGCTCGCCAACCCGGGTGACATCGACTTCGTCGTGGTGCGTGAAGGCACCGAAGGCCTGTACTGCGGTGCCGGCGGAGCGGTGCGCCGTGGCACCCCGAACGAGGTGGCCACCGAAGTCTCCATCAACACCGCCTACGGCGTGGAGCGTGTGGTGCGTTACGCCTTCCAACTGGCCATGAAGCGCAGGAAGCACGTGACCCTCGTGCACAAGAAGAACGTGCTGGTCAACGCCGGCGACATGTGGCAGCGCATCGTCGACAAGGTGGCCGAGGAATACCCGGAGGTCTCCCACGACTACCTGCACATCGACGCGACCACCATCTTCATGGTGTCCAACCCGTCCCGCTTCGACGTGATCCTGACCGACAACCTCTTCGGCGACATCATCACCGACGAGGCCGGTGCCGTGGTCGGTGGCGTCGGCTACTCCGCTTCGGGCTGCATCAACGCGTCCAACGAGTATCCGTCCATGTTCGAGCCGATCCACGGTTCCGCTCCGGACATCGCCGGCCAGAACAAGGCCAACCCGACCGCAGCCATCCTGTCCGCCGCCATGCTGCTCGAGCATCTCGGTTTCGACGACGCTGCCAAGAAGATCCATACCGCCGTTGAGGCTGACATCGAGGAGCTTGGCTCCACCACGCGCACCACCGACGAGGTGGGACGCGACATCCTGGCCCGCATGTGATTGGCATTCGCTGACATTCCATTTGGATGTTCCATTTGGTGAGACGCCCGCCGAAACAAGGTTTTCCTTGGAACGGTGGGCGTCTTCGCATAATCAGGGGATTTTTCAGGGGTTTTTCGGGGTTCGTGCCAGTGGTAAACGCCCGATGACGGGCAAACCTTGGGATATTGTTGAGGCATGAGTGATAACAACGCCGATTTCAATGGTGCCGGTCAAGTCAACAATCCAACGTCGGATAACGCAGCCCAGGACGACTACAACCAACCGTGCATTCCACAACAGAACGATGCGCAGATGAACCATCCGGAGTCGCAGCCGGAAACCCCCGCATACGATCAGAACTCCGCCGCATACACTCAGCCCGCTCAGCCGGCCGAGCCTGCCGTTCCGGCGTACGATCCGAACGCTTCCGCATACAGCCAGTATGGCCAGACCGCACAGTCGGACCAGACCGCTCAGCCGTCATACGGTCAGCCGGCGACTCCGGCCCCGGCATACGGTACGGCTCCCGTCTATACCCAGCCGGCTCAGCCGGCCACGCCCGCTGCTCCGGTATATGATCCGAACGCCGCATCGTACAACCAGTACGGTCAGTATGGCCAGCCGTCCCAGCCTGCCCAATCTGCGCAGCCGTCGTACGGTCAGCCGGCAGCCCCGGCGTATGACCCCAACAACGCTTACGCCCAGCCGGATTACAACCAAGCGAACTACGGACAGCAAGGCTACGCGGCCCCGTCTTACAACCAATCCGCCTATACCCAGCCCGCCTACGCGCAGCAGCCGGCATACGGCCAGCCCGTCGCACCGGCCGGATACGCCCAGAAGTCGAAACTGGCAGCCGGTCTGCTTGGCATCTTCCTGGGCTGCTTCGGCGTGCACAACTTCTACTTGGGCAACACCGGCAAGGCCGTGGCACAGCTGCTGCTGACCGTCATCGGCTGGATTCTCATCATCGGCCCAGCCGTCGCAGGCATCTGGGGACTGGTGGAAGGCATCCTGATTCTGTGCTCCCACTACGGCTCGCAATGGCACCGTGACGCTCAAGGCGTCGAACTGCAGGATTGATGACTCGAGGACTTTACAAACAGCCGGGCGGCAAACTCGTTGGAGTGACTGTCCGGCTTTCTCATGCCGATTCGGATTACGCCGATTCGGACTATATTGATTCGGCTCATACGAATGCCGTGAAAACGGTTCCATACGCTGGGCCGGCTGCATCATCGACTGTTATCGAATGCCATATCGACGGCGATTTCTTCCTCGACGGGGACGATGCCGGAACGCGGAATCTCTTGCATTCCATGGAATGTGCGCTGGAACAGTGCGCGGCCCGTTGCCTCAGCGGTTCGATGGTTTCCGAACGTGACGTGACCGCCGCCGTCGAACGGACGATGCTGCACCATCCGGACGTGCGCATCGTCGGCATGGGCGCGCGTGGCATCGCCATCGCCTTTCAACGTGCGATTGACGGCATCGATGGCGCCGATGGCATTGCCGGTATCGGCGGTAATGATGTTACGAAAGTGGAACCACGCGACGACCTGCGCATTCGGCGGCATACCAGCCCAATGGAAACCGCAGAAACCGCGGAAATCGCAAAAAACATTGAAAACGCTGGAACCGCGGAAAGCGACGAAAACGCTGGAACCGTTGGAACCGGCGAAATCGCCGAAACCGGCAATTGGGCGGAATACGCGCGACGCTGGCACGCACTCAAACCGAACATCGTGCACGACGACCCCCGCAAACCGCAGGAACAAATGGACCTCGACGTCGAATGGGCCCGCGAAGTGGCTGCCGGAACCCGCGAACCCACCCTGCGTTTCTGGGAATGGGCCGAGCCGGCCGTGGTCATCGGCAGATTCCAGTCGCTCGAAGACGAAGTCAACGTGCACACCGCGCAAGACGAAGGATTCCACATAGTCCGCCGCTGCACCGGCGGGGGAGCGATGTTCATCGAACCAGGCAACACCATCACCTACTCGCTGTACGCGCCACTCGACTTCGCCCACGGCATGAGCGTCGAGGAATCCTACGAACTCTGCGACTACTGGCTCGTCGAAGCGTTACGCGCCCTCGGCCTCAACGTACGATTCGCCGGACTCAACGACATCGCCACACAATACGGCAAACTCGGCGGCGCCGCGCAACGCCGGTTCGCGCCCACCCACGGCGGACCCGGCGCGATTCTGCACCACGTCACGCTCGCCTACGACATCGACGCGGAAAAGATGACCCGCGTGTTGAACATCTCACGAGAGAAAATGTCCGACAAAGCGGTGAAATCAGCGGCAAAACATGTCGATCCCATGCGCTCTCAAACCGGCATGGGCCGAGACGAGGTAGTGGCGCGACTGGTCGACGCCGCCGTTCGAGTTACAATGTAGCCCGAATGGTCGATGGTGCCCGACTTAACGAGCGTTGGCATGGATGTCGACAACGGAAAACGCAGAAGCACGTCGGAACGGAGGCACGTCGATGGTCACCCCGAATGGAACCAATGGGATCAATGGTTTTGGTGGTTTCGACGATGAGCGTGAGACGTTGCTGCACACCGCGCTGTTCAAGCAGGTTTCGTCCGAAGAAGCCCGGGAACTGCTGCCGTATCTGCAGCATGCCGAATACGACAAGGGCGATTTCATCTTCCGCGAGGGAGACACCGACCATCGCATGTATCTGCTGGAGGAAGGCCGCGTCAAACTGACCAGACAATCCTCCGACAAGCGTGTGCAGCTGCTGAGCATCCACGCGTACGGCGAAGTGCTGGGCGAGATTCCGGTGTTCGATCCGCATGGCGGACCGCGTACCGCTTCGGCGGTGGCGATGACCAACGGCACGCGTGTGGTCTGGCTGGAACATGACGCGCTGTTCGACTGGCTCGACGAACATCCGCGCGTGGCCGTGGACATGCTGCAGGTATTGGCGCACCGCATGCGCAGCAACAACGAACGCATCTGCGATCTGGTGTTCATGGACGTTCCCGGACGACTCGCCAAAACACTGCTCAATCTGGCATCACGATTCGGCGAACCGGTCGAAGCCGGCCTGAAGGTGCCGCACGATCTGACACAGGAGGAGATGGCGCAGCTCGTCGGATCCTCACGCGAAACGGTGAACAAGGCGTTGATGGATTTCGCTAACCGCGGATGGATCGCCAGGGAAGGCCGGTCCATCATCATCTACCAGCCGGGCATGCTGATTCGCCGATCAAGACGATGACATTCGGCTGGTTTTCGGCTGATTTCCAACTTTTCCTAAGAAATTGTCTGTTTTGTGAGAAACCCGTGACGGCTTCCGGCACATGCGTTGACGGGCATGTGTTTAGTAGACCCGCCACTTTAGAATGGGCGTCATGCCCAAGAAGAAGACCCTTACCGTTCAACGTGTGCTCGCATTGGTAATCGCATACATCACGTTATGCGTGGGCGGCGGCGTTGTGACGAGTATTTTCTTTATGCCCGCTGTGTTCGCCGCCAATAACGCGGCCAAAGCCGTCATTCCGTCCCTTGCGGTCGAAGGCATCGATTTCGATGTGACCTCGCTCCCGCAACGCTCGACGATGTATTTCAACGACGGCAAGACCGCTTTCGCGGAATTCTATACGCAGAACCGCGAGGTCGTGCCGCTGAAGAAAATCTCCAAAGCCATGCAGCAGGCCGTCGTGGCCCGTGAAGACAAGCGCTTCTTCGAACATACCGGCGTGGACGTGCAGGGCGTGTTCCGAGCGTTCTTCCAAACCTACGTCAGAGGCGGCGACCAGCAGGGCGGTTCCACGCTGACGCAGCAGTACGTCAAGAACGTGCTGTCCACCCAAGCCCGTGAAGACGACGATCCGATCGCCGAATACCATGCGACGGAAGACACCGTGGCACGTAAGCTACGTGAAATGCTGATCTCGGTGCAGATCGAAAAGAAATACTCCAAAGCCGAGATCCTGCAGGGCTACCTCAACATCGCGCAGTTCGGCCGCAACAACCTGTGCGGCGTGGAAATGGCCGCCAAACGCTACTTCAACGTCTCCGCTTCGGAACTGAACGTGACCCAGGCGGCGACCATCGCGGCAATCACCAAGAATCCGCAGAACTTCGATCCTTCCGTGGAAGCCAACCAGAAGGAAGCTGAACACCAGCGCAACATCGTGCTGCAGCTGATGCACGACCAGGGCTACATCACCTCCGAAAAGGAATTCAAAGACGCCATCAACACGCCGTTGAAGGACACGCTGAACCTGCAGGACGTGAGTTCCGGATGCCAGTCGGCCATTGAAAACACCGGCTTCTTCTGCTCATACGTGGTCAACCAGATCCTGAAGAACAAGGCGTTCGGCAAGGACGATGAGGCACGTGAGAAGCTGCTGAAGGAAGGCGGTCTGAAGATCGTCACCACGCTCGACCGCAACGCCAACAACGCGGCCATGCAGGCGGCGAACAGCACCGTGCCGGCCACCGACCCGTCCGGATTCGAAGTGATGATAGCGGCCGTGAAGCCGGGCACCGGCGAAATCCTGTCGTTCGGCATCAACCGAACCTACGATGCCACGGATGACGCCCGAACGGACGAGACCAAGACCTCCATGAACTACATGGTCGACCAGGAGGACGGCGGCGGTATGGGCTTCAACGTCGGCTCCACCTGGAAGCCCATCAACATGGTGGCGTGGATGCAGAAAGGCCACTCCATCAACGAGTCGCTCGTCACATCCACCGTCTACGACACGTCGAAGTTCAGCTGCAACGGTTACGGTTTCGTCGGCACGTGGAGGGTGCAGAATTCCGGCGGCGGCACCACTTCTCCGGAAAGCCCGCTGCAGGGTCTGATCAAGTCGCACAACACCACGCAGGCCTCGATGGCGTCGAACATCGGCCTGTGCGCGATCGCCGACGCGGCCAAGGAGATGGGCTACCACAACGCCATCTCCAACGCGTCCGACGTCTACTCCGCTAACTCGTTCCAGCCGCCAATGACCATCGGTACGGTGCAGGCGTCGCCGTTGACCATGGCCAACGTGTACGCCACCATGGGCGCCAACGGCGTGGAATGCACTCCGATCGCCATCACCAAGGTGACCGACCGCAGTGGCAGCAAGGTGAAAGTGCCGTCCGCGAACTGCCATCAGGCCATCGACCCGGACATCGCGCAGACCGTGTCCTACGCGCTGAACCAAGGTGTCGTGCAGCCTGGCGGCGAAGCGTCGACCACGCAGCTCGACAACAATCGCAAGACCTTCGCCAAGACCGGTACCAACGAGAACACGGTGATGACCACCGCAGGTTTCGTACCGAACCAGGTCGCGGCGTTCGTCGCGGTCGCCGACGCGCAGGACCCGATCAACAACACCTTCGACAACAAGACCATCAACGGCGTGTACCGCCCGTCTTGGTACGGCATGTACATCGCAACGCCGGCGTGGAAGCAGTTCATGAACACGTATCTTGCCGCCATCAACGCGCCGATCGACAACGATTACGGAAAGGGTGCCGACAAGTACACGGTTTCGAAGGGCGCCACCAGAACATACAACCAGTACCAATACCAGCGCCAGCAGAACAGTCAGCAGCAAAGCCAGCAGCAGACCAACCAAGGCCAGCAGCAGCAATCGCAGCAACAGCCTGCTGAGCAGCAAAGTGACCAGCAGCATCAATAGTTGCGATTGTCGGCTATTCATGCCGACTGCCCGCATTGACTGACCGCACTGATTGCCCACGTCACCGGAGCGTAAATCGCATGGCAAAGTGAACAGTCCATGAACGCCCGCCCCAACCGGCGGGCGTTCTGCTTACAATGCAATCGGTACCATGCCCGTCGCGTGGGAACGCGGTGCGGATATCGACGATTCAGGCGATACCAACGATTCATAAGAGAGATGACAATGAGCGAAGACAAGAAGAACGGCAAGCAGAACAAGACGGTCAAACCGTTCGATCCGATGACGTTGCGTGGCGTCACCGTGCGCAACCGCATCTGGCTGCCGCCAATGGACACGTATTCCGCATTGGCGCAGGACGGCAAGCCGACGCCGTTCCACTACCAGCATTACGTTTCGCGTGCGATGGGCGGCTTCGGCATGATCATCATGGAAGCGACCGCCGTCGCGCCGGAAGGCCGCATTTCGCCGTGCGATCTGGGATTGTGGGATGACGGACAGATGGACGCATGGCGTTGGATCGTGGCCGACGCGAAGGCAGCGGGTGCCACGATGGCGGTGCAGCTCAACCACGCCGGACGCAAGGGTTCCACCGGCTGCCACGCGATCGGTTTCGATGGACAGAGCGTGCCGGAAGAGCAAGGCGGATGGCGGACGGTTTGCCCAAGCGCCAACGCATACGGTTCCCTGGCTCGTCCGCGCGCGCTGAGCGTCGATGAGATCCACACCATCGTGGACCAGTTCCGCGACGCCGCCTGGCGTGCCATGAACATCGGCTTCGACGCGGTGGAAGTCCATGCCGCGCACGGCTACCTGCTGTCGCAGTTCCTCGACCCGCTCATCAACGAGCGTGACGACGAGTACGGCGGATCGTTCGATAATCGCGTCCGCATGCTGGTCGAAGTCGTGGATGCGATTCGTTCCGTCGTGCCCGATACCATGCCGGTGCTGGTGCGCGTTTCCGCCACCGACTGGGCCGCAGGCGGTTGGGACCTTGACCAGACCGTCGAACTGGCTAAGATTCTGAAGGCCCACGGCGTGGACCTGATTGACGTGTCCACAGGCGGATTGATTCCCGACGTGACCATTCCGGTGAAGCCCGACTACCAAGTGCCGTTCGCCGAACAGGTGCGCAGTCGCGCGGGCATTCCCACCACCGCAGTCGGGCTCATCACCAAGCCGAAGCAGGCGAAGAAGATTCTGAAGTCGGGCGCCGCCGACGCCGTGGAAATCGGCCGCGCTGCACTGCGCGACCCGTATTGGCCGCTCCGTGCCGCCCACAAACTGGACGTGCCGGTCGAGGAAGCCCCCTACCAGCCGCCATACCTCCGCGGCGCCTTCCGCTGACCCTTCCCCTCCCTTCTTCCTCTTTTTTATTGCGAAAAGTAGCCACAACCCAACGCAACATAACAAAAAAACGAGTGGGAGGGCGGGCGTCCTGTTCACGACCGTAAGCTTGGCCGAACGGCCTTGAGTGTGTCGTGAA
>OLQB01000956.1_pt1 | contig 21627 bp, 23 predicted proteins | sample 1672681 | NCBI WGS metagenome assembly OLQB01 (sample SAMEA3136713, study PRJEB25190) | human gut metagenome | reverse complement strand
CGCAAGAGCATTAATCAATGATCCGGATCTGATACTTGCAGATGAGCCAACCGGTAATGTTGATCAGGAAACTGCCGGAGAGATTATGGATATTTTTGTCCAGATGCATCAATTGAAAAAAACAGTTGTGATTTTCATATGCAATTTTGATTTTTTTGGCTTGAATGAGGGAAGATATATTTATAAAAGTGGACTGGTTGATCATCCTGAATTGAATTTTGAAAGTCACTCAACTACAATATTCTTGAATACAAAGGGTATTACAAAAGATAAATTACTATGTTCGTTGCTTAGATTGTTTGAAACAAATCAGACAAGTGATGAATTTACAGAAAAAATCAAGCAAGCTGTTGAAGAAGACAAACGAAATGACAGAAAGAGAGAAAGCTATATGAACTATGAAGAAATGGTGGCGTGGGAAGCAGAACATAGAGCACTAGGAATTGCTCGTGGAATTGCTCAAAAATTAGCGAAAGATATGGCCGCAGATATGGCTGTTGACATGGCTGCAAATATGGCCGCAGATATGGCTGAAAGCGAGAAACAGACAATATGCAAAAATATGCTGTCAGAAAATTTAGACATTTCTTTGATTGCTAAAGTGACAGGATATTCCATTGATGAAATACTTGAAATTCAAAGGAATATGTAAATAAAACACCTTCCTGGTATTTTACTGAGAAGGTGTTTTTAAATGTCTTTTTCTCTTTTTACATCTTTGATGTATTCTGCAGTGCATTTTCCAGAAGTCAAATTTTGAATTTCAGTTTCAATTTCTTTACTTTCTGTTTCAAATAAACATGTAACCTGTTCATCATACATATAATCTACAACATTTGTATTTCTACGCAGCCAGTTTTCCATTGTTCCAGATAATTCATATGGATAAGTAATGGAATATTGATGAAATATGACATCCACAACTTTATCTGCCTGCTGCAGTGCAGTAGAAACAGAAGAAGAATAGGCACGGATCAAACCGCCAGCACCTAATTTAATACCTCCAAAGTATCTAACAACACAGGCACATACATCCTGAATATCACTTTTAAGGATTGCTTCTAACATTGGAACGCCTGCAGTACCAGCTGGTTCTTTGTTATCACTGGATCGCTGAATCATGTTGTTTTCACCACATACATATGCCGTACATACATGATTGGCATCATTGAATTCTTTTCTGATTTCTTCGATATAGTTTCTTGCTTCATCTTCGGAATGAATTGGTTTAAGACAAGCGATGAATTGAGATTTTTTGATAATTTGTTCGTATCTGTATTCTTGTTTTAAATGCATAGAAATATTGTACAATATTTGTTATGGGAAGAATACATCAGTTAGATACACAAACAGCGAATTTAATCGCAGCAGGAGAAGTTGTTGAAAGACCAATGGGTGTCGTAAAGGAACTTGTGGAAAACGCCATTGATGCGGGCAGTACACAAATTACGATTTCTATTGAAGAAGGCGGTATCTCTAAAATTACGATCAGTGATAATGGATGTGGTATGAGCAGCGAAGATGCAGAAATGGCATTTAAGCGTCATGCAACGAGTAAGATCCAAGGTGAGAATGATTTATTTTCAATACATACATTAGGTTTTAGAGGAGAAGCATTACCAAGTATTGCTTCTGTTTCACAAGTTACTTTAGTTACGAGTGATGGAAAAGATAATACACGTGTTGTGATTGCATATGGAGAAAAGAAGAGTGCATCTCCATATCCTTGTAATCAAGGAACAGAAATTACAGTGGAAGGCTTGTTTTATCATACACCAGCTCGTTTAAAACATATGCGTTCTGCTTCTTATGAATCTAGTTTGATTCAAGATGTTATTAACCGTTTTGCTTTATCTCATCCAGAAATTGCATTTCATTTTATTAATGATGGCAGAGATGTCTTTAGAACAAGTGGACAGGGAAATCTATTAGAAGTTGTGTTTAATGTATATGGCAGAAGTGCGAGTGAAAATGCAATTGAAGTTGATTTTGAAGACTTTGATTATCATGTGACTGGGTATTTGATCAAACCGGAAATTACACGTGCTTCTAATAAGATGATGCATGTATTTCTGAATGGAAGAATGGTTAGAACATATCGTATCTATAAGGCAATTCAGGATGGATATGAAGGGCTGATTCCAAGTGGAAGATATCCTTTGTGTGTTTTATCCATTGAAATGGATCCGCATCTATTAGATGTAAACGTACATCCATCTAAGTGGGAAGTACGTATTTCCAAGGAAATACAACTAGAAACGTTGATCAAAGATCAGGTACACCAGGCATTAAATGTTGAAGATATCATTCCTGTAAGAGAAGTCAAAGAAGCAAAGATTGAATACTACCAGCCATTATCTTTTGATGAAGAAGAAATGAGACCAGAAATAGAACTTCCAAAAAAAGAAACTGTAGAAGAAGTACATGAAGATGTGTCTGTGGAACAATCTATCCGGCAGGAAAAAGAAGAAGATGAAGCATTGCTTAGAAGTTTAATGGCAAAAGTGGAACCTGTTGAAGAAAAAGGTGAAGAAAGTGTTCCTTTACCTGAACTGCGTGTGATTGGTCAATTGCATCGTGCTTATATTTTATGTGAAACAGATCATGCACTGGCTGTTGTCGATCAAACGCGAGCATATCGTAAAGTGCTGTTTGAAGAGATTTTAAATCAAATGGATCAAGAAGCGTTGATGCAGGATTTACTTGTTCCGTTGACGGTACATACAAGTGATGATATTGTACAGAGATGTGATGAAATCAATGAAGTGTGTAAAGAATATCATCTTGTGTTTGAACCATTTGGTAATGATACGTTGATTGTTCGCAGCCTGCCAGTCTGGATGAAAGATATAGATGAACAGTTCTTAGTGGATCTGATAGATGCATTTAAGAGTGATGATTCTTTACATTTTGCGAAAATGAAAAAGCAGGAAATTGCGAAGATTGCCTGTTCCCATATAAAAAAGAAAAGTAATTTATCCATTGATGAAATGAAAGAATTGATTCAAAAGTTATCACAATGTAAAGAACCAATGATGTCTGTAGATCATAAACCAGTCTTATTTTTCATGGATGTAAATGATCTAATAAAGGAGTTCCGATGAAAAAAGTAATTGTTGTTGCGGGACCTACTGCGGTAGGAAAAAGTGATTTCGCAATTGAAATTGCCAAAAGATATGGTCTAGAAATTATTTCTGGTGATTCCATTCAGGTATATCGTGGATTAGATATTGGCAGTGGAAAAGTGACAGAGGAAGAAACACAAGGAATCAAACATCATTTGATTGATATCTTATCTCCAAAAGAATCCTATAGTGTTTCAATGTTTCAGTCTATGGCGAGAGAACTTATGGATTCTAGTGAAAAACCAATGATCATTTGTGGTGGCACAGGTTTGTATTTGAAGGCTTGTCTGTATGACTATACGTTTGAAAATGAAGCGGAAGAAGCATATGATCCTGCTTTAGATGCATATACAAATGAACAGCTGTATGAGATGCTGAAAGAAACAGATCCAATGCAGGCAGCAAAGATTCATCCAAATAATCGTAGAAGAGTTATGCGTTCTTTAACAATTCAAAAAAATACTGGCAAGAAGCAAAGTGATATTGAAAAAGAACAGAAGCATGAATTGTTATATGATGCATATATCATAGGCTGCATGATGGAAAGAGAACATTTGTATGCAAGAATAAACAAGAGAGTAGAAAATATGTTTTCCAAAGGACTGGAACAGGAAATCAAACATTTATTAGATACAGGTGTTTGTTTTGAGGATACATGCATGGAAGGCATTGGCTACAAAGAATGGAAAGATTATTTTGAAGGAACTTGTACAAGTGAAGAAGTGATGCACTGTATTCAGAAACATTCAAGAAACTTTGCGAAAAGACAATACACATGGTTTAAAAACCAGATGCCAGTGCATTGGATTGATATGGAACAAGAAATCACAATCTGGGATGATTTAGAGACATTCCTGAAAGGTGAATAAGTATGATAACGGAAAGAATCAAAAAGAATATTTGTAATACAATCGTTGGAAAGAATATTGTTATATGGAGTGTTGTCATGCTTCTTTTATGGGCAGCATTACTTCCATTACATGAAACAAGTCAAAGTATTTCATTTGTTTTTGTTGGAATGATTATTTTAGCAGTACTGATTTTGATGAGTTATGTTTATGGATGCAAAGAATATCGTAAGTTCACAAAAAGGATTGTATCTGTAGAAGCATTTAACCAAGAAGTATTTCAGACATACAAGCATTTTTCATTATCGAATCAATGGCTTGTTTATCATAAAGGAAATGAATTTGTTCCATTCTTGCGACAGAATATTGTATCCATTTATTTTGATGGAAAGAAAATATTGATTGATGAAGCAGATAAAAATGGTGTTTTTGTTTTAAATGGGAATGCAAAAGAAAATCAAATGATTCAAGACTGGTATCATACAAACGCATAGACATTTGCATATGCTTGTCGTTTGACTTTCGTTCAAACTTATATAAACTATTAAATATACTACGAAAAGGAGGTGTATAAAATGACAAATTTTAATACACAGGCAAGAGGTTTTGCACAGGATGATGTGAATACATACCTCGTAAAAGTTTTTACAAAAATGGGATTAGGTTTAGCTGTTACAGCTTTAGTTGCAGCAGTTTGTTATTTTACAAATGCATGGTACTACTGGTACAGCTTGACAGGTGGAATTGGAACAATCATTCTAGTTCTCGCACAGTTTGGTGTAGTCATTGGCTTATCTAGTCAGATTACAACAATGAAGAGCTCTACAGCGAATCTATTGTTCCTTGCTTATGCTGCATTAACAGGATTTACATTCTCAACACTTGTATATGTTTATACAACAGCTTCTGTATTTGGAGCATTCCTGTTTGCGGCAGTATTATTTGGAAGCTGTGCAGTCATTGGCGCAACAACACATAGAGACTTGTCTCAATTCTCAACATTACTGATGGGTGGATTGATTACATTGGTTATTGCTTCCATTGCCTCTATTTTTATTCCAGCATTGAGAGATAGCTTATTCTTATCTTATCTAGGTGTGATTATCTTCTTAGGACTCACAGCCTGGGATATGCAGAGAATCAAGTCAATGTACTACAGTGTTGGCGGATATGGTCAGTTAGCTGACAATCTTGCAATCTATGGTGCATTTGAACTTTACCTGGATTTCATTAATATCTTCTTATATGTATTAAGAATCTTTGGAAGAAATTCAAACAATAACTAATCACAGAGTAAAAATGATATAATAGGCGGGACTTAGGTCCTGCCTGTTTATTTGGAGAAAATTATGATCGTTTCAGAGTATAACTTTACAGATTATTATCATAAATACATAACTATTGAAGCAGATGAATTAACAGAACAATTAAATGACATTGTAAAAATCACAGAAAAGGATTGTTATGTGTTGTGTTCTTCATATTGTGATGAAGAAGGTTTGATTCACTTTAATGTTTTATCTGTTGGACAAAGCTGGGAGCGTTGTACAAGAGGGTTGAAAAACAAGAAAATGCTTGGTGATTTCACAATTGATGAAGTCTACTATAAAACTATGCGTGTTGCAGAAGCAGATCGCGATATGATTGAAAAGAACCAGCCATTTTTAGAAATGATGGATCAGAATATTGATGAAGATGTTTTGAAATCGAGAGAAGATGCAAGACTGGATGAAATTCGTGACGTATATTATCCAGATGTTGTATATGCTGGCATGATCCATGACCTCAGCATGTATGAATATCCAATGCGTATTACAGGAATTAAAGGACCATTTTTAGTTGGCGCATTATTGGAAGAGCCAAAGGATGCAATTGGTGTGCATGAAGGGGAACCAGTATATGCACTTCCATATTTAAATGATGGTGTGAGGTTGTTTGCATTGTTTGCTGGGGAGCATTTAGATGCGGAACAGAAGAAAATCATGAATCAATTGATTCAGGAAACAAATGAAATCGGTATCGACTTTCATGGAATATCATTAAAGAATTAATGGAGGCACAATGAGTAACAGCGAAACAATCAAGTATACATGTCCATATTGTGGAAAAGAATTTGATGTAGAAATTTATAATACAGTCAATGTATCACAAGATCCTGATTTAAAAGAAAGATGTATGTCTGGAGATATCTTTAGACATTCTTGTCCACATTGTCATAGTGATTTTATGATTCAAAATCCTTTGTTGTATGAAGATACGGAGCATCGTTTTATTATCTGGGTATCCGCGAAGGAATTAGGAGATCTTTCTTCTTTTGCGAAGCCTTTGATTGCAAAGGGATATACATTAAGAAGATGTGCTACGGTAAAAGAATTTGTGGAAAAGATTCAGATTTTTGAAGATGGTGCGAATGATATTGCGGTAGAACTTGCAAAATACGATAGTTTTATTGATTTTCTTGATAGTAGAAAAGGAAAAGCTGAAGATGTTACGTCGATAGATTATGTTTATACAAAAGATGATGTAATGAAAATTGATATTCGCATGGATGATAAAGGGATGTCATTCTTAATTCCTGTAAGTGGATTGCATGATGAACTGGAAGCAAATAAAGAAATGTTTGAAATAGAAGATGAACAATTCCCATGTATTAATAGTGACTGGATCTTATCTGTGTTTATGAAAGCACAGGGGAATGCCTAATCACATAATTTCACAAATAGATGCCATAATTGTAAGATAGATGTTCACTATATTATAGGTGCAGGAATGATCTGCCCTGAATAATGTAAACCCCTAAACATCATTCAGTGATTTCTATCCCCTTAATGAATTTTAGAAAAAAGAGAAAGACCCGTATGGGTCTTTTCTCTTAGCTGATCGTTTTTACTTCTGATAGAAAATTAGAGAAACGAGAAGTTGATTTTTTAGGCAGAACGATCATAAATTCTCGTGTTGCATCTGAATCGATGATTGGTATGCGAATGCGGCGTGGGTATTTACGATCATTCTCATTTGTAATATTAGATACAAAGCAAGGTAGAGAACTACTGTTGACAAGTGCAGTTAAGTCTTCTCTATCTTTTTGTGTGATGATTTTTGAATGCGGCATATTTTTAGCTTTGATATCTTTCCAGATACCAACATCTTCAATTTGTAGATATGTATATCCATCCATTTGTTCAAATGTGATTCCATCTTTATATTTCATGAATGGATGATCTTTTTCAACACATGTAAATAATTGCTCTTTTAAGCATGATTTTGAGTAGAATTCTTTGGATAATGGTTGTTTTTGGATGAATATGAAATCATATGTATGCTTTTGTAAGCCTTTGAGTAATTCATTTTCATTTTGATTGGATATCCAATCAATTTTTGAAGTTGGATAGTAAGAATGAATGATAGTTTCATATACTGATTTTGGCCCGGGGGCACAGCAGCCAATATGAATCACTCTTAAAGAATCATCTAAAATATGGAGCTTTTGAATCATTTCCTCATAGGAATGTAAAAGCTTCTCACTTTCTTTGACGAGAAATTCACCAGTTTCATTGAGCTTCAAAGAGTTTTTTCCATGAATAAAAACAGGAACATCAACTTCTTTTTCTAAAGCTTGCATGTTTCTTGTTAATGTTGGCTGAGAGATATGTAAAGCCTCTGCGGTACTAGAAAGTGTACCGTATTTTTTGAATGCCAGTAATATTTCTAATAAGTGTAAATCCATAGATCCTCTATTCATTTTTAGTATAGCACAATACATGTTTGATATTGTACTTCTTGCTTTGGAAATACTATTCTATGGATGGAAAGAGAGGTATATCAAATGGAATATACAACATTAAACAATGGATTACAGATGCCCCTTGAAGGTTTTGGCGTTTTTCAGGTGCGTGATAAAGAAGAATGTAAGCAATCTGTATTAGAGGCAATCAAAGCTGGATATCGTTTGATTGATACTGCAGCCTCTTATACAAATGAAGATGCAGTAGGGGAAGCTGTGAAAGAAGCAATTCGTGAAGGAATTTGTACGAGAGAAGAATTATTTATTACATCTAAAATGTGGGTACAGGATATGAAAGATTATGATTCCGCAAAGAAAGCAATTGATGCTTCTTTACAGAAGTGTGGTCTGGAATATCTGGATCTTTATCTCTTGCATCAGGCAATGGGTGATTACTTTAGTGCTTATCGCGCAATGGAAGATGCATATAAAGAAGGTAAATTAAAAGCAATTGGTGTATCTAATTTCTACCCACATACATTAGTGAATTTCTGTTCTTTTGTAGAAATTCCACCGATGGTAAACCAGGTAGAATTACATCCATTTTTTGCACAGCCTCATGCGTTAGAAATTATGAAGGAATATCATGTACAGGCAGAAGCATGGGCTCCACTGGGCGGTGGAAGATATGATGCTTTCAATAATGAAGTATTAAAGGAAATTGCCTCAAAGCACAATAAAAACATTGGACAGGTAATGCTGCGATGGAATGTGCAAAGAGGTGTTGTAGTGATTCCAAAATCTGTACATGTGGAACGAATTCAAGAAAACATTGATATTTGGGATTTTGCATTGAGTGAAGAAGAAATGAATCAAATTTCTTCTTTAGATAGAGGATATGTTGGAACAGCTGTAAAACATTTTGATACGGATTTTGTAAAAATGGTCGTATCTAGAAAGGTTCATGACTAATGTTTAGTAATCGTGATTTAAAAAATATGATTGTACCATTGTTCTTTGAACAATTATTAGTGATGTTAGTGGGAATTATGGATACATTTATTGTTTCCTATGTTGGAGAAGCTGCAGTATCTGGGGTTTCTCTTGTAAATAGTTTTAATACAATATTTATCTATCTTTTTACCGCATTAGCTTCAGGTGGTGCAGTTGTCATCTCACAATATATTGGAAATAAAGATCAAAAGAATAGTGTACGATCTTCTTCTCAATTGTTGATGTTTTCAACACTGCTCTCTATTGTTTTGACATGTATTGTTCTCATGTTTCATCAGGCAATCTTGTCTGCTTTATTTGGAAAAGTAGAAATAGATGTTATGAATGCATGTATTACATATATTGTAATTTCTGCGTTGTCTTATCCATTTATCGCAATCTATAATGCAGGTGCATCTTTGTTCCGCTCTATGGGAAAAACAAAGACTACTATGTATGTTTCTTTAGCATCCAATATTATTAATGTCATTGGCAATTGTATTGGCGTATTTGTGTTGCATGCTGGGGTTGCTGGTGTAGCAATTCCTTCTTTGATTGCTAGAGCATTTAGTGCAATTGTGATAACAAAATTATGTTTCCAACAAAATCAAATGACATATTATACAAAGAAAGATTTATTTGCATTTGATACAGATATTTTAAGAAGAGTGTTAAGTATTGCGGTTCCAAATGGTATTGAAAATGGTATTTTTCAGTTTGTTAAAGTTGCATTGAGTAGTGTGGTTGCTTTGTTTGGCACATATCAGATTGCCGCAAATGGCGTTGCACAAAGTATCTGGTCACTGGCTGCTTTGATGGGCGTGACACTTGGACCAGTCTATATTACTGTGATTGGACAGTGCATGGGCAGTGGTAATCAGGAGCAGGCTAAATATTATTTTAAGAAGTTGAATAAACTGGCAATTGTATTATCGATTGTGTGGAATTTGATTGTTTTAGCTTTGACACCGTTATTCATGCATTTCTATCAACTCTCTAGTGAAACCCTGCAGTTGATTTTCTACCTTGTTGTAATTCATGGTGTATTTAATGCAATTGTATATCCAATCTCTGGACCTTTGAGTAATGGATTGCGTGCGGCAGGAGATGTGAAGTTTACAATGATTGTATCCATTGCATCTACATTACTTGCTAGATTTGTTTTTTCAATCATTTTCGCAATTTATTTGAATATGGGAGTGATTGGAATTGCATTTGCGATGTGTTTAGACTGGACGATTCGTGCAGTCATCTTTTACTGCAGATATCGTTCATTAAAATGGTTGGAATTTAAAGTAATTTAGAAAAACATGATATAATGCAGCAAGTATGGATAAGATAAAACAAGTCATTGAAGCAATTGAAGCAAATACACAAGAATATATTGTGATTGCAATTGATGGAAGATGTGCTTCTGGAAAAACAACATTGGCAAATAAACTGGCGCAATATTTTCATGCCAATGTATTTCATATGGATGATTATTTTTTGAGAAAAGAGCAGCGAACAAAAGAAAGATTATCTGAAATTGGTGGAAATGTAGATCGTGAACGTTTCATTGAAGAAATTGCATCAAAACTACATTCTGATGAAGATATTGTATTTGCACCATTTGATTGTCAAACAATGTCAGTAAAAGAAAAAACAACTATAAAACAAACACATATAACGATTGTGGAAGGATCATATGCGATGCATCCCTCATTACGAAAGTATTATGACTATATGATTTATTTAACCATTGATCCACAAACCCAACAAAAAAGAATTTATGAAAGAAATCCGGGAAAGTATGATGATTTTATAAATCGATGGATTCCACTAGAAGAAACATATTTTTCATCTTGTCATTTTGAAAAAATTTGTAATATTTGTATAAAAGCAGAAGAATGGTAAATTATTTCTTCTGTTTTTTAGTACAATGGGGTGTGAGGGAAAATAAGTATGAAAGTTAACTTTTATTATGTCAGACATGGGCAGACACTGTTTAATCGCCTTGGAAGAATGCAGGGAATGTGTGATTCTCCATTAACGGAACAAGGCATTGAAGATGCAAAAGAAATTGCATCTGTTTTAAGACAAGTGTCATTTCAGCATGCATATACTTCATCTAGTGAACGTGCATTCGATACTGCGAAGATTATCTGTCAGTATCATGACGTTTCATTGATTGATAAAAAGGGATTAAAGGAATTTGATTTTGGTGATCTTGATGGTCAGCCAATTGATGAATTTAAAAGTAAGATCTGGGGAGATGCGATGAGAGATGACTGGAGAGAGTATCACGGCGAATCGACAGAAATCTTTGATCAAAGAACAAGAAAAGCATTTTCTGAAATTCTGGAAGACTGTAATGATAATGACAATGTTCTGATTGTATCTCATGGCAGTTTTATTATGCATTTGATGAAGACGTTATTAAACTTTGACCAGCATGCATATGTTGAAAGAAGAAATGCGGAAGGAAAACCTTGGATGCCGAATTGTGGTATCTGTGTATTCACATATGAAGATGGAAAGTGGGCAATGAAGGAAGAGCCTGTCAGTGCTGAAGAGTTTAGAGAAAAGCATTTTCCTAAAACAGTTTCATATTATCTTGTTCGACATGGTGAAACGCATTTTAACGTGCTGCACCGTCTGCAGGGACAATGCGATTCTCCATTAACAGAAAATGGAATTGCTCAGGCAAAACAAACGTGTGAAAAATTAAAAGACGTAACGTTTGATCTAGCATTTTCTTCAACGAGTGAAAGAGCGAGAGATACCGCAGATATTATTTTGTCTAATAGAGATATGCATGCATATACGGATGAGCGATTGAAAGAAATCTTCTTTGGTGATCTAGAAGGAAGTGACTATCAAGAAAACTTTTCTGAACAACAGGAACGTTTTGATGAAGTTCACTATAAAGATATTGGTGGAGAAGACAAAGAAGATGTACAGAAAAGAATTGTTTCCTTCTTGCGTGACACAACGGATCAGGCGGTGGATGGAGATAACGTATTATTAGTTACACATGCAAATTACTATACAGTATTGTTAGAAACGTTGTTTGGAATTGATCGTAAAAAGTTATTTCATGAAGCACATGAAAAGGGAATCAATCCAACACCGAATGGCGGAATCTGTAGATTTCAATACCACAATGGCACATGGTCGTTGCTGGAAATGATGAATGGAGAAAAGTATGAGTGATAAAAAGTTTTTATTCTTTGATATGGATGGTACATTAATTGCTCCAAAAACAAGAAGAATTCCACAAAGTGCAATTGATGGAATCCAACAAGCAATGGAAAATGGACATCATTGTTTTATTTGTACAGGCAGAAGTTATCGTATGGCACAGGAATACTTTGATCAATTGGAATTTCCGGGTATTGTTTTCTGTAATGGTGCTGGAATTGCATACAATGGAGAAATTTTAGAAACAAGAGACTTAGATCCTGCGACTGTGGAAAGACTTAGAACGATCTGTGATAACCTGGGTGGTGGATATGGTTTGTTAACAACAACATATGCCTATCAGAATACACCGGAAAGAAATCGTATGAGTCGCTTCTTTTCTGTGCGCCATGCAGGAGAAGACTTAGAAGATTTTAGGAAAAGAAGATCTATGGCTTATATCAGTGAATATGAAAATGAACCTGTACAGAAGATTGATTTTTCATTTCAGACGGAATTGATTGCAGATGTATTTTTTGCACGTGTTCCACCATCTTTACATACAGTTGTTGCTGGTGGATATTATGCATCTTTAGGTAGAACGGGCGGAGAAATTACTGCTAATGGCGTGACAAAGGGTTCTGGAATTGAACGTGTTTTACAATTATTCCATGGAAAAAAAGAGAATGCATATGGTTTTGGTGATAGTTCCAATGATTTAGAAATGATGGAAGTATGTGGAACAGGAATTGCGATGGGAAATGGCACAGATGAAATCAAACAACATGCTGACTATGTAACTGATGAAGCTGATAATGATGGCATTTATAAAGCTTTAAAGCATTTTGAACTTATATGAGTGGTTGTTTGTTTTTTGATATTGATGGAACTTTAGTGGATAGCGAACATGGAGAAATTATGCCATCTTCTTCTTGTTTAGAAGCAATTCACAAGGCACAGAAAAATGGATATCGTTGTTTGATTTCTTCTGGAAGAAATCTTGGCGGCTTGGAAGAATATCGCAATCTAGGGCTTGATGGATACATCTTTTCGGATGGTGCAGGGATTCTTCTGGAAGGTGAAGATTCAATCTTAACACCTATAACGGATGAATTGGTGCAGGCATTTGTACATCAGGTAATGGATGAATTTCATGGTGAAATCATGATGAGTACAATTGATGAATTCTTTGCGAGTCCAAATCAATATGATGAAATGATTGAGAGTGTGAAGAAATCAGCAATGCATTCAGATGTATCTGTGGAACAATTGTTGAGTGTCTTTCATATGCAGCCTCTAGATGCTTATCAAGGACAAGCAATTCTTGAAAGTGATGTTAGCTTTGCTTCTGATGAAATTGAAAAAGAGTGGTTGAAACATAAAGATGATCGACTGGAATATGTTTCTACAACTGCATCTTATGGTAGAGGTGGCGCAACAACTGGAGAAATTACAATGAAAGGCATCACAAAAGGATATGCATGCAAAAAAGCGATTGAGATGCTTGGGTGTGATAAAAAACAGACATATGCCTTTGGAGATTCTATGAATGATGCAAGTATGTTTGAAGTGTGTCAGTATGGAATTGCAATGGGGAATGCTGCAGATGAATTAAAAGAAAAGGCAGACTATATTACTGAGCATATTGCTTACGATGGAATAAAAAAAGCTTTACAATACTTCAAAATTATATGAGGAGTGAGATATGAGTGAGAATTATCCAGTATTTGATTTATTCAAGAAACAATGTGCAATTGTTACGGCAGGTACAGTAGATTGCTTTGATGGTTGTACAGTTGGCTGGGGAAGCTTAGGGACAATCTGGAATAAAGATACAGTAACGGTGTATGTGCACCCGGCTAGATATACAAGCAAGTTCTTATTAAACAATGATACATTTACAGTATCGTTCTTTCCGGAAGATAAGAAAAATGCAGTAATGTATATGGGATCAAATTCTGGCAGAAATGAAGATAAGGCAATCAATGCTGGATTGACACCGATGGAGATGCATGGAAGTATTGGATTTCAGGAAGCTAGTTTGACATTTGTTTGCCGAAAGTTATATCAACATCAATTCACAAAAGAAGATCTAGCTAGTGAAATTCAAAAATATTATGAAAATGGGAAGAAAATTTATCCAGATGGAAATGGTGGATGGCAGCCTCACTATGTATTTGTTGGGAAAGTTATAGATAAAATTGAATAAAGAAATAAAGAAATTCATATTTTTGATAAATATGATTTTTTTATCTTTGAAGTAGTTGACAACGCAGTTAGTGTCTGCTAACATAATAGTTAGTTAGAGCTAACCATCACTCTTTCCTAATAAAACACTTCTTTACGATGGTTGGTGATAACATCCGGTACCTGCGTTATGGGCAAACGCAGAAATGGCATAATGAACCGGATAAGATAGCATAGATGTGTCCTCCTCAAACACATAATCATGCGAAAAGAAGAATCAATACCAGATGGGCATCTGGTATTTTTTCAATTTATTGATGTATTTTGTATGTTATTTCGAGCAAATTTACACATTTTTTGAAAACGCTTTGATAAAATAGATGTAGAAAAAAGGAGAGAAAAACAATGGCACATTTTCCAGAAGGGTTTTTATGGGGCGGAGCAGTTGCTGCAAACCAGTATGAAGGTGGCTGGAACCTTGGCGGCAGAGGTCCAGCAATGACTGACGTTACTACAGGTGGTACGGTCAATGAAAACAGAAAGATTACATATATTGATAAAGATGGTAATCATTGCACATTAGAAAGACACGAAAAGCTTCCTGAAGGTGCAAAGTATGCAGTATTGGATGAATATCATTATCCTAACCATGAAGCAGTTGATGGATATCATCATTATAAAGAAGACATTGCTTTATTTGCTGAAATGGGATTCAAACAGTTTAGAATGTCTATTTCCTGGTCTAGACTCTATCCAACAGGATTAGAAAAAGAACCAAATAGAGAAGGTGTTGAATTCTATCGTGACATGTTCAAGGAAATGAAGAAGTATGGTATTGAACCATTAGTAACAATCTGGCATTTCGATACACCATTGTATCTAGAAGAACATTGTGGCGGATGGACAAACAGAGAAACAATTGAGCATTTTGTAAGATTCGCAACAACATGCTTTACAGAATACAAAGGACTTGTTCATAACTGGCTGACATTCAATGAAATCAACAATACAATCATGTTCTTAGACTTTGCGGGTGGAGAACATGCAGATGAAGAATACCAGGAAGCTTATCAGCAGCTGCATTATGAATTTGTAGCTTCTGCAAAGGCAGTACAGATTGGTCATGCAATTGATCCATCTAACATGATTGGATGCATGATCTGTGGTATTACAAACTATCCAGCAACTTGTGATCCAAAGGATATCTTAGCTTGTCAGCACCAGTGGGAAAAGAATATCTACTACTGTGGTGATGTTCAGTGCTTAGGTGGATATGGTTCTTATGTAACTAGACTTTGGAATGAACACAATGTTCATTTAGACATTACAGAAGAAGACTTAACAGATCTAGCGAGAGGTACAGTTGATATGTACACATTCTCTTACTACATGTCTTCTTTAGTAACTACACATAAGGTTACAGATAAGGTATCTGGCAACTTCTCTAGTGGTCAGAAGAATGAATATCTTGAATATTCTGACTGGGGATGGGCAGTTGATCCAGATGGATTACAGTACTATCTAGAAATGATGTACCAGAGATATAACCTGCCAATGATGGTCGTTGAAAATGGTTTAGGTGCTTTTGATACAGTGGAAGAAGATGGTTCTATTCATGATCCATTCAGAATTGAATACTACAGAAAGCATATTGAAGCAATGGATAAGGCAGTTGCAAATGGTGTAGATCTTATTGGCTATACAACATGGGGATGCATTGATGTCGTTTCTGCTGGTACAGGTGAAATGAGAAAGAGATATGGATTCATCTATGTTGATATGGATGATGAAGGAAAGGGAACAATGAACCGTTCTCGTAAGGATTCTTTCTACTGGTATAAGAAAGTCATCGCAAGCAATGGTGATGATCTGACAGATACATTTGAAAAGTAATTTATTAAAACAGTCTCAAAGCTGAGGCTGTTTTTTCATAAGGTAAGATTTTGTGCTAAAATGTCTTTGTTATGAGAGTAATACCATTTGAAGAAAAATATAGAGATAAGTGTCATGAGATCTGTATTCATACAGGCAGTCCTGATAACTTAGTGAATGAAGAACATAGAAAGTTCTCTTTGTTGATGTATTGTGATCCATATCTGGACCATGGAAAATGTTTCCTTTTACAAGATGATCAACAAGATATTCAGGGATATATCTTATGTGCAGAAAGCTATGCATCTTTTAAAGAATATATCCAAGAGTATTTTGAAGAGATCAAGAAGGTTGCACCTTCCTTTGTGTTTCGTTGTGATATTTCAGAATATGAGGCATATCAAAAAGAATATCCAGCACATTTGCATGTAGATATCTTAGAAGATTGTTGCGGAAAAGGCAGTGGAACATTGTTGATGCATACATTATTAGATACATTAAAGAAAGAACATGTTCCAGGAATCATGGTTGGTGTCGCAAAAAATAATCATCGTGCATTCAATTTCTATCAGAAAATGGGATTTGAAATCTTGGTGGAAGCTGAATACGGATATATACTGGGGCAGAAACTATGAGATATCCAATCGGTGAAGTATTTAATTTAGCACAGCTAAATCAGCCACTTCCTTCAACGATTATTCAAGAACAGATCATGGAAGGGGTACATATTTATTCTTTGGGAAAAGGTACAAGTATGTCTCCAGAAGCATTTGGGTTTTATAAAATGTTATTTGTAAAACAGGGGAAAATGCGTATAACGATCAAAGATGAACGTGGCATTCCACATATGCAGAAATTACATAAATATGATGGCATTGTAACGCCAACAGGACGTGTCATTGTTTTAGAAGCTTTAGAAGATGCAGTGTATTTAGAAGTCATGCTTGGTCAGACTGTAAATCATACAGTCAAAGAAATTGGTGAAGTTTTTTCTACAGCGGCATTAGGTGAATATAAACCTGGCGATAGATCTACAGTGAATGTTATTTCTAGTGGATTTGTTGATGTGACGATTGTATGCTTTGATCAGAATGATTGTGTTTTTGAAAGAGAATTAACAAGAAATATTATGATTTTTGGCTATGAAGGAGAAGGATTTGTTGAAGTTGATGGGAAGAAGCAAATCCTAAAGCCAGACGATTCCATGAGAATCATGCGTGGTTCACATATCAGAATGTATCCAACAACAGGTCAATTAAAGATTGGCTTAACGAATTTCTATATTTAACAGAAATCTTTCGGTGATTTCTGTTTTTTTCATTTATACTTATCTTATTATGAAAAAGATTATATTTTTAGATATTGATGGAACATTGTATTCCACAAAAATTGGTAGAATTCCAGATAGTGCTGAAAAGGCAATTCAACTTGCGAGAAAAAATGGACACAAGATTTTTTTATGTACAGGCAGGTCTCTTTCTGAAATTCAAAAGTATTTAAACTATGATGTTGATGGATTTATTTTAGGTGCGGGCGGCATGGTTTATGCGGATGGGAAAAGAATCTATGATCATCCAATTGCACAAAGAGATGTATCACGTATTAAAAAACAGATTTTGAAAGCTGGTTTAGGATATTGCTTAGAAGGAGCTGCAGGTGCATATTGTTCGAAAGTCGGTTATGAATATCTTTTGAGATATTTTTCTGGCGGCGAAACGGATTATGATAAACAGGTTGCGTTGTGTATGGAAAATGGAACATATCCAGAAAGTTTCGGATCTGAAGAAAATGATAGTATTTACAAGATTTGTGCGTATGGACCTAGCTGGCTGCCTTTATATCCAAAACTTGCAGAACTCCTAGAAAAACCATTCGTATTAACAAAATCTGTAGAACATCCAGAAGAAAACTTGTGTATTGGTGAAGTGACAAATGGAAATGTAACAAAAGGTACCGCAATTTTAAAAGTATTAGATCATTACAATGAAGAATCCTTTAATGCCATTGGCATTGGTGATAGTGCAAATGATATTCCAATGTTCAAGGTTTGTGGAACAAGCGTTGCGATGGGAAATGCTGCTGAGGAAGCAAAAACGCATGCAGATTATGTAACAACAGATATTCTTGATGATGGTATCTGGAATGCATTTGTGTATTATGGATTAATTGAAGGATAAATGTATGAAACTTGGAATTGTTGGTAATGGTGGCATTGTTAAAACGGCATTAAATGTATTAAAGGATACAGATATTGTCGTATCCAGCTTATGGTGTAGAAATGCAGAAAAAGGAAAACCGCTTGTTGAAGAATATGGAATTCCTTCTTTGTATACAGACTATGATGCATTTTTAAAAGATGATTCTTTTGATACGGTATATATTGGATTAATTAATTCTTTGCATTATGAATATGCCAAGAAAGCAATATCAGCGCATAAGCATGTCATTGTTGAAAAGCCATTTACTTCTACGTATGAACAAGCACAGGAACTCTATGAACTAACAAGAAAAAACAATGTATTTGTATTTGAAGCTATCATGTCTAGATATAGTAAAAACTATCAGAATATTCAAACTGTTCTTTCACGTATTGGTGAGATTAAATTAATTCAGTGTAACTATTCACAATATTCTAGTAGATATGATGCATATTTAAGACAAGAAGTATTACCTGCGTTTGATTCTGAACAGTATGGTGGTGCTTTGTATGATATCAATGTTTATAATGTCCATTTTGTACAAGGTGTATTTGGAAAACCTGTATTTACACATTATGAAGCAAATATTGGTTTTAATGGTGTAGATACAAGTGGTACATTGATCATGAAATATCCGGGATATATTGCGGTATGTACAGGTGCAAAAGACAGTGCATCCCACAATGGAATCATGATTCAAGGAACAAAGGGATATATTAGTATGAATTCTAGACCTGGAATCATTCAGAATTTAACTCTGCATCTCAAAGATGAAGTGATCAATATTGATGTGGAAGAAATACAATCTCCAATGCGAAATGAATTTGAACAGATTGCTTCTGTCATTGAAGAAAAAGATACTTCTACAATGGTTTTGTGGCTGAAAAATTCTTTGGAAGTTATGAAAATATTATCAAATTCCAGAAAAGAAATTGGATTGTGAGAAGTTGTGTGAATACATTTTTACATGACATAAAACGCTTACATGATATAATAATTACATACTAATTAAAGGAGAGAAAACATATATGGCATTAGTTAACGTTTCTTCAGCATTGAAGAAAGATGAAATCAAAGAATTATTACTTGCTCAGGAATCACCAAAGTACACATTTGTAAAAATGAAGACTCCAATCGAAATGCAGTTTGAAGTTGAAGATGATGGAACACATGGTGATTTAGCAAGCTATACAAAGAGCTTAGTTAAGAAGCAGCCTTGGGGCTCAGTATTAATGCTCAGAGTTCTTATCGAAGGTCAGGCATTTACAGGCGGTAAAATGTAAAAAAGGCATGTAAATGTCTTTTTTATACGTTAAATAAAGGAGAATAATAATATGGCATTTCCAAAAGGTTTTTTATGGGGTGGCGCTACAGCTGCTAACCAGTTTGAAGGTGGATGGCAAGAAGACGGCAAAGGCCCTTCTGTACCAGATCATGTAAGAGGCGGAACAGTTTCTACACCACGTTTGTGGGATAAGGAAATTGATCCATCTGTATATTATCCTTCTCATGATGCAGTAGATCACTATCATCACTATAAGGAAGATATTGCTTTATATGGAGAGATGGGATTTAAGTGCTACCGTTTAAGTATTAACTGGGCTAGAATCTACCCAACAGGTGAAGAAGCTGAACCAAATCAGGCTGGCCTTCAGTTCTATCACAATATATTTGCTGAATGTCATAAGTATGGCATTGAACCATTGGTTACAATTTCTCATTATGAATTACCATGGGGACTTAGTGAAAAATATAATGGATGGACTGGCAGAGAATGTATTGATGCATTTGTAAAGTATGCAACAACATTATTTACAGAATACAAAGATGAAGTTAAGTACTGGCTGACATTCAATGAAATCAACTGTGGCTGTAACTTCTTTGGACGTGTTATGTCTTTAGGTATGCTGGGCAAAGATCATGAACCAATGTTTAATCCAAATGAAACAGAAGAAGAAAGAAGTGATCGTTTCACAGCACTTCATAATCAGTTTGTTGCTTCCGCAAAGGCAGTAAAGATTGGTCATGAAATCAATCCTGACTTTATGATTGGTTTAATGATTGCTGGTAACATGACATATCCATATACATGTAATCCAAAGGATGTAAGAGCTGCACAGAGTGCTATGCAGATGGCTAACTGGTTCTGTGGTGATGTGCAGGTTCGTGGACATTATCCACACTATGCAAAGAGATATTTCAAAGACAACAACATTACAGTTAGAACAGAACCAGAAGATTTTGAAATCTTAAAAGAAGGTACTGTAGATTTCTATAGCTTCTCTTATTACATGTCTGCTACAGCAACTGTTGATCCAGATGTATTAAAGACAAATGGAAATATGTTCTCTGGTGTTGGAAACCCATACTTGAAGAGTTCTGAATGGGGCTGGCAGATTGACCCTGAAGGCTTAAGAACCTATTTGAATGAAGTCTATGGCAGATATGAAATTCCGTTAATGATCGTTGAAAATGGATTGGGTGCAAATGACGTTAGAAGTGAAGATGGCAAGTTCCATGATGACTACCGTATTAACTATCTAAGAGATCATATTAAGGCAATGGAAGAAGCAATTGAAGATGGTGTTGACCTCATGGGTTATACGATGTGGGGATGCACTGACCTTGTTTCTGCTTCTACTGGTGAAATGAAAAAGCGTTATGGTTTTGTCTATGTTGATCGAGACAATGATGGCAATGGTGACTTCCATAGAGAAAGAAAAGATTCTTTCTATTGGTATAAGAAAGTCATTGAAACAAACGGAGAAGATTTAGACTAACCAAAATAACAGGCATGAAACTCATGCCTGTTTTTATCTTCTCTTTCCGTGTACTTCATCTAAGTAGCTGTAGATTGTTACTTTATTAACGCCCATCTTCTCTGCAACTTGTTCAACACTTCCCTTCATTAAGAAAATACCTTTATTTTCCATGAAACGAATCTTTTCAACACGTTCTTCTCTTGTGGAATCTAAAGAAATATCTTTTAAGATATGATCAATCAGAGAAGAAACCATGACAGAAACATTTTCTTCTTCATTAAGCTGTGGAACTTCTTCTTTTGAAAAATTTAGAGAAGCAGAATGTTCTGGAAGAAAGCTTTGTAGAAATGAAATCATTTCTGTGAATGGTTCTGTATCAAGGTTGATGCAAAGCGCACCATCTAAAGTTCCATCTTCTTTGCGTATTAGGAGGGTAGAGGAGCGAACAAGTTTACCACCGTTGATATCTTTTGTGTGGAAATAATAATTTGATACAGAGTTTTGCTTTAAATCTGGAGAGAGTAATACCTGATCAACAAGGGAACTGAAGCTTTCTCCAATTTGTCGGCCTGTAACGGCATTGTTCGCTACATACACAACAGAGTGCTGTGGGTTTGTTAAATCATGCAATACGACTTCGCATCCTTTTCCAAAGGTGCGTACAAGCATATCTGCTAAAGGTACGTATGGCTGTAATGTTTTTCTAATCATGATAGAAATTCCTCCGTTGTATATTTGTAATTAAAAACTTACTAA